>UOFX01000051.1_pt1 | contig 31454 bp, 31 predicted proteins | sample 1989101 | NCBI WGS metagenome assembly UOFX01 (sample SAMEA4712195, study PRJEB27164) | hydrothermal vent metagenome | biome: marine basaltic hydrothermal vent biome; feature: marine hydrothermal vent; material: mineral | place: Pacific Ocean | collected 2011-06-14/2011-07-23 | depth 1719 m
TTTTATATCTCCTCAGTTAGGGGTATTATCCTTAACTGAGGTGTCCTAATCCATTAGACCACGTCATACTGCTAGGTGGTGGGCTGACAGGTGTTTCATTTGCACTAGATGTTGCCTCTATTCGACTTGGAGCTACTACCTTCGAATTAACCGTTGCCTGAGCAGGTGCAACCACTGTTGACTTACTTGCCGCAGTTTGGGCTAAATTTCTAGCATTGCCTGCCAATAATTCCTGCGTGGGTAAAATAAGGACACTACTTAATAACACTAATTTATGAATTTTCATTTTTATTCTCCTACAAAATTTATCACTCAATGACAAAAAATAGAGTCATTGAAAGATAAGTCGGATTAACTAGCAAATAGGTTCAATTTAATTCTATAAATTTGTTCCATATAATAAAATGCCATCATTCCTAACTATCTAAAATAGAAATGATGGCTTTGTTATTAGTGAGTCCTATTAAATTACTTGCTGATTGCTTTATCAGGTGTCGTTGGACTAACCTTCATCTGTTGTCTGATAGGTTCCGGCGTAGGTGCCGCATTGTCCACTGCTTTTGCTGGTGACGATGTTGTCGCTTGTGGCTTCATTTGGTCTCGTAATGAAGGAGGTTTGGGTGTAATAGGAGCTATCTCAGTTGGTGTTGCCGTATTTGGTCTTAGATTGTCCAATACTGATCGAGAAGCAGGATAATCTGTTTTTATACATGTAACCGAACCGCAAGAAATACAATATCCTAGTGATTTAGAGCAGCAAGTAGATGATATACCATCTGCAGATATCGTAACTTCTCTATCAGCACTATCTGTGCAGGCATTAAATTCATTTGCTATTACAGAATTATCTGCCGCTTGCACCACACCTACTAAGCCCAGTGCAAAAATTATAGCTAGTGTATTTATAATATTTTTAAACATTTTATTTCTCCTAAAATTTATCTCTACAATGACAAAGCAGGGTCATTGAAAGGTAAGTCGGATCAACTATCAAACTGGTTCAAATTTAGTTATCACATTGTTTTATTGTTCGCCATAAAAATCCACCATTCCCATAAATTTAAAATGGAAATGATGACTGAAACTAGTTATCACTATCCGTTCATATCAATCCATTATGAAAACAGGGGTTTCTGTATCAACCGGAACAATTAACTTAAAATCATAGGAAAAAGTTGAATATACAGATCCTTCCTCGTTTCCAATCTCATGCGCAGAAGTCCGAATGTAGCTACGGCTTTTATCACCACTTGCAGTACTATCATTGGGATGTATATGTAGTGACCGGTCAGTAACAAAAGGTTCAAATTCCACATCTACTTTTTCCTTTATGTATTGCAGAGCACGAAAAGGAGCAGTGACAATATCAGAGACAGTATTTAAAGCTGAACCATCTTCACCAAGGCCATCTTGCTCACGCAGAACTAGGTAGATTGTTATAGGTTCATCTGTAACTGAAACTTCTCGAGAAAAATTACTTCCATCAAGACGCCATCGAATGCTCTCGCCTCCATAATTAGTAGTGGGGTTTGTTAAAATACTTTTCTCCCATTTCTTATGGAACAACAAATTTCTTCGTCCATCTAAAACATTTAGATCAACTCTCATTTCGGAGTAGCTTTCAAAAAAAGCGTCTAAGTGATCAGGAAACCTTAAACTTATTGGGTAAAATGAAAGCTTGTAGCGTGCTACTATCTCTACTGCCTTAGTAGTATTTGATTTCTCCCCTTCCGCATCAGTGCTAACGGCTATTATAATTTTTCTTCCTCCAGGTGCTTGGTAAACATGCTGAAAGGTATATTGTATTCCTCCATCGACATCCTTAGCTTCGCCATTTCCAGTACCAAGAGATCGCGAAGGAGTTAGCAAATTAATATTTTCAACTTGATCATCACCCCAGTGTAATTTGAATTTTCTTTGCTCAGGATTAACGGTAACAATGGCAGTTGCAACGACACTATCTGTCGTAACCGAAAGTGAAACAGGTGCTAACGTTGGAGGCCCAGGATCAGCAACCAGATCAGTAGCTTCAAGACCTAGATCGTCACCCAAACCAAACGATGTTCCTGGAGGAGTAGCTTCCTGCCCACCATCCGTACCTTGTGTAAGAACCTGTGCTTTTGGCCTCATATTTATTGGTTTTCGTCCGACAGATCCCTCATCGCTGTTTGCTTGTGTAACATTCCCAACTTCCATCGCTGGGCTTGCTATTATATTTGATGTTTGAATTCGAGCAAACATGCCTATTTTCGTTTTAGCTCCATTGGCATTTATCCAAACTTCTCTATTCACGCCTTCATACAAAATGGCATTATTATAGGTAGTTTGAACCGTACCATTCACTCCGATCACATTTAGTCCTCTAACACCTGATCGTACAATTGATTGACCATTCGTCAGATAAAGCTGTTTATTATTTGCTAAATGTATTGGCTTTTCAGTGAGGGGGCTGTTTTGCGGTACTTTTATATCCAAAGTCGGTGCTGTTACTTTTGGATTAACAACTGTCTGGCTCGGCGTTGTTGCTTGTGTTTGGGTGGCGGGCTGTGCAGGCAGAACTACGGGCGACTTGTTTGCCGCAGGTTGGGCTAAGTCTCTAGCATTGGCTGCTAATAACGCTGGCGTTGGTAATATCAACACACTAATTAATAATACTAATTTATGAATATTCATTTTATTTCTCCTGAAAATTATCACTCAATGACAAAAACAGCATCATTAAAAGATAAGTCGGATTAACTAGCAAATAGGTTCAATATCGGAAGTTGTCAAGGAAGATGTCGCATTTTCTAAGCCGCTTTTTGTTTGAAGTCTACCTCTTTTTTTTGCGTGTTCTTCATCATTATATTGGGTCGGACCACGCTATCCTATTGAAATAACATAAAAAGTGGCTATTATTAGGCTGTTATTTTGGCTTAGAATGTCAATTTGAGATAGAAAAACGCAACTTTAAGGAAAGTCCAAGTCCCACAGCACCGTACATACGGGTCCGTATACGGTGCCTAGCCTGCTATTCGCAGAGATGATTTGTTGGGCAAATAACTCTACATCAAGTATCTATCGGGCCGTAGCCGGATGATGGATTTTGCACCATACCGTACACAAGGAAATGAGTCCTATTCTTTATCAGCCGACAGGTCGCATGAAGACCATGGAAATATCACAAATTCATAACAGCTTCTGCCAGTTTATTGATTGAGATGTTGTGCTATACCCCAGGTCACGTGTTCTCGCACCAGCTCAGATTCATGATCCATCCTTGATTGCAGTGCGGTAATCACATCAGGAGTAGCTGGTGCGTTACCTAGTGCTACAGCGATGTTTCTAAGCCAGCAGTGGTGTCCGATACGCCGGATTGCCGATCCCTCCATCCGACTTAAAAACTCGTTCTCTGTCCAGCTAAACAGATCTATCAGTTGGGCCTCATGCAATCCATGCCGTGGCAGAAAGTCTGGTTCGCTGCTCTTAACCGCAAATTGGTTCCATGGACAGGCCAGTTGGCAATCATCACAGCCAAAGATTCGGTTTCCAATCAGTGGCCGCAGTTCGGTTGGGATGGAGCCGCGTAAAGAATTTGTTAAGTAGGAAATGCAGCGTCTGGCATCAAGCTCATAGGGGGCGATAATGGCTTTGGTAGGGCAGATGTCAATGCATAGTTTACAGGTGCCACAGCGATCTTCGGTTGGGGTTGTTACTGGTAGTGGAAGATTGGTGAAAAGTTCTCCCAGAAAAAAGTAAGAGCCTGCATTAGGGTTTACAATAATGCAGTGTTTCCCCATCCACCCATGACCTGCTTTAACCGCCAATGGTTTTTCCATGACCGGAGCTGAATCTACAAAGGCCCGTGCGTCAAATGCACCGATTCTTGCCTTAATTTTGCTAGCCAATTGTTGTAGGCGGGAACGCATAAGCTTGTGGTAATCACGTCCCAGGGCATAGCGTGATATATACGCAAGTTGCGGATTGTTGAGTACGGTGAGCTGGTTGTCGTCTGTGTCTGACAGGTAATTCATTCGGACTGAGATAATACGCATAGTGCCAGGGATTAACTCCTGTGGGTGGCTGCGCTTATAGCTATGCTGAGCCATGTACTCCATCTCTCCGTGATGCCCTTTGTCCAGCCAGTGAGCAAGGTGTGTTTTAGCAGTGGATAGATCTGTGTTGGCGATACCAGTCTGCTGAAAGCCAAGCTCTGCGGCCCAGAGTTTTATCTCCTTTGCCAGATTTGCATAGTTAAGGGTGGTGTGCATTGCTGGTGAAATATAACATTTCTTGGTTTGTTGATCCTGCCTGGTGGAGATTGGGTAGATGCAGTCTGGTGTTGCCAATGGGTTTCGAGTTAAGGTCTACTGGAATTTTTCCTGGATGGGGTTTTAAGCATGTCATATACCGCCACTTTACCCTGTAATCTGTACCTTGCCTCTCAAGTGCGAGAATTGGATCGTATTGCTATTGAGGATCAAGGTATCCCGGGTTTAACCCTGATGGAGCTGGCAGGCACAGGTGCTTTTAAGCTGCTATGTGATTTATGGCCTGATGCGCAAGCTATCACTGTGGTATGTGGTATTGGCAATAATGGGGGTGATGGTTTTGTAGTGGCCCGTCTTGCCTTGCAGGCAGGTAAGGATGTGCGTGTGTTGCAGCTGGGTTCATCTGGTCGGGTCAAAGGGGATGCGTTGGCTAACCATAATGCTTTTATTGCGCTGGGTGGAGAGGTAAGACCGTTTACGGATATTCCAAGCTCTACAGATGTAATTGTGGATGGGATCTTTGGCACTGGTCTGGAGCGGGAGGTGGCAGGGGAGTGGCAACAGGCCATTGCAGCCATCAATCGGTTCCCTGCGCCGGTACTGGCCTTGGATATCCCGTCTGGGCTGCATTCTGATACAGGGCGTATTCTGGGAGCGGCAATTGAGGCGGATGCCACAATCAGTTTTATTGGTCTCAAGCAGGGGGTGTTTACCGGATCTGGCCCGGATTGCTGTGGGCGGATATGGTTTGATAATCTGGCCGTTCCAAATAGCATATATGAGGTCGAACAGCCAACTGCCAGACGTGTGGAGTGGGATCTGTTGGCTGGGTTATTAGGTTGTCGACCGCGCACTGCGCATAAGGGTGACTTTGGTCATGTGCTGGTCATTGGCGGTGACCATGGGTTTAGTGGTGCAGTCTGCATGGCAGGTGCAGCGGCCTTGCTGACAGGGGCTGGATTGGTAACTGTTGCCACCCGGCCTGAGCATGCGGCTTTACTGAGTACGGTTCGCCCTGAGTTAATGAGCCACGGGGTTTTGAATGGGGTGCAGCTTGCGCCCCTCATTGAACAGGCGACCGTGATTGCCATCGGCCCTGGGCTGGGGCAATCAGCGTGGGGCATGGCAATGCTGGCCTGCGTGCTGGAGGCTGGAGTGCCCCTGGTTGTGGATGCCGATGCCTTGAACCTGCTTGCATCTGATCCTGCTAAACGTAATGACTGGATATTGACCCCACATCCTGGTGAGGCAGCGCGACTGCTTGGGATGGCTACGCCTGATATTCAGTTAGATCGGTTTCAAGCAGCGCACGAACTCCAGAAAAGATACGGTGGGGTAGCGGTTTTGAAAGGAGCCGGAACACTGATCCAAACCGATGACGGCAAGCCAGTGGATGTTTGTACTGCTGGCAATCCGGGCATGGCCAGCGGCGGCATGGGGGATGTCCTGACTGGCATTATTGCAGGTATGGTGGCTCAGGGGCTTGATTTGGGGGATGCAGCCACTGCGGGTGTGTGTTTGCATGCAGCCGCAGGGGACAGGGCCGCCCGTGTTGGTGAACGAGGGTTGTTGGCCAGTGATCTGCTGCCTGAACTGCGGTTGTTATTAAATGCCGACTAGCCTTGATATATGTGGTGAATCAGCACAGGAGGCAGTTGGTGCTGCCTTGGCTGCTGTGTGCCCTCCAGCCTGTATCATCTACCTCAAAGGAAATCTGGGTGCTGGTAAAACCACCCTGGTGCGGGGCTTTATCCGTGAACTTGGTCATATAGGGGCGGTAAAGAGTCCTACTTATACTTTGTTGGAGTCTTACGATTTGGCTGGGCGGCACTGTTATCACCTGGATCTCTATCGTGTGGCTGATCCAGGTGAACTGGAGTATCTGGGCATCCGTGACTTGTTGCAGTCGGATGCAATTTTACTGGTGGAATGGCCGGAAAAAGGAGAAGGGGAACTACCCCAGGCTGATCTGATAATTAGCATCCATTATGCTGATGGGGGCCGTCGGTTGATACTGGAGCCAGATACTCCAGATGGGGTGCAATTGGTGCAGGATTTTGGCGTAACCACCAACTCGTGATGTTCTAATGTAAGAATCATCGCTATCTGTAAGAAATATCTAGCAAAAGATGTTTTGTTGTGGTATGTTTCAGGCAAATTCAGAGGAAGAATCAGGCCCTCGATACTATGAAACAACTAGCTACCCTCATTTGCCTGTTTATTGGCTTGCCACTTCAGGCGGCTAATCCCTCCATAAATGACCTCCGGTTGTGGGCCGCACCTGACCATACGCGATTGGTGTTTGATACCAGTGGGCCGGTGGATCATAGCCTTATGCGTCTCAATGCCCCCGATCGGCTGGTGATTGATATCAAACATGCAAGCTTGCATGCATCTATGCCGCTGACCAGGGAAAAAGACCGTTATATCAAGCGGTTGCGCAGTGGTGTCCGGAATAAAAATGATTTACGCATAGTGCTGGATCTTAAACAGGATGTTCAGCCTAAAAGCTTCATGCTCAAGCCAAATGACAAGTACGGGCATCGTCTGGTAATTGACCTGTATGGCGTGGACAAAACCAGCGGCAAAAAACCTGGAGTTACCAAGACTGTACTGGATGGCCGCGGTCCACGGGATATTATCGTTGCTATTGATGCCGGACATGGTGGTGAGGATGTAGGTGCCAGCGGCCCCCGCGGCAACCGTGAGAAGGATGTTTCCCTTGCTATATCCCGCCGGCTGGAGGCATTGATCAAGGCTGAACCAGGGATGCGCCCGGTCATGACCCGTACAGGTGACTACTATGTGGCCTTGCGTAAGCGGATGCATATTGCCCGTCAACAGAAGGCTGATTTGTTTATCTCCATCCATGCCGATGCCTTTCGTGACCCGCGGGTAAAGGGTGCATCGGTTTATACCCTGTCCAGTCGTGGGGCTTCCAGTGAAGCGGCTCGCTGGCTGGCCAACAGTGAAAATTCTTCTGATCTGGTGGGTGGTGTAAAACTGGATGACAAGGATGATCTGCTGGCTTCTGTGCTGCTTGATCTATCGCAGAATGCGACCCGCCAGGTCAGTACAGAGGCAGCCAGCCAGGTATATCGGCAACTCAAGAAAATAGGTGATGTACATGGGCGGCGGGTACAGCAGGCTGGCTTTATGGTGCTCAAATCACCGGATATACCATCCATACTGGTGGAGACCTCCTTTATTTCAAACCCTGCGGAGGAGCGTAAGCTAATAGACCCACGCCACCAGCAAAAGCTGGCTAAAGCAATTCTTAGCGGGGTGCGCAGTTACTTTAATGCTGCACCACCTCCTGGGACGATGTTGGCGGCAAGGAACTCTGGCAGCCTCGCTAAGCATGTTATTTCCCGTGGTGATACCTTATCCGGTATAGCTGATCGTTACCGGGTTAGTTTGGCCATCCTACGCACTGTCAACCACATTAAGAGTGACCGCATACAGGTGGGGCAGGTGTTACAGATCCCTGGTGGTTGATTTCCGGGAGTTGATCTTATCAATGCCCACATTGATCTTTTTATCACCACTGGGCTATGCTATACGTGTATAGCGCTTCTGGAGATACACCCATGTTAGCCCTTCGATTACCTGATGAGATTGAACAACGCCTAGCCGACCTGGCTGCTAAAACAGGTCGCTCTAAGAGCTTTTATGCCCGTGAAGCAATTCTTGAGCACCTGGAAGAGCTGGAAGATGCCTACTTGGCCGCTGAGCGCTTAAAGACACCTGCCAAGCGCTGGACACAAGGGGAGCTAGAGGCAGGCATTGACCTGGACAGTTGAATGGGATGACCGTGCCCGGCGTGAGCTTCGCCAGTTAGACCAGCAGGTTCAACGGGATGTCTTGAAGTACTTCTCAGGGCGTATAGCAACCGGCAAAGATCCACGCAGTTTCGGTAAGCCATTGCAGCATGAGCTACAAGGACTGTGGCGTTACCGGATTGGTAACTACCGCGCTATTTGCCACATTGATAATGACCATTTGGTTGTTCTGGTGGTGGCTATAGGTCACCGCCGGCAAGTCTATCAATAACCTAAGATGGCGAAGCCATCCAGAAGTATATTCCAGGCCATGCGCATCCACACTCTTCCATCCCATTTAGTTAATCAGATCGCTGCCGGTGAGGTGGTTGAGCGTCCGGCTTCCGTGATCAAGGAGCTGGTGGAGAATAGCCTTGATGCTGGAGCCAGCAGGATTGACCTTGAGATAGAGCAGGGTGGCATTAAGCTGATGCGGGTGCGTGATAATGGTTTGGGTATCCACCGGGATGACCTTGCATTGGCTATCTCCCGCCATGCCACCAGCAAGGTAGCTTCTATGGAGGAGTTAGAGCGGATTAACAGCATGGGCTTTCGTGGCGAGGCACTGCCAAGTATTGGCTCTGTATCCCGGTTAACGCTTACTTCTCATGAGCAGGGTGCAGACAGCGGCTTCCAGATTGTATGTGGGGATGGGGTCGAACCTGTTCCCGCAGCTCACCCGGTGGGAACAACGCTGGAGGTGCGTGATCTGTTTTACAATACCCCAGCCCGACGCAAGTTTCTGAAGGCTGAAAAAACCGAATACAGGCATATTGAGAACCTGGTTAAGCGGCTGGCCCTGGCCCGTTTTGATGTGGCCTTTTCCCTGAAGCATAATCGCCGTGAAAATATATCCTTGCCAGCGGCGGCAGCACGTCCTGAGCAAGAGCGCCGCATTGGTGAGCTGTTTGGTTCGGCTTTTCTGGAACAGGCCATGTGCCTGGAGCATCAGGCGGCTGGATTGCGGTTATGTGGCTGGGTAGCGCGCCCGGCATTTTCCCGTAGTCAGGCGGATATGCAGTACTTTTATGTAAACGGTCGTATGGTGCGGGACAAACTGGTCACTCATGCCGTGCGTCAGGCCTTTCAGGATGTGCTGTATCACGGCAGGCACCCGGCTTATCTCCTCTATCTGGAACTTGATCCAGTGATGGTTGATGTAAATGTGCACCCAACCAAGCATGAGGTGCGCTTTCGGGAAGGGCGGTTGGTGCATGATTTTCTGTTTCGTACCCTCCATCAGGTGTTGGCAGAGGATCGTCCCGGCGATGTATCTGATGCCCCTGTACCTGGTGATTTAAAAACAGCTACACCAATGCATGCCTTTGTTCCCCTTCAACTGGGGGAGCGAGCTGCGGCCTATCAGGTGAGCTTTAAGGCCCAATCCCCAGATAGAGGCACTATAACTCCGCCCGTCAGTGCTGGTGCAGATTCCCAGGATGAGACGCCGCCGCTGGGTTTTGCCCTGGCTCAGTTACATGGCATCTATGTGTTGGCCGAGAATGCCAAAGGTCTGGTGTTGGTGGATATGCATGCTGCTCATGAACGCATCACCTATGAGCGCCTCAAGCAGGCCTGGAATGATAACGGGGTTAGAAGTCAACCGCTGCTGGTGCCAATCACTTTAGCGGTGAGTCGGAGTGAAGCCAACCTGGCTGAAGAGCAACAGGCAGTGTTTCAGGGGCTGGGGTTGGAGGTTGACCGCATGGGTACAGAGACGTTGGTGGTGCGCTCTATCCCCATTGTGCTGCACGGTGTTGATGTGGAGAAGTTACTGCGGGATCTGCTGGCAGATCTTGTGGTATTCGGTTCCAGTGAGCGGATTCGACAGGAGATCAATGCTGTCTTAGGCACTATGGCATGTCATGGCTCAGTACGTGCCAATCGTCGTCTGACCCTTGATGAGATGAATGCACTGTTACGGGATATGGAACGGACAGAACGTAGCGGCCAGTGTAATCATGGGCGTCCCACCTGGACTCAACTTGGCATGAATGAGCTGGATCGGCTGTTCAAGCGCGGACAGTAAGCCCATGCCATCTGGGGGCGGGCAGCAGCCATTAGCCATTTTTCTGATGGGGCCAACTGCCTCAGGTAAGACTGAGCTGGCGGTTGAGCTGATGCAGGAGCTGCCTTGCGCTATCATCAGTGTGGATTCTGCTCTGGTTTATCGCGACATGGATATTGGCACTGCTAAGCCCAGCCAAGGTCTCCTGGCCAAAGCCCCCCACCGCCTGATTGACATCTGTGATCCCACGGAGACCTATTCTGCTGCTCGTTTTCGGGAAGATGCCCTGACTGCAATGGCGGATATTAGCGCCAACAGACGCATCCCCCTACTGGTTGGCGGCACCATGCTCTATTTCAGGGCGCTACAGTATGGGTTGTCTGATCTGCCAGAGGCTGATCCTGCTGTGCGGGCGAGGTTGGCAGCAGAGGCTGCATCAGAGGGCTGGGAACAGATGCATCGACGACTGGCTGAGATTGACCAGGATGCTGCTGATCGTATCCACCCCAATGACCCTCAGCGTATTCAACGGGCGCTGGAAGTGTTTGAATTAACCGGGCAAACCATGTCGGAGCTGCAGAACCGCGATGGGATCCAAAAACTTCCTTATAGACTGGTTAAATTGGTGCGAGCACCAGCAGAACGGGCGGTTCTGCATCGGCGAATTGCCAAGCGTTTCAGGCATATGCTGGAGCTGGGGTTTGAGACTGAGGTGAGAGGATTGCTCGCCAGAGGTGATCTGTCTCCTGACCTGCCTGCAATGCGCTCCGTGGGTTACCGGCAGATGCTGGAGTACTTAGCTGGAACCAATAGCTATGAACAGATGTCAGAAAAGGCAATTATCGCCACCAGGCAACTAGCAAAGAGGCAACTGACCTGGCTGCGAGCAGACCAGGAAATACACTGGTTGAATGATGAGGCAGGAAATGTGGTCGCTCAGGCCTTGAAAGTGATAACAGACGCCCTCAAGTAGAGTTTTTACCTGCTCAAAGCATCGTTTGCGCTGTGCTACACTTGGATTAACTGGGACATATTTTCACAGTTCAGGGCAGTTTTTAAAACTAATTAAACAACAAGGAGAATCATCATGTCCAAAGGGCAAAGTTTACAAGACCCTTTTCTCAATGCATTACGTAAAGAGAAGGTTCCGGTTTCAATTTTCTTGGTTAATGGAATTAAACTGCAAGGCCAGATTGAATCCTTTGACCAATTTGTTGTGCTACTAAAAAACAGTGTCAGCCAGATGGTATATAAGCACGCAATCTCAACTGTTGTACCGGTTAGAAATATCCGGTTTCACCCAAACCCGGAAGGTGCGGAAGGTGCGGAAGGGCATCCTGAGCCGGGTAATCATTGATCTAACAGGCGGGGCTGGCGTTGCTGTCAGTCCCGTATCCTCCCAGAAAAAACATGATGTTTGAACGTCCTGCCAGTGGTGAGCGCGCGGTGCTCGTGCATCTCGATATCGGTGTCAAAGCCGATGCTGATGAGTTGGATGAATTTAAGCTCTTATCAGTATCTGCCGGGGCCGAATTTATGACCCTGGTGCGTGGTTCCAGGCAAGCTCCGGATAAGCGGCTGTTTGTCGGCAAAGGCAAGGCGGAGGAGATCAAATCCGTCATTGCAGCAGATGAGGCAGATCTGGTCATCTTTAACCATGCACTTGCACCCAGCCAGGAGCGCAATCTGGAGCGTGAATTCCAATGCCGGGTAGTGGATCGCACTGGTTTGATCCTTGATATATTCGCTCAGCGTGCCCGTACCTTTGAGGGCAAGTTGCAGGTTGAGTTGGCGCAGCTACGGCATCTTTCCACCCGTTTGGTGCGTGGCTGGACTCACTTGGAGCGCCAGAAAGGTGGTATTGGCTTGAGAGGGCCGGGTGAGACTCAGCTTGAGACGGATCGACGACTGCTGAGTAAGCGCATCAGCCTGCTTAAACAGCGCTTGGAAAAAGTGGATATACAGCGTAACCAGGGGCGTAAGGCAAGAAGCAAAGCCATGGTGCCTACGGTTTCCCTGGTGGGCTATACCAATGCTGGTAAATCCACCTTGTTTAACCGGCTTACTGACTCCGAGGTCTTGGTGGCTGATCAACTCTTTGCTACCTTGGATCCAACCCTGCGCCGACTGGAGTTACCGGGAGAAGGGGCGGTGGTACTAGCGGATACGGTGGGCTTTATCTCTCATCTGCCACATGAACTGGTAGCAGCATTCCGCTCTACCCTTCAAGAGACCACTGCGGCAGGCTTATTGCTGCACGTCATTGATGTTGCTGACCCTCAGCGTGGGGTCTGTATCGCTGAAGTTAATGATGTTTTACGCCAGATCGGGGCAAATGAAGTGGCTCAGATAGAGATTTATAACAAGATTGATTTGCTGGATGGAGGGGAACCCAGAATTGAACGGGATGAACTTGGGGCAGTCAAACGAATCTGGCTTTCGGCTCAGAGTGGTGCTGGTGTTGATATGCTGCTGGGTGCCCTGGCTGAGTTCTTTCGTCAGGAGCACATACGCCGTGTGATGCGCCTGGAATCAACAGATGGGCGGTTGCGGGCCAGGTTGTTTGAGCTGGGCCGGGTTTTTTCTGACCGGGCATCGGATGAAGGCGGCTGGGAGATGGATGTGGAATTACCGGTTCGTCATTATAAGCAACTTATCGGGCAGGATGAGCTGCTGGAAAAACGATTGCTTGCCACAGCGCAGCAAGCCTCATAGAATCCCGCTTCCGCCGTATGAATGTGTTTGGTGGTTTGCGGTGCTTGCAGCATTTATAGTTTTAGACTGATTGTGGAGTGAATTATGGCCTGGAATGAACCGGGTGGTGGCGGTAACGGTGACAAAGAAAAGGATCCCTGGGGTAATAAGGGTGGCGGTGGTAAAGGCCCACCTGACCTTGATGAAGTAGTACGTAAACTTCAGGAAAAGCTTGGTAGCATCCTGGGCGGGGGTAAATCCAAGGGGAGTGGTTCCGGCGGTTCCGGTGCGCCTTTTGGTTCTGCTGGTGCCATTGGTGCCATCGTAATCTTTGCGGTGGTGATTGGCCTTGCTCTGAACAGCTTCTACAAGGTTGAGGCGGCTGAGCGCGGTATTGTGCTCCGCTTCGGTGCCTATAAGGACATCACCGAACCAGGTCTGAATTTCAAATTCCCTCTCATTGATGAAGTTTACAAGATTAACGTGGATCAGATCAGCTCCTTCAACCTTAAGGCGCAGATGCTGACCAGGGATGAGAACATCATCGATATTGAGTTGACGGTACAGTCTCGTATCCAGGATCCGGCTGATTACCTGTTCCAGGATCGCAATCCTCAGAAGACTATCCAAGATGCCACTGAAACTGCAGTGCGTGAAACGATAGGTAAGAGTGACCTGGACTATATCTTGACCGAGGGGCGATCCTCAATTGCTGAGAGCATTAGAAGTCGCGCCCAAAAATTGATTAATGCCTATCGTACAGGTCTTGAAATAACCAGCGTGAACATGCAGCCAGCCAAGCCGCCTGAGCAGGTGAAGAGCGCATTTGATGATGCCATCAAGGCACGAGAGGATAAGGAGCGCCTGGAGAATGAGGCTGAGGCTTACGCTAATCAGATTGTACCCAAGGCTCGTGGTGCAGCTGCCCGTCAAGTTGAGGCCGCCAAGGCTTATCAGGAGCAAGTGATTGCTGAGGCTGAGGGTGAGAGCAGCCGCTTCCTGGCCGTTCTTGCCGAATATGAGAAGGCACCAGAGGTAACTCGTGAGCGTCTCTACCTGGAGACTGTTGAGGAGGTGCTGAGCAATACCAGCAAGGTTATTTTAGATGTTAAAAGTGGCAACAGCCTGATGTATCTGCCGTTGGATAAGTTGATTCGGCCACCGGTTGGTGCAGGGGAAGATACCGTGCAGGAAGCCGATTATGGCTCCACTACCCCCCTGAACAAACCGGGTGCTGCAAACATGCGTGATGTGAATCGTGGCAGGAGGGTACGCTAATGAGTCCAGCTAAAATGGGAGCTGTGGTTGTTGTTCTGGTACTGGCGGTTGTGGGTTATGCTGCGGCCTTCACGGTTCAGGAGTGGGAACTGGCGATAAAATTTCGCTGGGGTAAGATTGTAGACGCCGACTATACTCCAGGCCTGCATTTTCTGATGCCAGTCGTTAATGATGTGCGCAAGTTTGATGCGCGCATCCAAACCCTGGATGCAAAGCCAGAGCGTTTTCTAACCCTTGAGAAAAAAGATGTGATCGTGGATTCTTTTGCCAAGTGGCGGATCGTCGATGTGGCTCAGTACTATCGCTCCACCGGAGGTAAGATTAGCACCACCGGGCGGTTGCTGGCAGAGCGGATTAACACCAGTCTGCGTGATGAGTTCGGTAAGCGCACTATCAAGGAGGTAATCTCTGGTGAGCGGGCCGAGATTATGGCGCTGTTGACCAAGGATTCCGACGAAAAGGCTGCGGAGCTGGGTGTGGAGATTCTTGATGTACGGGTTAAACAGATCGATCTGCCGGAAGAGGTGAGTGGCTCTGTATATGATCGTATGCGGGCTGAGCGTCATCGGGTTGCCAGTGAGCTGCGTGCTCAAGGTGCGGAGGAGGCGGAAAAAATCCGGGCCGGTGCAGACCGGAAGGGTACCGTTATTATCGCGGATGCCTATAAAGAGGCAGAGCAGTTGCGTGGTGCGGGTGATGCCAAATCAACCGAAGTTTATGCCACCGCCTATAATCAGGATCGTGAGTTCTACTCCTTCTATCGTAGCCTCAATGCCTATCGCACCGTGTTTAAGAACGGCGGTGATATGATGGTGCTGGAGCCGGATTCGGAATTCTTTAAATACTTTAATAACCGGGAAGGGAGGCAGTAGTTCGCGCATAGACACTTTTCCCGTTTATGTGAAAATTCGTTCCTGACGAAGTATTGTGGATATGTGGCACGATATATTAATTGCCTTGGCGTTGGTGATGGTTATTGAAGGTATGTTGCCTTTTCTTAACCCCAATGGCATGCGTAATATGATGCGCATGATGTCGGAGATGGATGATAAATCTCTGCGAATGACAGGTCTGATCAGTATGGTGATTGGAGTTGGCATGCTGTATTTAGTTAACTAAGATGAACAATGAGCGCTGGTTACTGCCTGAAGGGATTGATGAGGTTCTTCCGCCTCGGGCATGGGTTCTGGAAAACCTGCGGCGTGATCTGCTAGACCTGTTTCGTAGCTGGGGCTACGAGTTGGTCATTCCCCCCTTTATCGAATACCTAGAGTCACTGCTCACCGGTGCTGGCAGTGACCTGGATCTCAAGACTTTCAAGCTGACTGACCAGATGACAGGCCGTCTGATGGGCGTGCGGGCCGATATGACCCCGCAGGCGGCGCGTATGGATGCTCACCAGTTGCGCAGGGATGTTCCTACCAGGCTCTGTTATCTTGGTACTGTGCTGCATACTCGCACGGATGACTTGTTTGGCTCTCGTGATCCTTTGCAGATTGGTGCGGAGTTGTTTGGTCACAGTGGTGTAGAAAGTGATGTAGAGGTGCTCTGTCTGATGATGGAGACCCTTAAACGAACCGGCATTGAAGATGTCTACCTTGATCTTGGGCATGTGGGTATTTTTCGAGGTTTGGCCCGTCAAGCAGAATTGGATGCGATGGGTGAGCAGGCTCTGTTTGATACCTTACAACGTAAAGCTATACCTGAAATCAAGACATTGTTGCATGAGTTGGGTGTCTCCGAGCCGTTAGCAGGTATGCTTGTTGCCTTGGCAGGATTGAATGGTGACGATGCTATCGAGCGAGCTAAAGGGTTGCTGGCACAGGCGAATCCTGATGTGCATGAGGCATTGAACTACCTGGATCAGGTCGCGCAGGAGGTTCGGCAGCGGCTGCCGAATGTGCCGCTGCATTTTGATCTGGGTGAGCTGCGTTGTTACCACTATCAGACAGGCGTGGTCTTTGCTGCATTCGTGCCGGGACGCGGTCAGGAGATCGCCAGGGGTGGGCGTTATGATGCCACTGGTAAGGTGTTTGGGCGTGCTCGTCCCGCAACGGGCTTTAGTGCTGATCTCAAGACCTTGCTCCAGTTGGGTGCCCAGGTATCGCAGTTGAATAAGGATGAGGGTATATTTGCACCCTGGTCGAATGATCCAGCCCTGCAGCAGGAGATCGCGAATCTGCGTGCGCAGGGTAAGCGAGTGATCTGTGCTCTGCCTGGGCAGCGTGGTGACGCAGCCGGTATGGGTTGCGGTAAAATGCTGAAACAGCAAGACGGTGTCTGGATCATATCCAGTATTTGAAATTTTTAAAGAGAACCAACATGGGCAAGAATGTCGTAGTCATAGGTACCCAATGGGGTGATGAAGGGAAGGGTAAAGTCGTAGACCTGCTCACGGATCGTGCCAGTGGTGTAGTGCGTTTTCAAGGTGGCCACAATGCCGGTCATACCCTGGTTATTGAGGGAGAAAAGACCGTGCTGCACCTGGTTCCGTCAGGCATCCTGCGCGATGGTGTTCGCTGCTATATTGGCAACGGTGTTGTGCTTTCTCCAGCGGCATTGCTGGAAGAGATAGCAATGCTTGAAGGGCGTGGTGTTCCGGCCAGAGAGCGTCTCGGTATCAGCGAAGGTTGTCCGCTGATCCTGCCTTATCACATTGCTCTTGATCAGGCCCGGGAGATCGCTCGTGGCAGAAAGGCCATTGGTACTACTGGTCGTGGTATTGGCCCTGCCTATGAAGATAAGGTCTCACGTCGCGGCATTCGTCTGGGTGAATTGCTTGATCCTGCTCACTTTGAGGCTCGTCTCCAGGAGATATTGGAGTATCATAACTTTGCCCTTGAGCACTACTACAAGATGAGCAAGGTGGATTTCCAACAAACCCTGGATGATGCCCTGGCCCAGGCCGAGCAGATTGTGCCGATGGTTGTTGATGTGCCAGGAGAGCTGCATCAGGTGGCTGATGAAGGTAAGAACATGCTGTTTGAAGGTGCGCAGGGTTCAATGCTTGATATCGATCACGGCACTTACCCCTTTGTTACCTCTTCAACCACCACCGCCGGTGGTGCTGCCAGTGGCAGCGGTGTAGGGCCGCGTGATCTGGACTATATTCTGGGCATCGTAAAGGCCTATACCACCCGTGTTGGTAGTGGCCCATTTCCTACTGAACTGTTTGACGCTGATGGCGAGCATATGGGCAAGCAAGGCCATGAGTTTGGAGCCACAACCGGTCGTCGTCGGCGCTGCGGCTGGCTTGATGCGGTGGCTTTGCGCCGCACATTCAGGATCAACAGTGTAACCGGACTCTGCATCACCAAGCTGGATGTGCTGGATGGTCTTGATACCCTCCGCATATGTGTGGCATACAACCTGGATGGGCATGAGATTGACGTCCCACCAGTTGGCGCAGAGCGCTTTGGCCGTTGTGAGCCAGTCTACATTGAGATGCCTGGGTGGCATGAGCCAACTGTTAAGGCCAAGAGTTTCGGTGAGTTGCCGCAGAATGCCCAGAACTATCTGCGGAAGGTGGAAGAACTGTGTGGTGTGCCTATTGACATCATTTCAACCGGCCCGGACCGGGATGAAACCATGATTCTGCGGCACCCGTTTGGTGAATAGATAGTGTAGGAGCGGTTGGTAACCGCGAAGCCCATGCGGCGGATGGCGTTCCTTATCCGCCCTACGCAAGATAGCGCTTACCACCTTGTTCGAGATTGAAAGCCTGTCAATATAATTTGATACCCTGTATTTCATTAAAGTGTTTGTCTATGGTGAAAACAGGATAGCCGTTCTGTTTTGCAAGGCAGGCGATAGAGATATCTGACAAGGGAACGGTTTTACCGAGTGCTCGGAGTTTTTTGGAAACCACGCCGGTTTCAAGCCAGACTCCCTTTGTCATTTCTAAGTATTCCATTGTGTTGAAAATTGACTCAATGGATTTTTTCTCTTGCTTCCCCTTTACGCCCTGAAGCAGTTCGGCCAGAATAATTCCCGTGACAATAACCCTGTCATGTGAAACCAGCTCTTTCATCCGGTTTGAAATTTCCGATTTGCTTCTGAAGAATTCAATCCAGATGCAGGTATCGACAATAACTTTCCTATTTACTGGCATACTCTCTCATCTCCTCTTGTTCCAGCTCTTTCCAGTTATCCTCTATGTCGAGGTTGCCCTGAAGGGAGAGAATATTTTCGATGTTTTTTCTGCGCAGATAATCCTTTAGTGCAATGGTTATCGCCTTTGTTTTTGATTGTTCACGAGTACAATCCAGAATATCGTGAATCAGTGAGTCATCAAGATTTAGTGTGGTTCGCATACGTTACCTCTCTATTTATATGCTTTAAAGATATGTTTTATTTTAGGAAAAATATATGTGTTAATCAATCATATATTAGCTTTGAATCGGCTCTCCCCAAAGATCATGCTCGCTGGAGCCGGTAATATCCACTTCTATAAAATCACCTGGTTCCAGATCCCAGCCTCCTTCAATAATTACCCATCCATCGATCTCCGGGGCTTCTCCTGCACTACGGGCAAAGGATTCATTAGGATGAACCTCATCAACTAAGACGGTCATGCGTCGGCCTACCTTGGCGGCCAGTTTTTCCCGGCTGATCTCGGCCTGTACGGCCATGAATCGTTCAAGTCGCTCCTCTTTTATCTCTTCCGGAATTTGATCCGGTAACTTATTGGCGGTAGCGCCTGCCACCGGGGAATAGGCAAAACAGCCCACACGGTCTAACTGAGCCTCCTGGAGGAAATCCAGCATCTCTTTGAATTCAGTCTCGGTTTCACCTGGGAAGCCGGTGATAAAGGTGCTGCGAAGGGTGATGTTGGGGCAGATTTCTCGCCACTGCTGGATACGCTCAAGCATCTTTTCTGCGGCAGCCGGACGCCGCATGGCCTGGAGCACTCGGCGATTGGCGTGCTGTAGTGGGATATCCAGGTAGGGCAGGATCTTCTCCTCCGTCATCAGTGGGATAAGGTCATCAACGTGGGGGTAGGGGTAGACATAGTGCAGTCTGATCCAGGCAGGAAGATCGCCCAGGGCATCTGTCAGGGTTTGGATGTGGGTGCTTAATGGGCGGTTGTGCCAGAAATCAGGGCGGTGGTTTAGGTCGATGCCATAGGCTCCAGTGTCTTGGGCTACTACCAATAATTCCCGCACACCGGCATTTACCAAACTTTCAGCCTCCTGCATTACTGCACCGATTGGGCGGCTGACCAGATCACCACGCAGATCAGGGATGATGCAGAAACGGCACCGGTGGCTGCATCCTTCTGAGATCTTTAGATAGGCGTAGTGTCTAGGGGTTAGTTTGATGCCGTGTTCAGGTAATAGGCCGGAGAATGGGTGTCTGGGCGCTGGTGCGTGCTTGTGCACGGCGGTCATAACCTCTGCATAAGCGTGAGGGCCGGTAACTGCGAGTACAGCCGGGTGTGCTTTGCGTACCTCGTCTTCATTCACACCCAAACAGCCAGTGACGATAACTCTACCCTGTTCTTCAAGGGCCTCTCCGATGGCCTCCAGGGATTCCTCAATGGCTGCATCAATAAAGCCGCAGGTGTTGACGATAACCAGGTCGGCACCCTCGTAGGATGCTGAGATGGCATAACCTTCCACTTGCAACTGAGTCAGTATGCGCTCTGAATCAACCAGCGCTTTGGGGCAGCCAAGGCTGATAAAGCCAATGCAGGGCGTGTCTGCCATGGTAGGAAATCAGTTGTGGAACAGGGAGGATATTGTAACGCAAAAACCAATTAGTGCCTGTTTATAAACACGGTTTCATTTGCTGGTTTTAGGGTTATCAAAGCGGGGAAGGCTTGTCTATGTGATAACCCTGAGCGAAATCGATGCCCATTTCCCGCAGACGTGTCATGGTGGCTTCATCTTCAACAAATTCAGCCACGGTTTGAATACCCATGACATGTCCGATCTGATTTATGGCCTCAACCATTGCGCTGTGAATTGGATCCTGCAGTATGTCTTTAATAAATGAACCGTCGATTTTGAGGTAATCAACAGGCAGGTGTTTGAGGTAGCCGAAGGATGAAAGCCCGCTGCCAAAATCGTCCAGTGCAAACTTGCAACCGATCTCACGTAGCGCATTAATAAAACTTAGTGCCTCATCAAGATTGGCGATGGTGGAGGTTTCCGTTACCTCAAGGCAGATGATTTCTGGTGGAATGGCAAACTTTTCCAGTTGGTTAATAATAAATTCAAGGAACCCTTCTTCCATGAATGAGGTACCAGATAGGTTGATGTTTGTGATTAAGAGATCAGTGGCAGTGCCATTGGATAATGATTTGGATAGGTGCTTAAAGGTTGCTGTAATAACCCAACGATCCACCTCTGGCATGAGATTGTATCGCTCTGCGGCTGGGATGAAGGCACCAGGTGGGATAAGCGTGCCGTCCTCATCAAATAATCTGACCAGCACTTCCTGGTGAGAAGGTGTGGTGCCCTGCTTGCTCAGTGGTACTATTGTTTGTCTATGCAGGGTCAGCCGATTGTTATCCAATGCGCTCTGGATGTGTGAGACCCATTGCATTTCACTATGGCGGCGTGAAGCCGCACTGTCTCCATGTTTGAATACGTGTACACGGTTGCGCCCTTCATCCTTGGCTGTAATACAGGCGGTATCGGCTGAGATCATTATGTTGGAAGCATCTTCAGTGCTGCCGTTAAATGGTACCAGCCCGATGCTGATACCAAGGGCAAATATTTTTCCTTCCCAGGCGAAGCGGAAGTTTTTTACAACTTTACGTAGCCCATTGGCAATTCTGAGGGCTGCATCCAGAGGGCAGTTTGGCAGCAGCACGCCGAACTCATCGCCGCCAAGTCTGGCGAGGCTGTCGGACTGGCGTATCTTGTATTTAAGGACACTGGTGATTTCACGCAATAATTCATCACCTGCTGCATGCCCACAGGTATCGTTTACAATCTTGAACTGATCCAGATCAAGGTAGAGTAGGGCGTGCTCCTGATGCTTCGCTTCCTGGGTAATCAGGAGACTGTGCAGGCGATGTTCAAACTGCGACCGGTTTTCAAGGCCTGTTAGAGAGTCATGGTTTATCTGCCAGAACAGCCGTTCCTCCATGCGCTGTGAATGACTAATATCGCGAAATACCACAACTGAACCAGCGTCTGTGCCTGGCTCGCCAGGAATGCCCGCAACTGAAAGCTCAATTGGGAAATGAGTGCCACTTGCGCTGATCAAAATGAGTCCGGCATCCAGATATTTGAATTCATTGTCTCCGTGAAACAGGTCGGGATCCAGGTTGGATGCCTCAGATGTCATATTGAGGACTGTGTCTAAACAGAGACCAACTGCATTTTCACTTTTCCAGCCACAGAGCTGCTCGGCTGCAGCATTTAGAAATTCTATCTGCTTCTCATCATTAGTGATTATTACGGCATCAGAAATTGATGCTAGCGTTACCTCAAGCCGTTCCTTTTCTCGCAGAATATCTGGTGCACAGAGTTCAATGTGTTTGTCGTGCACTTGTACCAGGCATGTCCCGCTGGAACCGTTGACGGTAAGAGGCTTTATGGTTGCATTTTGCATGGGGTGTCCGCTGCTTGTTTTCCCCCCTGCCACTGTTACGGGGAATAATTCACCACTGATAATGCTGGGGGCAGCCGTGGGAGTGGATAGACAGTGGCCTACTGCTTCTAATAAAATGGCATTTCTTGGCGCTGGAAATAATTCATTAAGGTTTTTTCCCAGCGCTGTTTCTGATGCTATGCCATAGTTTTGCTGCATCCAGTCATTCCAAACCAGGATTCCGCCTGACGGGTCGATTACAATGATCCCTGAATCTACAGCGTTTACTATATTTGTGGACATGTCGGGTGCTAACTCCTGTAATACGGTTAATACGCAGATTCATGCCAAAACTGGATTTAGCTCATCATTATTCAGTGAGAATGCATGAACTTGTTCCCTCGTCTTGGTTTAGTAGCGGAAGCAAATGCTATTTCTTTAGTACATTATTGAATTAATCGTTTAGTACTCCTTCAATATGATAAATTAGGATTCAGGTTAAACTTATAATTCGGAGATCTATGGATATTTTGCTTGCCAATCCACGTGGCTTTTGTGCTGGCGTGGATCGCGCCATTGAGATTGTTGAGCGTGCGCTGGATATTTTTGGTGCGCCTATCTATGTGCGCCATGAAGTGGTGCATAATCGCTTTGTAGTGGATGGCTTGCGCAAGCGAGGAGCTATGTTTGTGGATGAGCTGTCGGAAATTCCAGATGGCAACACTGTGATATTCAGTGCTCATGGGGTATCCAAGGCGGTGCGACAGGAAGCGGAACAGCGGGGGCTCAGGGTTTTTGATGCGACATGTCCATTGGTCACCAAGGTTCACTTGGAGGTGGCGAGGTATGCACACTCTGGGAAAGAGGTGGTTCTTATAGGGCACCGCGGTCACCCTGAGGTGGTGGGCACTATGGGGCAGTACGAGTGTACGAACTCAGAGGGCGGGATATACCTTGTTGATACACCGGAGGATGTAAAATGGTTGGCAATCAATAACCCTGAGGCACTTGGTTTTGTCACTCAAACGACCTTATCCATGGATGATACTGCTGAAATTGTAATGGCACTTAAAGCGCGCTTTCCAGCTATTCAGGGGCCAAAAAAGAATGATATATGTTATGCAACTCAAAACCGGCAAGATGCAGTTAAAGAGCTGGCTCATGGTTGTGAGTTGGTTTTAGTGGTCGGTTCTCCGAACAGCTCCAACTCCAATCGCTTGAAGGAAATAGCGAAGAAATTAGGTAAATCCGCATACCTGATCGATGGCGCGGAGGATATCCAGAAGGAGTGGCTTGATGGGGTCAGGCAAGTGGGAGTGACAGCAGGCGCGTCTGCACCGGATGTATTGGTTGATGGTGTGCTGGATCAGCTTAAAGAGTGGGGGGTAGAGGGAGTGGAGCAAATCCAGGGATGTGAGGAGGACATTGTATTCTATTTACCTAAGGATCTGCAGAAGACACAGATGCCTGCCGACTGACTGGTTGTGCGCTGATGGCCATTTAACTATACTCGCCTGCCCTCAATCAGGGCCACCGTAGCTCAGTCGGTAGAGCAACGCATTCGTAATGCGTAGGTCAGGAGTTCGAATCTCCTCGGTGGCTCCAACTAACTACCATGCATGACTCGACTTTTTGTAGATAATCTCACTGTTATTGATTTCTCATACCTGCATCCTGACCGGGGATTGTTGGGGGAGAGTTGGCTGTTGGATGTGGAGTTGGAGGGTGCTCTTGATTACCAGGGCATGGTACTGGATTTTGGTGAGATTAAGCAGCAGGTTAAGCATGCTGTTGATGATGGCTTTGACCACAAGTTGATCATTCCAACTCGCTACATGGGGGCCAGCGTCGAGAAAAATAACCAGCTCTGTGAAGTCAGATTTCGATGTGAATCTGGTGAGGAGATTTATCACAGTGGCCCCATCAGTGCGTCTTGCCTTATTGATGCGGATGAAATCTCACCTGGCAATCTGGCGCGAGCCATTGAGGCTAAGCTTAAACCAATTCTCCCAAATAATGTGTTTCAGGTAACTATCAGGCTACGTAGTGAAAATTGCGAGGGTGTTTACTATCATGTCAGCCACGGACTCAAACACCATGCTGGAAATTGTCAACGTATTGCTCATGGTCACAGATCGTGCTTTGAAATATACAAAGATGGCATCCGATCTGCTCAGATTGAGGCGGATTGGGCTGAAAGGTGGAATGACATCTATATTGGCACTCGGGATGACTTAATTGAGCTGAGGGAGATTAATGGCAGGTCGTATTGCCAGTTTGGCTATCGGTCTCCTCAGGGACAGTTTGAGTTGTTGCTCCCGCAGGATCGGTGTTACTTGATTGATACAGATTCAACAGTCGAAAATCTTGCCCAGCACATCGCGGATTCACTTAAAGATCAGCAGCCAACAAGCAATTTCCATGTGCGCCTGTTTGAAGGGATTGCAAAGGGTGCAATTGCTGAAGCGTAGACCTGGTGCTCGGAGACTGTCCCCTGCTTTTCTTAAAATTCTCCAAGAATTTACTTCCTTCCTATCGTTTGAGTCGTGAATTGCCTTGAAACTTCTGGTAAAGACGTCTATTGTACTAAAAAATAGAACTAAAAGGTGGTCATATTGGATACGTTGTTTAGTGGGTTAATTACCTCAAAGATGCGAATACGCATTCTTATGCGCCTGTTCCTTAATCCGCAGCAGCAAGTCTATCAGAGGGAACTTGCTGAGGAGTTTGGAGTTTCCCCCAGTCAGGTGAGAGATGAGCTGCTGAATCTGCGTGATGCAGGGCTAGTGGAGAGAGAGAAAAGTGGTCGCCAGATAAACTATCGGGCAAATGCCAAGCATCCGCTGTTTCCTGAGCTGCATTCAATGGTGCAGAAGGCACTTGGGATGGATCGTATCCTTGATAGTGTCATTGACCGACTGGGTGATTTGGAAGAGGCATGGATTTTAGATGATTATGCTGAAGGTAAAGACACGGGCATTATAGATTTGTTGCTGATTGGTAATGTTGATCAGGTGAATTTGTCTGATCTTATACCTAAAACAGAGCGTTATATTGGTAGGAAAATACGTACCATGGTGTTGACCATAGATGAGCACCTGGCGATGAAGGACTGTTTTAGTGCTAAGCCTAGATTATTGCTATGGGAGCGCGCTAGCCATCCTCTGGATGTTAATAAGATCTGACATGACATGAAACGGATTAATGTAACCAAAGCACAAATTCCAAATCGGGAGCGATTTTTTGCTTATATTGATGGGGTTCTTGATTCTGGTTGGTTAACAAACCAGGGGCAGCTAGTCAATAAATTAGAAACTAGGTTGGCCGAATATCTAGGTGTTTGCAATGTAGTGCTTACTACAAATGGAACTCTCTCATTGCTTGTGGCATACCGAATATTAGGTCTGCAGAGGGAAGTGATTACCACGCCATTTACTTTTATTGCCACGGCTAGCTCCCTTGTATGGGGCGGCCTGGATGTCGTTTTTGCTGACGTTGATCGCCGATCTTTCAATATTGATATTGAAGATATTAAGGAAAAAATTACGCCTAAGACATCTGCGATTGTTCCCGTGCATGTATTTGGTAACCCGTGTGATGTAGAGGCAATTGACTCAATTGCAAAGAGCCATGATTTAAAAGTTATTTATGATGCTGCTCATGCTTTTGGGGTTCAGTACAAAGGGAAAAGTATTCTCAATTGGGGTGATATTAGTGTTTTAAGCTTTCATGCTACCAAGGTGTTTCATACCATTGAAGGTGGGGCACTCATTATTAATGATGATGAGCTGGCTCAGAAAGCAAGAAAAACAATTAATCTTGGCATCACTGGGCCTGAGTCAATTGAATGCCTTGGAATCAATGGCAAGATGAGTGAATTTCAAGCGGCTATGGGTCATTGTTTGCTTGATGAAATGGAGGCGGTCATTGTTCGACGGGCGGCACTGGTAGAGATTTATGATTCCTTGCTAGAAAACGTCGTCCAAAAGCAAAGTTGGATGGAAGGTGAAGCTAGTAACAACAACTATTATCCCATCTTGCTTGCTGATGAGATGATTACAAAAAAGGTGCAGGCTGTATTGAATGAAAATAATATTTACCCCAGAAGGTATTTTTATCCTGCATTGGATACATTTAGCTTTCTAACAAAAGAAAATCAGATGCCAGTTGCAAAAGATATAGCTAGCCGAATTCTATGCCTGCCATTGTTTACTGAACTGTCTCATGAAGACTGCCAGAGAATTGCAAAAATAGTAATTGAAGTTATAGGTGCAAAATGATGCGCGTTGCTATTATGCAACCATATTTGTTTCCATATATAGGTTATTGGCAGCTATTCTTCAACTGTGATATATGGGTATTTTTTGATTGTGTTCAATACAATAAACGCAGTTGGATGAATAGAAATAGAATTCTTCACACCAATCAGAATAATAAGTTTCAGTATGTTAATGTCCCTATTAAAAAACATGGAAATGGAGCCATTATAAAAGATGTCAGGATAAATATAGAGGAAAACTATAAAGAGAAAATAATGGGACAATTAACCGTATATAAGCATTTGAGGGCACCATATTACGAGGATGTGATAGATCTTATTAAGGATATTCTAAGTGAGCGGCATATATTTTTTATATCATTAATCACATGTATTGCAGATAAGCTTTGCAATTATCTGGAAATACAAGTTGAATACAAAATTTCTACTGAATTGGACTTTGATGAAAGCATAATACATGAACCTGATGATTGGGCATTGAGTATCACAAAGGCTTTAAAGGCAGATGAATATATTAATCCATACGGTGGAGCTGAATTATTCAATGAGAATAAGTATCTGTCAAATGACGTTCATATCAAATTTCTTAAACCTACCTTAAATGAATACAAACAGTCCCAGAGAGAATTCGTTTCTGAATTGTCAATAATTGATATTCTAATGTTTAATTCGAAGGCTACAGTGCGTTCAATGTTGAAAAATGATTTTCAACTATTGCCTAAGTCTGAACTATTGAATGGTTAACGCAAACGGGCTAAGTGGGTATTTTAAGGTAATTATAAACTAGAGTTTTATAGGATAATTATAGTGGAAAAAGATTACATTCATAAAATATATCCAAGGAAATTCAAAAGAAATGATTTCTGGTCTCAAATCAAGAGAACTATCAATGGTATTCCTGTTTCAGATAAAGAAATCGATATGATTGTCAATCAAATAATTATTCAATTAGAACTTCAAAATGAGGATAATGTTTTAGACTTAGGTTGTGGCAATGCGGCCTTATCTAGTCGGCTTTTTGGATTTATAAATAGGTATATCGGCGTAGACTTTTCAGAGTACCTTATAGAGATAGCAAATGAGTATTTCAGGCCAAATGAATCAGTCCGGTATATTAAAAGTGATATTTGCTCATATGTTACGAAAGCGGCTAATTCTGAAGAGTTTAGCAAAGTACTCTGTTATGGGGCCATGGCTTATTTGTCCAGGAATGATGTTGTTGCTACGGTTCAGACCTTGAGAGATAGGTTTAAAAATGTTGAACGTATATATTTTGGAAATATTCCAAATAAATCGAAAGCAAAAGAGTTTTTCTTGAATCGAAAAATCTATAAATATTCCCTAGATGATCCTCAATCTGCGATAGGTGTTTGGTGGGATCCTGATGATATTGTAACGGTGATGAAAAACATTGGGTTTACACCGTTAATATCACATATGCATGAATCATTCTATTCATCTAGCTACCGCTTTGACCTTACTCTGCTGCCAAATTGATCATGTCTTCTATCAAAGATCAATTGAAGCAATTAGGAGGAAAGGGTTGTTTTAGTAAAATACTGTCCACCTCTAATCTTTATCTGCCAAGTATTGAAAGAGTTCTAAAATATTTAAAAAATCATAAACCTTCAAGTAGCAACCATAATCCTTTGTCTAGGATGCTTGAGGAGAGATTGTGTGAGTACCACAAGACAAATAATTGTGTTTTGTTTTCGAGTGGTTTCTGGGCTCTTGTTTCAGCTATCAAACTGAAATCAATTGAAGGGCGCCAGAATGTAATTATTCCATCGATGACATACAGGCGGCTTGCGGATGTGGTGCATTGGAGTGGAAATACGCCAGTATTTGTTGATGTGAATAAGAGAGATCTTGCGGTTTCTGTTGATGCCGTACGTAAGAGCATAGATAGTGAAACTGCATTAATTCTTGCTGTTCACCCTATTGTTAATTGTTGTGATATCCAATCCTTCATTGATTTATCACATGAGGTAAATATCCCGCTGATATTTGATGCTGTAGAATCTGTTCATGAGACGTTTGATGGCAAAAGGATTGGTTCATTTGGATGTGGTGAGGTGTTTTCATTTCATGCGAGTAAGCTGATTAATGGTATTGAAGGAGGTTATGTTTGTACAAATGATAATGAATTCGCTGCTGAGTTAAAACAACTGGTATCCTTTGGTGTTGGTAAGAAAGGAAGTGAGATGATAGTTGGAATGGATGCGCGTCCAATAGATGGTCATGCAGCATTTGCTCTAGCTGGACTTGATGAAATTGAAATTAATATTTCGCACAATAATGAAATCTATGCCACGTACAAGCATGGACTTCGTGAAATTGAGGGGTTAAACCTCATGGAGTTTGATGAAACTGAACAAACATCGTTTAAGAATATAGTAGTGGAAGTAACTGAAAAATACCCTATATCAAGAGACTCGCTTGTAGCATTCTTAAATAGTGAAGGGCTATTAGCTAGGAGCCATTATGACCCTCCTTTGCATCGTAAAGAGTATGCTTATAATGTAATTACTAAAGATATGATAAATAGTAATCAACTATGTAGCCGCTATATAAATTTACCGTGTGGCGCCATTGTTTTAATTAGTGATGTAGAAAAGATATTGAAAATCCTTAAGTTTATTTCAGTTAATTCACATTTATTGGAAGTAGAATAATTGAATCGTAAAATGGAAGAAATATATAAAGCAATGAATGATAGCAAAACTGATATAATCGTTAGTCCTTTATCGATTGGACAAATGTACTATCCAAGTGATGAAGAGTTGGCAGATATTGTTAACACAATTTATGCCAACAGGTATTACACAAACCATGGTCCCTTAGCTATAGAGTTTGAAAAAACACTTTCATCATATCTTGGTGCTAAACATGTTGTAGCTTCAACAAATGCAACACTTGGATTAATGATGACCCTAATTGGGCTTGGAGCCAGCGGCTCTGTTATTGTGCCTTCTTTTTGTGCTGCAGGAGTTGTTGAAGCCGTTGTCTGGTCTGGCTTAACCCCTGTATTCTGTGATGTCGATGAGAATACCGGCCTCATTTCAGTCGATACAATTACGCGGGTACTCAGAGATGACACATGCACTATTATCGCTGTGAGTTTATGGGGGAATATTTGTGGAATCAATGAAATATCATTATTTGCAAAAAAAACTGGGATGGAGGTCATTCATTTTGCTGTAGATTCTTTTGGTAACAGTGTAAACGGTAAAAAAGTAGGCGGTGATGGTGTTACTACTGTTTTCTCATTTGATTCGTCAAAGATCCTGTCATGTTACAGAGGAGGGTGTGTCGTGACTAATGATGACATGCTTGCAAGCAAAATTAGAAATATCAGGAGCAGCTATGGGGCAGGTTCATTTGTAAATGTTCCGGTGACTGCAAATGGTCGATTTTCTGAATTTCAGGCAGCCGTTGGCTTGTGGTCTTTAAATAATTTAGAGAAGCATCGATTACACAATAAAAGAATCTATGAAATATATACCAAATTATTAGTTCATCTTGATGGCATAACAGTAAGTAAGATAGACGATTCGATTAATTCAAATTATCAGTATTTCGTGGTAACTATAGACAGCAAGAGATATGGGTTAACAGGGAATGATATACAGATCTATTTGGACAATGAAGGGATACTTATTAATCCAGATTGCTGTTTGCCGCTTCGTAGAAGTAATGTTTTTACAAAATTTCATGACAGCTTGGATCTTCATGGTGCCGAAGTTCTTCATGAGAAGTGCCTGCAGTTACCTATTGGTTCGCAAATCACACATAATGTTGCCAATAAAATTGGCACTCTCGTAAAGGATCTTAAAACCCGAGCAGAATTATAAGCATTATGAGCACCAACCTGACAGACTGTATTATGCATGCAAGTTATTCTGAGCCGGCCAATGAATTCTAGTCAAATGATAAAGAATAAGCTATTTAACAATATATCATGGCTTGTTCTGGATAATATCATCAGGCTTTTTGGTGGTCTTTTAGTTGGCATATGGATCGCCAGATATTTGGGGCCAGAGAAATATGGCATATTAAGTTATGCTATTGCTTACACATCACTTTTTATCTTTTGTGTCAGGCTAGGACTAGATCAAATTATTGTCAGGGAGATAGTGAAGAAGCCAAGAATTACTAGCTATTTGCTTGGTACAGCATTTTGCATGAAATTTATCGGTGCTGTTATAGCAATAATGAGTATTTGCATTTCTCTATTTTTCATGGATGCTGCATTCCAGACTAAACTCATTATTATTGTCATTTGCTCAGGATTCGTTTTTCAATCCCTTGATGTGATAGCTTGCTATTATCAATCAATGTATCTTTCTAAGTACGTGGTTATTGCTAGAAATTGTGCTTTTATTTTATGTGCCTGTTTAAATGTATATCTAATCATTCATAAATATAGCGTTGTATACTTTGCAGTTGTAAATGCAGCAGGTTCTATGTTTACAGCATTATTGCTTATAATCGTATACAAACAAACTGGTAATACTATACTGCAGTGGAAATATAGTTCCAAAATCGCACTAAGAATTTTAAAGTACTCATGGCCATTGGCGTTGAGCGTATTTCTTATTTCTATTCATATGAAAATTGATCAAGTCATGATTGGAAGCATGTTGGACAAGGAGCAAGTGGGTATCTATAGCGTAGCTGTAAAATTGGCTGAGTATTGGATATTGTTTCCAGGTATTATTGTAAGCACGCTTATGCCATATTTTGTAAGTCTTAGAGAATCGGATAATCAGCTATATCATTATCGGTTATTACAGCTCTATTCCTTGATGTTTTGGATGGGAATGTTTGTTGGAATTATGACAATCTTTTTTGGAGAAGAGATTATTAGTCTTTTATATGGAGAGGCATATGTAGGTTCTTATGATGCTTTGGTTTTTAATATATGGAATGGAATCTTCATCTCGCAAGCATTAGCTAGAGGAATATGGATGATAAGTGAAAACCTACAAAAATACCGCCTATACAATAATGTCATTGTTGTCATCATTAATATATCTGCAAATCTTGTGCTTATACCTAAGTTAGGTATTGCTGGCGCGGCGTTGGCTACATTAACCACACAGGCCCTTGGAACATGGGTATTCTCATTTTTGTGGAAGCCACTTCGGGAGAGTACTTGGGGTATGATCAGGTCAGTCAATCCCATGTATTTGTTGAATTATAAGGGGGGTGCATGAAGGGTTTTGCGCCAATAGGATTGAGTACATACAACAGGTTATGTCACTTAAAGAAAACTATAAAGTCTTTGCAGCAAAACACCTTGGCTAGTCAAAGCGATCTATATATATTTTCTGATGCACCAAAAAATGGTGATGAAGATATTGTAGTGATGGTTAGAGAGTATATTCATACTGTGGATGGATTTAAGGAAGTTCATATTATTGAGCGAGAAACAAATGATAGGGTTGCTAATAACCGTGGTGGTATGAAGCAGCTTTTAGATGCATATGGGAAAATGATCTGGTTTGAAGATGATAATATTATTTCTGAATACTTTTTAGAATTTGCCAATGATATACTAGTTAAATACAAGGATG
>UOFX01000058.1_pt1 | contig 31340 bp, 30 predicted proteins | sample 1989101 | NCBI WGS metagenome assembly UOFX01 (sample SAMEA4712195, study PRJEB27164) | hydrothermal vent metagenome | biome: marine basaltic hydrothermal vent biome; feature: marine hydrothermal vent; material: mineral | place: Pacific Ocean | collected 2011-06-14/2011-07-23 | depth 1719 m
TGCGTAGTTCAGCGAGTTTTTTACCAAAATCGGCCATGCACCAGCTCTCTATAACGTGATATTTGCTGAGCATCTTAAATCCTCTATTTTTAACCTGACTTGAATAGGACTATAATAGCTGTTATAAATCAGGTCAACTTTTACCTTGACGATGTTTTGGAGGAAATCGCCCATGGCCCGTATCCCGGAACACGAGATAGAGCGACTAAAACGAGAAGTCTCAGTGCAACGTCTGGCAGAAGGCCGGGGGATAGAGCTGAAGCGCCACGGTGCAGAGCTGCTTGGCCTTTGTCCTTTCCACGATGACAAAGAACCCAGTCTGGCCATAAACCCCAAGAAAAACATCTGGAACTGCCTGGGAGCTTGCCAGTGTGGTGGCAGTGCCATTGACTGGACAATGAAAGCAGAGGGTGTGAGCTTCCGCCATGCTGTCGAGCTGCTACAAGCGGATCATCATCCTTCTTTAGTTGCCGGAGTTGGCTCCACATCCATGCAGATAGCTGGTGCGCTACCTCCTGGCGCACCGGCATACCGTGCATCCATGCACATAAAACGCTCCACAGTAAAGAGGCTACCGACTGCCCTGGAGCATAACGCTGAGGATGCCAAGCTGTTACGCCAGGTGATCGATTACTACCATGAAGCGCTCAAACAGTCCCCAGAGGCTTTGGCGTATCTGGAAAAAAGGGGGATCAGTGGTGAAGCCATTGAGCAGTTCAAGTTGGGTTTTGCCAATCGTACCTTGGGGTATCGGTTGCCGGAGAAGAACCGGAAAGAGGGTGCGGCCATCCGGGGGCAGCTCCAGCGGATCGGTATCTTGCGTGCTTCCGGCCATGAGCACTTCACCGGCTCTATAGTGTTCCCGGTGATCAATGAGTCCGGCCAGGTACTGGAAATATACGGACGCAAGATCAACGACAACCTGAGAAAAGGAACCCCGAAACACCTCTATCTACCAGGGCCACATCAAGGTATCTGGAATGCCGAGGCCTTGAAAGCCAGCCCTGAAATCATCCTGTGTGAATCTCTCATCGATGCCTTAACCTTCTGGTGTGCCGGTTATCGCAACGTCACGGCCAGCTATGGCATCGAGGGTTTTACCGCCGATCATCTAGCGGCATTCAAGGAACATGGTACTGAACGAATACTGATCGCCTACGACCGAGACAAAGCCGGAGAACAGGCCGCTGAATCCTTATCCAAAAAGCTCATTGCCGAGGGTATCGACTGTTACCGTATCCATGTTCCAAAAGGCATGGATGTGAATGAGTATGCACTACAAGTGCAGCCAGCCAGCAAGAGCCTGGGTGTGGTGATCCGGTCAGCACAGTGGCTTGGAGCTGGCAAAGCACCGGGTAGATCAGGTTCAAATCCAGAACCCGCTTTGAACCTACAGGAGCCAAAGCCAAAGGTTGAAAACCACCCTGTGGCCACGGCCTCTCCAGCATCAGAAACCCTACCTTCTTTAGTCGCTGAAGAACCCACCGAGCCCTTACCAGCCGCCGTAGTACCAAAAGCTCCAACACCAACAGTCGATGCAGATATAAAAGACAACGAGATCATCATCACCCTGGGGGACAGGCGCTACCGCATCCGTGGTCTGGAAAAGAATCTGGCCTATGACGTGATGAAGATCAACTTGCTGGTATCACGACCGACCCTTGATGGTGCCGGTGACACCGTGCACGTCGATACCTTCGATCTCTATCAGCAACGTCCACGCGGAGCCTTTATCAAACAGGCTGCTGTTGAACTCGGTGTGAAAGACGATACGGTGAAAGCCGACCTGGGCAAACTCCTGTTGAAGCTGGAAGCCCTGCAATCGGAAAACATCCAGGCGGCGCAGGCACCGAAAGACAAAGCCGTTACCCTCAATGATGAGGAAACCAGGACAGCACTGGAACTACTCAAATCCCCTGATCTACTGGCACGTATCGGCAATGACTTTACCCGCTGTGGGGTAGTCGGTGAGACCACCAACAAGCTGGTCGGTTACCTTGCCGCCATCTCAAGAAAACTCGATAGCCCCCTGGCTATCACCATCCAGAGTACATCCGCCGCTGGTAAGTCCGTGCTGATGGATGCAGTACTGGCCTTCATGCCGGAAGAGGATCGGATCAAGTACAGTGCCATGACTGGCCAGAGCCTCTTCTACATGGGCGAGACCGACCTGCAACACAAGGTGCTGGCCATCGTTGAAGAAGAAGGGGCAAGCAATGCATCCTATGCCCTGAAACTGCTGCAATCGGAAGGGGAACTGACCATTGCCAGTACTGGCAAAGACCCGATAACCGGCGAACTCAAGACTCAGGATTATCAAGTCAAAGGCCCGGTGATGATCATGTTGACCACCACGGCCATCGACATCGATGAAGAGCTGTTAAACCGCTGTATCGTACTGACCGTGGATGAAGGCCGACAACAGACCAAGGCGATCCATGCCATCCAGCGTGATAAACGCACCCTGTCCGGTTTGCTGGCCAAGGCTGACAAGCAAACCATCCTGACCTTGCACCAAAACGCACAGCGACTGTTACAGCCGCTGGCCGTGGTCAACCCTTACGCCAAACACCTGAGCTTTATTGACGACCGCACCCGTACCCGGCGTGACCATGAAAAGTATCTTACCCTCATTGATACCCTTGCCTTGCTACACCAACACCAACGCCCCATCAAAAGTATCCATCACGGTGGTCAATCAATCCGCTATGTGGAAGTGGCCCTGGAAGACATTGAGACCGCCAACCACCTGGCTCATGAGGTTCTGGGACGTACCCTGGATGAGCTGCCACCGCAGACAAGGAAGCTGCTGGGGCTGATCGTGGAACTGGTGGCCGACCGCTGCAAGGCGCTGGAGATGAGGCATAGTGATTACCGCTTTAGTCGCCGTGATATCCGCACCTTTACCGGCTGGAGTGATGGCCAACTGAAAATCCACTGCCGCCGCCTGACTGAACTGGAATACCTGCTGGTTCACCGGGGTGGACGTGGTCAGTGCATTGAATATGAGTTGCTGTATGACGGTGCAGGTGATGACCATCCCCACTTGATGGGGCTAATCGATCTGGAAAAGTTACGGGCCGTTCCTTCGCATCCTTGCGACCACGGCACTAGTGCATCCTGCACGTCGTACGACGTGGAAAAGGCAGGGGCAAAACCGCAAAAGACAGCCCCAAGTCAGGGCCAAGTTAGCCCTAAGTCAGCCCCAAGTCAGGGTGGTAAAAATGGCCATAAAGTCAGTGATAGCAAGGCTTCCAGTGATCTTGGCATAGAGAACACTGAAAAGGTATTGCTCCGGCCCAGCAAAGGAAATGGATCGTACGACGGACAGGAAGTCCTAGTGTCGCGTGCGCAGGGATGCGCAGGAGCGACCCGTAATGATAGCGCCATGCTTGTTGAGGCTACCAGCTGATGGCCCGACGCAAACGGCGCAAGCCAGTCAAGAAACCTGATCCATATCCCATCGACCACAACGGCATTACGCCTTACCTGAATCGCTTCCTGGAGTGGTCGGCAGCCATGGCCTTGAGTCCGCGTACCGTGGACATCCGGCAACGGATGCTGAAACGCTTTATCCATTGGTGCGATGAACGGGACTTGAACAAACCACAGGATATTACTCGCCCGATCCTGGAGCGTTATCGCCGCTATCTTTACCACTATCGCAAAGCAGACGGTGAACCCATCAGCTTTGCCACCCAGCAACAACGCCTAGTGCCGATCAAAGCCTTCTTCAAGTGGCTGACTAAAGAGAACTACATCCTCTACAACCCGGCCAGCGAAATGGAACTGCCAAGAGTCCACCGGCGCTTACCGAAACACATCCTGACTGATGAAGAGGTCGGACGCATCATCAATCAGACAATGCTGCATGGTGATATCGGTATCCGGGATCGAGCCATCATTGAGACCCTGTACAGTACTGGTATCCGCCGAGCAGAACTGATCAACCTGAAGCTCTACGACGTGGACACACGCAACGGCACACTGATGGTTAGAGAAGGGAAAGGCAAGAAGGATCGCATGGTGCCACTGGGACAACGTGCCTGTATCTGGATCGACAAGTACACCGACGAAGTCCGTCCCGGCCTGGTAGTAGAGCCTGATGAAGGCTGGCTCTTCCTGCATGAATATGGTGAGGCGTTCCACAAGAACCGACTCACCGACCTGGTGAAGAAATACATCGAAGCGGCAGGCATCGGCAAGCCAGGTGCTTGTCATATCTTCCGCCACACTATGGCCACGCTGATGCTGGATAACGGCGCGGACATCCGCCATATCCAAGCGATGCTGGGGCATAGCCAGTTATCGACGACAGAGATATATACCCAGGTCAGCATCCGCAAGCTGAAAGAGATCCATGCTCTGACGCATCCAGCAGATCGTCCCAGGCCATGTCAGCGTGATGGTCAAGCAGAGATAGAGGACAACGCAGAGACACAGCTCTTTACTGCTTTAGCTGCCGAGGAAACTGAAGAGAGCGCAGAGCCGGAGGACGAAGAGACGATGGTGTAAAGGGCGAAGCCGTAAGCCCTTGGAGACATTGGATGTCTTGGCTCGCCCGTCACATCGCTTGCATCACTCCGCAACAACCGCGCCACCAATCCCTGGTGCAAGTCACGGTTGTTGCACAGTGGAGCAAGCGCCGCGCCGTGCTCTGACTCGCCATCCCTGGCAGGCTTCGGTTCGCATGGTCGCATGGTTCACCAGCTCGGCATCCATGCCTCGCCAGTGGTGCAACTTCAGCTATCGCTCAAGTAGCGGAGTGGAGTTAATCCAACAACCAAAAAGGCAAACAGCGCCTTATTGGCTGTCGGCTTTTATCACCCCCCATCCCCCTCAAGGGGGCTTTAGTCGGCCAAGTAACATAACGTGGGTTATGCGCTATGCCCCACTGGCAAAAACCGCCAGCGGGTCACAGTCTGCTACGCCGCATAACCAACGCTATGTGTAAATGGCCTTGTCGCTCTCGCTCCAAAAGGTGTGCTGCGCACGTCCGGCTTTGGCTTACGCCGCTAGGGCGCCCCAGCCAAAGCCGGTTCAGAGTACCCGCCCGCCCATGTGTCAGTGCCTGGTCGGCTTCAGCCAGTGCAAAAGGCGCACTGTCTTCCGCTTCGCCCAGTCCCTGCCATCCCTTTAGCAGCTAAAAAAGGACATTACCGGCACGCTGATCTACAATGTGGTGTATGTCCGCTGCCCTCAAGCTCATCCAGGAACCTGAAGACATAAGCGAAAAACCGCTTCTAGGCAAAAAATGGCCTAAGCCAAGGCTGGTCTGGGAAAATCCGAAGATAAGTGACGGAACGCACAAGGAAAAACCGAAAGTTAAGCCGGATGCATCGTATGGCCGAGTTCATTACAACTACTTCAGAACGTATGATCCTGCAACGGGACGTTACATCACCAGTGATCCGATTGGGTTGCGAGGTGGGATGAACACTTATGCAAAAATATGGATAGATCCAAATAAACTTGTAGTACGGAGAATTGAGAAATCAAGAATCATAAATGGTTCAGTAGTACAAGAAATTGTTAATTTTAATAATGTGAAAGTGGGGCATACAATTCCTTCCTCAATGTTTGAGCCAGAAATAGTAGACTGCTCTAGATAAGCCAGGTAGACGATCGATAGGACTCGATATGGTCAGTCTCGACAGAAAAATAAGATTGAGGTTAAGGAGTCAGTACCCTTATCAGAATAGAGATTGATTTATTAGCTGTAAAAAACCTACCCAAAGCCCTGCATCTGCAGGGCTTTGTTGTTTCACCTTTCATTCCAAGGTTTGTTTTCCTTCCCTGCCAAGTCCATGCTGCCGTGGATGATTGTAACGATGAAGAGGCAATCGGGCTGGGTCAGGTAGATGATTCGATAGCCCTGATAGATTAGCTCTCTAACATCTTCCCGGCCCTCGGCTTCTGGTACTGGCCTACCCATTTTTGGAAAATCCTCCAGCTTCTCCACTGAGACGATGACCCGTTCTATGAAGCGCCTGGCGTAATATGGTGAGTCCTTGGCAATGTAAGCTTTTAGATCCCGGATATCCGCTCTGGCACGCCTTGACCATTTAATTACCATTGCCCAACAACTCGGCTTTGACTTGCTCATGTGGAATGGTGCGGCCTACCTCGATATCGGTTAGCCCTTCCTCGATCTTCTGTTTTACATACAGCTCATACATGATGTCGTCCCAGGATGCCTGGTCAGATAGGTGATCAATAATCTCTCTTGCGGCTTGTTTAGCGGTCTGCATGGAATAATCCTCTTATCTGACTGCATGGATGGGATCAGTGACAATATGCTTGAGTCTGTCCTGGCGAATGGCCATATCCAGAAAATGGCAGATGACATTCTGATCTTCCTGCTTGAGCTGATCTACCTGTCGGCACAGCTCTTTTAGCTTTCTATTCTGAATATCAAACTGGGCTGATTGCTGATTGTTCGCGCCAAGTAACAGCTGGTCAAGACTGACTTCCAGAACATCGGCTAATTTGATGATGTAATCAAATTGTGGCTTGCCTTTGCCTTGTTCCCATCGGCCAATTAGTCGGGGTTGTACCTCCAGCATCTCGGCCAGTTCCATTTGAGTTAATTGGCGTGTTTTGCGTAGTTCAGCGAGTTTTTTACCAAAATCGGCCATGCACCAGCTCTCTATAACGTGATATTTGCTGAGCATCTTAAATCCTCTATTTTTAACCTGACTTGAATAGGACTATAATAGCTGTTATAAATCAGGTCAACTTTTACCTTGACGATGTTTTGGAGGAAATCGCCCATGGCCCGTATCCCGGAACACGAGATAGAGCGACTAAAACGAGAAGTCTCAGTGCAACGTCTGGCAGAAGGCCGGGGGATAGAGCTGAAGCGCCACGGTGCAGAGCTGCTTGGCCTTTGTCCTTTCCACGATGACAAAGAACCCAGTCTGGCCATAAACCCCAAGAAAAACATCTGGAACTGCCTGGGAGCTTGCCAGTGTGGTGGCAGTGCCATTGACTGGACAATGAAAGCAGAGGGTGTGAGCTTCCGCCATGCTGTCGAGCTGCTACAAGCGGATCATCATCCTTCTTTAGTTGCCGGAGTTGGCTCCACATCCATGCAGATAGCTGGTGCGCTACCTCCTGGCGCACCGGCATACCGTGCATCCATGCACATAAAACGCTCCACAGTAAAGAGGCTACCGACTGCCCTGGAGCATAACGCTGAGGATGCCAAGCTGTTACGCCAGGTGATCGATTACTACCATGAAGCGCTCAAACAGTCCCCAGAGGCTTTGGCGTATCTGGAAAAAAGGGGGATCAGTGGTGAAGCCATTGAGCAGTTCAAGTTGGGTTTTGCCAATCGTACCTTGGGGTATCGGTTGCCGGAGAAGAACCGGAAAGAGGGTGCGGCCATCCGGGGGCAGCTCCAGCGGATCGGTATCTTGCGTGCTTCCGGCCATGAGCACTTCACCGGCTCTATAGTGTTCCCGGTGATCAATGAGTCCGGCCAGGTACTGGAAATATACGGACGCAAGATCAACGACAACCTGAGAAAAGGAACCCCGAAACACCTCTATCTACCAGGGCCACATCAAGGTATCTGGAATGCCGAGGCCTTGAAAGCCAGCCCTGAAATCATCCTGTGTGAATCTCTCATCGATGCCTTAACCTTCTGGTGTGCCGGTTATCGCAACGTCACGGCCAGCTATGGCATCGAGGGTTTTACCGCCGATCATCTAGCGGCATTCAAGGAACATGGTACTGAACGAATACTGATCGCCTACGACCGAGACAAAGCCGGAGAACAGGCCGCTGAATCCTTATCCAAAAAGCTCATTGCCGAGGGTATCGACTGTTACCGTATCCATGTTCCAAAAGGCATGGATGTGAATGAGTATGCACTACAAGTGCAGCCAGCCAGCAAGAGCCTGGGTGTGGTGATCCGGTCAGCACAGTGGCTTGGAGCTGGCAAAGCACCGGGTAGATCAGGTTCAAATCCAGAACCCGCTTTGAACCTACAGGAGCCAAAGCCAAAGGTTGAAAACCACCCTGTGGCCACGGCCTCTCCAGCATCAGAAACCCTACCTTCTTTAGTCGCTGAAGAACCCACCGAGCCCTTACCAGCCGCCGTAGTACCAAAAGCTCCAACACCAACAGTCGATGCAGATATAAAAGACAACGAGATCATCATCACCCTGGGGGACAGGCGCTACCGCATCCGTGGTCTGGAAAAGAATCTGGCCTATGACGTGATGAAGATCAACTTGCTGGTATCACGACCGACCCTTGATGGTGCCGGTGACACCGTGCACGTCGATACCTTCGATCTCTATCAGCAACGTCCACGCGGAGCCTTTATCAAACAGGCTGCTGTTGAACTCGGTGTGAAAGACGATACGGTGAAAGCCGACCTGGGCAAACTCCTGTTGAAGCTGGAAGCCCTGCAATCGGAAAACATCCAGGCGGCGCAGGCACCGAAAGACAAAGCCGTTACCCTCAATGATGAGGAAACCAGGACAGCACTGGAACTACTCAAATCCCCTGATCTACTGGCACGTATCGGCAATGACTTTACCCGCTGTGGGGTAGTCGGTGAGACCACCAACAAGCTGGTCGGTTACCTTGCCGCCATCTCAAGAAAACTCGATAGCCCCCTGGCTATCACCATCCAGAGTACATCCGCCGCTGGTAAGTCCGTGCTGATGGATGCAGTACTGGCCTTCATGCCGGAAGAGGATCGGATCAAGTACAGTGCCATGACTGGCCAGAGCCTCTTCTACATGGGCGAGACCGACCTGCAACACAAGGTGCTGGCCATCGTTGAAGAAGAAGGGGCAAGCAATGCATCCTATGCCCTGAAACTGCTGCAATCGGAAGGGGAACTGACCATTGCCAGTACTGGCAAAGACCCGATAACCGGCGAACTCAAGACTCAGGATTATCAAGTCAAAGGCCCGGTGATGATCATGTTGACCACCACGGCCATCGACATCGATGAAGAGCTGTTAAACCGCTGTATCGTACTGACCGTGGATGAAGGCCGACAACAGACCAAGGCGATCCATGCCATCCAGCGTGATAAACGCACCCTGTCCGGTTTGCTGGCCAAGGCTGACAAGCAAACCATCCTGACCTTGCACCAAAACGCACAGCGACTGTTACAGCCGCTGGCCGTGGTCAACCCTTACGCCAAACACCTGAGCTTTATTGACGACCGCACCCGTACCCGGCGTGACCATGAAAAGTATCTTACCCTCATTGATACCCTTGCCTTGCTACACCAACACCAACGCCCCATCAAAAGTATCCATCACGGTGGTCAATCAATCCGCTATGTGGAAGTGGCCCTGGAAGACATTGAGACCGCCAACCACCTGGCTCATGAGGTTCTGGGACGTACCCTGGATGAGCTGCCACCGCAGACAAGGAAGCTGCTGGGGCTGATCGTGGAACTGGTGGCCGACCGCTGCAAGGCGCTGGAGATGAGGCATAGTGATTACCGCTTTAGTCGCCGTGATATCCGCACCTTTACCGGCTGGAGTGATGGCCAACTGAAAATCCACTGCCGCCGCCTGACTGAACTGGAATACCTGCTGGTTCACCGGGGTGGACGTGGTCAGTGCATTGAATATGAGTTGCTGTATGACGGTGCAGGTGATGACCATCCCCACTTGATGGGGCTAATCGATCTGGAAAAGTTACGGGCCGTTCCTTCGCATCCTTGCGACCACGGCACTAGTGCATCCTGCACGTCGTACGACGTGGAAAAGGCAGGGGCAAAACCGCAAAAGACAGCCCCAAGTCAGGGCCAAGTTAGCCCTAAGTCAGCCCCAAGTCAGGGTGGTAAAAATGGCCATAAAGTCAGTGATAGCAAGGCTTCCAGTGATCTTGGCATAGAGAACACTGAAAAGGTATTGCTCCGGCCCAGCAAAGGAAATGGATCGTACGACGGACAGGAAGTCCTAGTGTCGCGTGCGCAGGGATGCGCAGGAGCGACCCGTAATGATAGCGCCATGCTTGTTGAGGCTACCAGCTGATGGCCCGACGCAAACGGCGCAAGCCAGTCAAGAAACCTGATCCATATCCCATCGACCACAACGGCATTACGCCTTACCTGAATCGCTTCCTGGAGTGGTCGGCAGCCATGGCCTTGAGTCCGCGTACCGTGGACATCCGGCAACGGATGCTGAAACGCTTTATCCATTGGTGCGATGAACGGGACTTGAACAAACCACAGGATATAAAAAATGTGGACACCCATCATTTGAATAAAGAATAATGCTTGTTATTTCAATATGTTACTCATGATTTGAATGATGGCTGTCCTCATTTATTTTTATAGTAACAGCAATGCACGACAGCCGGAATGGACCGAAAGCATAGCGGTAGGAAGTGAGGGATTCGTACGAGGAGTTCTGCAGAAACTCGAAGTACGGGCGAAGGGGCGCAAAGTAAAGAAGGGCGATGATCACTACGAACTGAGAGAACCCAGTGTTGCTTACCATGTCCATTTTACCCCAGAAAACGAGCTTCTAAGCATTGGAAACAGGTTCTACTGGAATGAACCTCCTGAGCAATCAAGTGGTTAGCTTGGTCCGACCCAATTTAGAATACTGCATCTGGTGATGTTGCCAGTAGATTTAGCGCTACCTGGAAAGAAAAAGATTTTCGATTTGTGCTGATCCATCTCTCTGACCCAGACAAATCTGGCCATCGTTATGGCTGGATGAGTGCAGAATATATGCAGGCGGTGAGGGTGGCTGATAAAGCAATTGGCAGGATTGTTGCGGCAGTGCGGCAGGCTGGTGATCTTGAACGTACCGTAATAATCGTCACCTCAGATCATGGTGGCTCTGGCACCAAACATAACAAAGCCCTTAAAGAAAATATTTCCATACCCTGGATTGCGGCTGGCCCCGGTATTGACCGGGGTGCAGCCCTGTCACAAATAATCCATATTCAGGATACGATGCCTACCATACTGTCCCTGCTGGGAGAACCAGTGCCGACGGGACTGAGCGGACGCACGATAGCACTAGGGGCAGACTAGCAGGCTATCTCTGCCTTACCAGTACACCAGTGGATATTGCTCTTTTAATCCGGCCTTCCAATACCGGATCATATTAAATTCCAAATATGGACGATCATCTGTAAGGATCGGGGTCTCTGCACCGAATTGTGGCATTGGCTCTAATTGTGCAAAAAATGATATAGGCACGGGCTGCCACTCCATGATGTCAAGAGCTACAGCTGCTCTCGATAAATGCTGATTAAGTATCTCCTTAGTTGCAACGATTGGCTCCATTGACCCAAGCACATGTGTACCAACTGCATTCAAGCTGGGTTTTATTGCAGTATATGGAAACACGGAATTGAATGTCTTCATTAACATGTTCACGGTTTCTAAATCATCAACCCCAGAGCTTGATCCGACTGCCGGAATCCAGTGGGCCATAATGCCACCTTTTTTTAGACGTGACTTTGCCAGCTCAATAAACTCCTTTGAATAGAGATTTGTTACGCCCCGCCCATCGATGGGTGGTGGAGGATCGACTGTAATTACGTCGTATTTATCTTCCGTTAACCTAAGATAGTTACGGCCATCATTGACAATCATTCTGCCATTTTTATATGCACGTACTCGCTCAGCATCATCGTAAAATTGCTCAAATGCGTCCAGTACCTCTGCAACTAGCTCAACGACCGTAACATTCTTGCCATATGTGATTGCGGAGCGAAATGTCGTTCCCATACCAAAACAGATCACCAAGGTATCATCTGGGGATGGGTGCAGCAGCATTGGTAAATGAGACATCATTTTTGTATCTGTAACTTTAACCGTCATGCCAGTTCCATTAACCACCAGGGAGTAACCGAGCTTTTCGCCACGTTCCCTGATTACGCTGGTCACTCCCTGTAGTCCGGTCTTGTGGAATGAAATTTCTGACCTGTCATCACTAATAATACGTATACGCTCAGCAAAGCGATTACTATCAGCGGCCTCGGTTATTCCATAAACGGTTATGCCTACTGCCAGGATAGCAAGACCAGATGCAACCATTCTGTTGCGTGGCTCAGTGGGTGATTTAACCGCCATAAACATAGCAGCTAAACCAACCATGCCATAGAAAATTACCAGTAGATAGATTGATTGGAAATAGTCAAAAAGCACCGCAATCACGAAACCGGCAATCAATGAGCCAAGTAGTGCACCTACAGTATTCCAGGTATATGCACGCGCAATTAGTGTGCCTTCTGCATCTTCATGCTGAGGCTGAATAAGTCTTGTGGCCAGTGGAAATGTTGCACCAGAAAAGAGTGCCATGGGTAACAGCAAACAGGCTGCCCAAAGGTAATACGAGAGTGTCTCTGGCAAGGAGATGTATTCCCATCTTTGCTGTGCAATATGCTCAGCAAGTACAGTAAAGAGTGTGATTGCGATAATTGTCCAGCAACCCATGCTAATTTGCATCCCAGCTAGCCAAATACCCAGGGATTTTAATCTTGGTACTGCAAGTGACATCAGCCAACTGCCTGCTGCAATGCCAATCAGATAAACTACTAATATTGTGGCAAAGGCATAGGTAGAGCTGCCCATGAGGATTTCCAGAACCCTGGTCCATAGCACTTCTGATCCCAAAGCAATTGCCCCGCTTACCGCAAGAACCACCAGGGCTGTCTTACCCATTATTGATAATGGCAGCCGTTTTTCAGAAGGTTTGGTTGTTGCGCGTAATGTAGTCAAACGGGCAAATCTAAAGCCAAGAATTGCCACTAAAAAATTCAGACCAGCTGCACACAAGGCAGTGTATCTAACTCCAATCATTTCGATTAATATAAAACTCGCAACAATAGTGCCGACCGCAGCGCCAATAGTATTGGCCGCATACAGCAATCCAACCTTCCAGTTATTAGTGTGTCGAGGATCTCTCCGAAAGAAGTCTGTTAATAATGGCAGAGTAGCTCCCATAAAAGTGGTAGGGATGAGTAACAATCCGAAAGCAAATAGTGCGCGCACCAAGAGACTTACCGCAAGAGGTGTTTCTGCACTTATTATTAACGAATAAAGCCAGTCTGTTGCAACAGCAAGTATTGGAAAACATATGGCAAATAGACCTATCCCAAGCTCTAGGTAGGCGTAAATAATCATGGGGTTTTTTATTGTATGCAGTCGCTTGCCAATAAGATAACTGCCTAAGGCCAATCCCAACATAAAACTTGCCAGCACAATTGAGATTGAAGTTGCTGTGTTGCCAAATATAAGACCAAGCCAGCGAGCCCAAATAACCTGATATACGAGTGCTGCTGCGCCTGATGCAGTAAATATCAGATAGACACTAGCTGTTGATGCCTGGTAGCGCCTGGATGCTGCATTACTAGAGTTGGATGGCACCATGAATATGTTCTCTTAACAGGCTGTTTGATCCAGCCCAATTCAGCACAATAAGTGATTGAAAATAAATGGAATATAATGCCATATTTTCCATTTCCGTGTTCCGGTTTAGTTAGGGATAGTTTTGATCAGCGCTCCCATTGGGCATGGAGTGGAACAATCACATTGATTTCAGATGCGTAGGCCGGTATGCTTTCCGGCTATTTTTCGGTCGGGAGATGGCAGATGCGCCAACCACTGGTTGCAGGCAATTGGAAGATGAACGGATCCCTTGCTAGTGCCAGGGCGTTGTTGGCTGGCATCAGGGTGGGTGCTGAAGAGGTTACTGCAACTGAGATTGTGGTTTGTCCTCCGTATATATTAATTCCTGAGGCTCAGGCGCAACTTACAAACTCATCTGTTGCCTGGGGTGGTCAGAATCTATCCGTGGAAGCTGGTGGTGCGTTCACCGGCGAAATAGCAGCTTCCATGCTATTGGATCATGGCTGTAAATATGTAATTGTTGGGCACTCGGAGCGGCGCTCCCTCTATGGGGAGGATGATGCTCTGGTTGCGCGTAAGTTCGCAGCAGCCCGCGAGGCTGGTTTGGTACCCATACTCTGCGTAGGTGAGACGTTGGAAGAGCGGGAGCAGGGGATTACAGAAGATGTGGTCGGACGCCAACTAGATGCTGTAATTGACCTGGAAGGTGTTTCGGCACTGGCAGATGCAGTTGTCGCTTACGAGCCTGTATGGGCCATCGGCACAGGGAAAACCGCTACACCAGATCAGGCACAGGAGGTGCATGCCTTTATTCGTAGTCGGGTTGCGTCCCACAATACAACTGTAGCTGATGGGTTGCGTATATTGTATGGTGGCAGCATGAAGCCGGGTAATGCCTTGGAGTTAATGGGGCAGACTGATATTGATGGTGGCCTGATCGGTGGCGCAGCTCTGAAGGCTGAAGATTTTCTGGCTATTTGTAGGGCCGGAAATTAGTTGTTAAACGTATTATTTGGGATATCACATGCAGACAATTCTGGTAGCGGTGCACCTGCTTTTATCAATTGGGTTGATTGGTCTGGTGCTGATCCAACATGGTAAAGGCGCTGATGCGGGGGCTGCCTTTGGTAGCGGCTCCTCTTCTACGGTATTTGGAGCCCAGGGTGCTGGCACGTTCCTCAGTCGGACTACAGCGGTGTTGGCCACCCTGTTTTTCATCACGAGTATGGCCCTTGCCTATTATGCAATGCAGGGTACTGAGCAGCCTGATTTAATGCAGGCCGTGACACCTCAAGCGACTCAGGAGGTACCTGCGCCACTCAGCGAAATACCTGTAACGCCGGAGGTACTGGTTGAGGGTAGTGAGGTTCCGGTTATTCCGACTGGAGAATAGCCAATGTATTGAGCATCAGCATATCTTTTGTAAGCTTGTGTTTGGAACAGAAAAACAGACATAGCCGATGTGGTGGAATTGGTAGACACGCCGTCTTGAGGGGGCGGTGGCGCAAGTCGTGCCGGTTCAAGTCCGGCCATCGGCACCAACATGGAAACCGGTATTTCTGGGGACAGTGATACCGGTTTTTTTATGGCTTGAAAAATGTAACCGCTTGATTTTCAAGGGGTTAGGTTGAAACCTTTTGCTTGACACGGATCGCGCTCCTGCACTAGAATTCCTGCCTCACTTGATTTGAGCCGGGAATATATAATTCAAAACCCGGTTGGGGGAGGGCAAAACAGCAATGCTCGAAAACTATCTACCCGTACTGGTTTTCATCGTTATGGGCACCGTTATTGGTGCTGTGATGGTGGGCCTTGGGTTTGTCCTTGGGACAAGAAAGCCAGACGACGAAAAAGAATCCCCCTACGAGTGCGGGTTTGAGGCATTCGGGGATGCGCGCATGAAGTTTGACGTGCGTTACTACCTTGTTGCTATCCTATTTATCATCTTCGATCTTGAAATTGCATTTTTCTTTCCCTGGGCCGTTGTGCTGGATGAGATCGGCATGGTTGGTTATGTCGTAATGATGGTGTTCCTGGCTATTCTAACCATTGGCTTTATTTACGAATGGAAGAAAGGGGCGCTGGAATGGGAATAGAAGGTCTCTTCGAAGAAGGTGTAGTCACTACCAACGCGGACAAGCTTATCAACTGGGCTCGTACTGGCTCACTATGGCCAATGACCTTTGGGTTGGCCTGCTGTGCAGTTGAAATGATGCACGCTGCGGCATCCCGTTACGATATGGATCGGTTCGGTATCATCTTCCGCCCCAGTCCCCGCCAGTCAGATGTCATGATTGTGGCGGGCACCCTGGTAAATAAAATGGCCCCAGCATTGCGTAAGGTCTATGACCAGATGGCTGAGCCACGCTGGGTGATTTCCATGGGATCATGTGCCAATGGCGGTGGTTACTACCACTATTCCTATGCGGTTGTCAGGGGCTGTGATCGGGTCGTACCTGTTGATATCTACGTTCCGGGTTGTCCGCCTACGGCTGAGGCCCTGCTCTACGGCATTTTGCAGCTGCAGAAGAAAATCCGCCGCACTTCAACGATTGCGCGCTAGGCCTTATCGCTATGAATGATACTGCTCAGACAACGCCTGCAGCCCGAGTGAGTGAGTTGGCCGGGGTTTTGGCTACCACATTCGAAGCCAAGGGTTGCAGTATTGAGCAAGCCTATAACGAAGTTACCATGACCATCCCTCGTGATCAGTTGCTTGATATCATGGTTGAACTGCGTGATGGCGATGCCTTCCTCTTTGAGCAGTTGATCGATCTATGTGGTGTGGATTACTCCACATATGGTCAGGTTGAGTGGGAGACCAACAGCTCATCTGCGACTGGCTTTGGCCGTGGCGTAGAGCGTGGTGCCGAGATTGATGCAGCAGGGGCAGATCGATTCGCTGTGGTATATCATCTGCTCTCCGTCACTAACAATGTTCGGCTGCGAGTAACAACCTTCACTGATACAGAACACCCACTTATCGATTCTGTGAACGATGTCTGGCCAGCCGCCAACTGGTTTGAGCGGGAAGCCTTCGACCTCTACGGAATTCTGTTTGAGAATCACCCGGATCTACGCCGCATCCTTACTGATTACGGTTTTGTCGGCCACCCGTTCCGTAAAGACTTTCCGCTCGCAGGGCATGTGGAGATGCGTTATGACCCTGGGGCAGGACGTGTTATCTACGAGCCAGTCTCGATTGAGCCACGCACCCTGGTGCCAAAGGTGATCCGGGAAGACAACCGCTGCATGAACGAAGAATCAAACTAGCGAAGCGCCACCAATGCCTGAGATTCGTAATTACACTCTAAATTTTGGTCCACAGCATCCCTCTGCTCACGGCGTACTGCGTCTGGTGCTGGAGATGGATGGTGAGGTGATTGAACGCTCTGACCCGCATATCGGCCTGCTGCACCGTGGCACTGAGAAATTAGCAGAGACCAAGCCCTACAACCAGAACATCCCCTATATGGATCGCCTGGACTATGTCTCCATGATGCAAAACGAGCACGCCTACGTGCTTGGTATCGAGAAGCTGCTGGGCATAGAGGCGCCGATCCGGGCGCAATATATTCGAACCATGTTTGATGAGATCACCAGGATCTTGAATCACATGATGTGGCTTGGCACCCATGCGCTGGATATCGGCGCTATGACGGTGTTCCTCTACTGCTTCCGGGAGCGTGAGGATCTGATGGATTGCTACGAGGCGGTATCTGGTGCTCGTATGCATGCGGCCTACTACCGTGTCGGCGGTGTCTACCGGGATCTGCCGGAAGAGATGCCCCGCTTCAAGGCCAGTGATTTACAGCGTGACCAGAGTGAGCTTGACCGCCTGAACACAGATCGCCAAGGCTCTCTGCTTGATTTCATTGAGGCCTTCACCAACCGTTTCCCAACCATGGTGGATGAGTATGAGACCCTGCTGACTGAAAATCGCATCTGGAAGCAGCGTACTGTGGGTATCGGCGTGGTCACTGCCGAGCGGGCCAAGGCCCTGGGTTTTACCGGCCCCATGCTGCGTGGCTCCGGTGTTGAGTGGGATCTGCGCAAGAAACAGCCCTATGCTGTCTACGACAAGGTTGATTTTGATATCCCGGTTGGCGTTAATGGCGACTGCTATGACCGTTATCTGGTGCGTATCGAGGAGCTTCGTCAGTCCAACCGCATCATCAAGCAGTGCATTGACTGGTTGCGTGACAACCCAGGCCCAGTAATGGTCGAGGATCACAAAATTGCCCCACCAAAGCGGGCCGCGATGAAAAGTGAGATGGAAGGCCTGATCCACCACTTCAAGCTCTTTAGTGAGGGCTATTGCACGCCTCCAGGGGAAGTCTATGCTGCCGTTGAGGCCTCAAAGGGTGAGTTTGGTGTCTACATTGTTTCTGATGGTGCCAATAAGCCTTACCGGCTGAAGCTGCGGGCGCCGGGTTTTCCCCATCTCGCGGCGTTGGATGAGATGGCGCAAGGCCACATGCTGGCCGACGTAGTTGCCCTTATCGGAACCATGGATGTCGTGTTCGGTGAAATCGATCGCTGAGACTAGTTTATGAGCGCGGAAATAAATAAAAACGAACTGTTTACCCCTAAGATAAGGGCGGAGATAGATCACGAGATCGCCAAGTACCCAACTGATCGGCAGCAGTCGGCGGTAATGGCTGCGCTACGCATTATCCAGGATAACAATGCTGGATCGCTGACTCAGGAACGGATGGATGAGGTTGCCGCATACCTGGATATGGCACCAATTGCAGTCTATGAGGTAGCAACCTTCTATTCCATGTATGAGCATAAACCGGTTGGCCGGAATAAGCTCTGCGTCTGCACCAACATATCTTGCATGATCAATGGTTCAGACAAGATAGTTGAGCATCTGAATAATAAGTTAGGGATCAAGTGGGGTGAGGTAACCGAAGATGGCCGTTACTCCCTCAAAGAGGTGGAGTGTCTGGGGGCCTGCGGTGGCGCGCCCATGATGCAGGTTGACCGGAAGTATTTCGAAGACCTGACACCTGACAACCTTGACAAGATCCTGGATGGGCTGGAGTAACGCGGATGAGTAACGAAGTCCTGTTTCGAAACCTTGATCTTGAACGCCTCTGGGATATTGATCAGTATCGCAGCCGTGGTGGTTACGAGGTTCTCATCAAGATCCTGGCCGAGAAAACATCTCCGGCGGAGATTATTGACTGGATGAAAACCTCCGGCCTGCGTGGTCGAGGCGGTGCGGGTTTTCCTACAGGTCTAAAGTGGAGTTTTATTAACCGGGATGCGCCGGGTGAAAAGTATCTCGTATGTAACTCGGATGAGGGTGAACCGGGTACCTTTAAGGATCGTGATATCCTGCGCTATAACCCACACGCACTGGTGGAGGGTATGCTCATTGCCAGTTATGTGATTGGCGCTGCCCGTGGCTACAACTACATTCGTGGTGAATTCTGGGAACCCTACGAGCGGTTCCAGAATGCGATTGATCAGGCCCGGAAAGCTGGTTTTGTCGGTAACAATATCCTTGATTCAGGTTTTGATTGTGAACTGAATGTACACCTCGGCGGCGGTGCCTATGTGTGCGGTGAAGAGACCGCCCTGCTTGAATCCCTCGAAGGCAAAAAAGGCCAACCCCGTTATAAGCCACCGTTCCCGGCCCATGTGGGTCTTTATGGTTGCCCAACGGTGATCAATAACACCGAGACCCTTTCCTCCGTACCTAGTATTTTACGCGAGGGTGCAGAGTGGTTTCGTGACCTTGGTGTCGCAAACAGTGGTGGCAGCAAGCTATTTTCCATCTCCGGTCATGTCAAGAATCCAGGCGTGTTTGAACTGCCTATGGGTACCCCATTTGCTGAGCTGTTTGAGATTGCCGGGGGCATGCGGGATGGCAGTACGTTAAAGGCCGTTGTTCCTGGCGGGTGTTCTTCTCCGATAATCCCCGGTGATCAGATGATGGAACTGACCATGGATTATGACTGTATCGCCAAGGCGGGATCCATGCTGGGTTCTGGTGCGGTGATCGTGATGGATGATACCACCTGCATGGTTAAGATATTGGAGCGCATGTCCTATTTCTACCACGAAGAGTCATGCGGTCAGTGTACCCCTTGCAGAGAAGGCACTGGTTGGCTATATCGTATCGTTCATCGCATTGAGAACGGGGAGGGACGTGCTGAGGATATAGATCTCCTGATGGATGTGCAGAGCCGTATCCGGGGCAAGACGGTTTGTGCCCTTGGTGATGCTGCTGCGATGCCGGTTGCCGGTATGTTGCGTTACTTTCAAGACGAATTTGAGTATCACATCGAACACAAGAAATGCATGGTTGGTGCAGGTGCCTGATGGCGCCGTTGTGAGCGATTAGAGACGAAACGATGAGTGAAGAAAAAACCATAACAATCGAGATTGATGGCCAGACCCTGGAGGCTAATCCAGGTGAGTTGCTCATTGATATCACCGATGCGGCCGGAATAAATATTCCTCGTTTCTGTTATCACAACAAACTCTCAATATCTGCCAATTGCCGTATGTGCCTGGTAGAGGTGGATAAGGTGCCCAAGCCAATTCCAGCCTGCGCCACTCGCGTAATGGATGGCATGAAGGTAAAAACTCGCTCTCCAATCGCCCTGGCGGCACAGAAATCAACCATGGAGTTTCTGCTTATCAATCACCCGCTTGATTGCCCGGTGTGTGATCAGGGTGGGGAGTGCGAGTTACAGGACATTGCTATGGGGTTTGGCGATGATGTTTCCAGGTTTGTGGAAGGGAAACGAGTCGTACCAGATAATAATGTCGGCCCCTTGATTGCGACTGATATGACGCGCTGCATCCACTGCACTCGTTGTGTGCGCTTTGGTGATGAGATCGCCGGAATGCCTGAAATGGGTGCCATTGGACGTGGCGAACACATGACCATCGGTACCTTTGTAGCGCGTAACATAGATTCGGAGATGTCTGGTAACGTAATTGATCTATGCCCGGTTGGGGCCTTGACCTCTAAACCCTTTCAGTACCGTGCTCGTGCGTGGGAGTTGGCCAGGCACGACAGTATTGCACCCCATGACTCTGTTGGTTCCAACATTCAGGTGCATGTGCGCCGGAACGAAGTGATGCGGGTTCATCCGCGTGCCAATGAGGCGGTAAATGAAGTCTGGATCTCAGACCGTGATCGCTTTAGCTACGAGGGCATCAACAGCGCAGACCGCCTGACACAGCCATTGGTCAAGCAAGATGGCGAGTGGCAGGAAGCAAGCTGGGAAGAGGCCCTTGCAGCTGCTGCTACAGCGCTAGGTGATATTGCCAAGGCTGATAGTGCTCAGATTGGCACTTTGGTATCTCCAACCGCCACCTTGGAAGAGATTGCGCTGGCGCAGAAGATAACCAGTGGACTGGGCAGCACTAATATAGATTATCGCCTCCGGCAGGCAGATTTCCGCAGCAAGGCAGATGGTGTCCCCTGGTTAGGGCAGTCGGTTGCATCATTGGAGGATGTCAATGCTGCACTTTTGATTGGCTCTAACGTACGCAAGGATCAGCCGCTAATAGCCCATAGGCTGCGCAAGGCGACGCTAAAGGGCGGAGCAGTAGCTTTTGTAAATCCGGTTGGTTTGGATCTGCACTTTGATGCGGCCCAGATGGTGAGTGATCCGGCTGGCATGGTTGCCAATCTGGCTGCAATTGTTGAGGCCGCAGGCGGGACGCAGGCTATCTGCACCAAGGTTGTTGTCGGTGAGGATCATAAAGTCGTTGCCGAACAGTTGACCAGCGCTGATGCAGCGAGTGTCCTCCTGGGTAGCATGGCTCAATCCCATCCTGATTATTCGCTGTTGTGTAGTTTGGCATCGGCCCTGGTCAAGGCAACTGGTGCTAGCCTAGGTGTGTTACCTGCGGCAGCGAATAGTGTTGGCGCGGCAGTGGCAGGAGCCACCCCCAGCAAAGGGTTGAACGCCAAAGCTATGCTGGAGAAATCTCTTAAAGGCTATCTGTTGCTTGGTATGGAGCCAGGACATGATCTTGCTAACCCTGCTCAAGCACAAGCGGCACTTGCTGGTGCTGAGTCTGTAGTTGCAGTGTCAGCATATCGTAGCCAGTGTCTGGATGAATGTGCCGACATATTGTTGCCAATGGCTGCCTTTACCGAGACTTCAGGAACTTATGTGAATGCTGAAGGCACCTGGCAGAGCTTTAATGGGGCAGTAAGCTCTCCGGGAGAGGCCAGGCCGGGCTGGAAGATACTTCGTGTCCTGGGCAACCTGCTTGATATTGCAGGGTTTGATTACATTAGTTCCGAGGAAGTGCGTGATGAGTTGCAAGCTGGCACCGGAAAACTAAAGAAGGTCAGTCTGGGTACTGGCAAAGGAAAGATTAACTCGACGGTTACAGGTCTTACCCGTATCGGTGAGACGCCGATTTATGCTGGGGATGCGCTGGTTCGCCGAGCTATGTCATTACAGCAAACAACAGATGCCCGCGATGCCTCGCTGGTGCGCGCAAATGCATCAGTAGCTGATAAGGCCGGTGTGGCTGATGGTGATACAGTTGCTGTAGTGCAGGGTGATGGTCGTGCTGAGATGGTCTTGAGAGTGGATTCCCAAGTGCCTGACGGTTGTGTCTGGGTTTCTGCCGCAGTCCCGGGTAGTGAATCGCTTGGTGATCAATTTGGGGATATTTCCCTGGAGAAGGTGTGATCTGATGGATCTATTTTTAGACATCCTCTGGATTCTTATCAAGATCGTGGCCATTGTATTGCCACTGATGCTCTGTGTCGCCTATTACACCTTGGCAGAGCGCAAGGTCATCAGTTACATGCAGGTGCGTATCGGCCCTAACCGCGTTGGTCCACGGGGTTCGCTACAGCCCATAGCTGATGCTGTGAAGCTGATGTTCAAGGAGATCATCCTCCCCAGCAGCGCTAATAAGACCCTCTTTATCATTGCACCGATGTTATCCCTTGGCCCCGCCCTTGCGGCCTGGGCGGTGTTCCCGTTCAGCGAGGGAGTGGTGCTGGCGGACATCAATGCCGGGTTGCTATATATTCTGGCGCTGACCTCTGTCGGGGTGTACGGCGTTATCATTGCCGGTTGGGCCTCTAACTCCAAGTATGCCTTCCTTAGTGCCATGCGTTGCGGTGCGCAGATCGTGTCTTACGAGATCGCTATGGGCTTTGCCCTGGTGGTGGTGCTAATCGCTGCTGGCAGTCTGAATCTGGGAGACATAGTGCGCGCCCAGCAAGGCAGTATGGGATTGTTTAACTGGTTCTGGCTGCCCCTGTTGCCGATCTTTGTGGTCTACTTTATATCCGGTGTGGCAGAGACCAATCGTGCGCCTTTTGACGTTGCTGAGGGTGAGTCCGAGATCGTAGCTGGTTTCCACGTTGAGTATTCAGGCATGACCTTTGCCGTATTCTTTCTTGCTGAATACGCCAACATGATTCTGATATCGGCCCTGACGGCGCTCATGTTTCTTGGCGGCTGGCTCTCCCCATTCCACGGCATACCTGTGTTGGGGCCAATTTTCGATCTTATTCCGGGCTTTATCTGGCTGCTGCTGAAGACCTTGCTGATGGCCTTCCTGTTCCTCTGGTTCCGCGCGACCTTCCCGCGTTACCGGTATGATCAGATCATGCGTCTGGGCTGGAAAATATTCATACCCATCACTATCGTCTGGATTGTGATTACGGGTTTTGTAGTAGTAGCTTTTTAACAAGGGCGAATAGAGAGATGAAGGTTGTTATTGACTACATCCGGAGCCTGTTCCTACTGGAGCTATTAAAAGGCTTGCAGTTGACAGGGCGGTATCTGTGCGCCAAAAAGATCACCATTCAGTACCCGGAAGAGCGCGCACCACTGTCACCACGCTTTCGTGGCCTGCACGCACAGCGCCGTTATGAGAATGGCGAAGAGCGCTGCATAGCCTGTAAACTTTGCGAGGCAACATGTCCAGCCCTGGCGATTACAATCGAGGCTGCACCGCGTGAGGACGATGGTTCACGGCGTACCACGCGCTACGAGATTGATCTGTTTAAATGTATTTTCTGTGGATATTGTGAAGAGTCTTGCCCCGTAGACGCTATTGTGGAATCTCGTGTCTACGAGTATTGCTTCGAGGATAAGGGCGAGAACATCATGACCAAAGAAAAACTGCTGGCGAACGGCGACAAGCTGGAGCCGCAGTTGGCAGCGGATTTAGAGGCTCAGGCACCGTACCGCTAGGTGGCTGGGAATTTTATGACTGGTATACAAACCGTCTGGAATAACTGATGACGTCCGAAAAGATTCTTTTTTACATATTTTCTGCGATTCTGATATTTGCCGCTACGATGGTGATCACCCGGCGCAACCCGGTGCATTCGGCGTTGTTCTTGGTGCTGGCCTTCTTTACCAGCGCCTTCCTGTGGATGCTGCTGGAAGCAGAGTTCCTGGCTATCGTGTTGGTACTGGTTTATGTAGGTGCTGTGATGGTGCTGTTCCTGTTTGTGGTGATGATGTTGGACGTGGATCATGCAGCCATGCGGGCTGGGTTTGTTAAGACCCTGCCAGTGGGGCTGGTGGTGGCTGGTGCAATATTGTTTCAGATGATTTTGGTAGTGGGGCCGGAGTATTTTGGCCTGGATAAATTCGCCATGCCAGCACCTCATGGGGCCGATTACAGCAATACCGAAGAGTTGGGCCGGGTGCTTTACACCGTGTATATGTACCCCGTTGAGATAGCTGCTGTGATTTTGCTGGTTGGTATTATCGCTGCTATCGGCCTGACACTCCGTGTACGCCCTGGAAACAAGCGCATTGATCCAGCTGAACAGGTGCTCGTCAGAAAGGGGCCGGATCGTGTGCGGATTGTGAAAATGGCCGCCGAAAAGAAAATGGAGGCGAAATGATCGCACTCTCAGATTACCTGATCCTGGGCGCGATCCTGTTTTCGCTCAGTATTGCCGGAATATTTTTAAACCGTAAGAACATCATCATCATCTTGATGTGCGTGGAATTGATGCTGCTGGCGGTAAACATGAATTTTATCGCCTTCTCCCGTTATCTTGATGATACGGCTGGACAGGTATTCGTGTTCTTTATTCTTACAGTTGCGGCGGCTGAGGCTGCTATCGGTCTGGCTATCCTGATAGTGTTGTTCCGTAACCGGCACACAATTAACGTAGCGGATCTCGATACCCTCAAAGGGTAGCGGCGCACATAGACTAAATAGAAGAAATACACTATGGAAAAGATTTATCTTGCCATTGCGTTTACCCCTCTCATTGGCGCTATCGTCGCGGGTTTCTTTGGTGCCAAAATCGGGCGTGAGGGTGCTCACTGGGTTACCAGTGTAGGTGTTGGTATATCTGCACTGCTGTCCATCGTTGTACTGTTTGGTTTCATCTTTGATACACGGGAAACCTTCAATGGTTCTCTATACGTATGGATGGTGAGCGATGGCATAAAGTTTGAGATCGGCTTCCTGGTGGATCACCTTACGGCCCTGATGATGACCGTGGTGACATTCGTCTCTTTCTGCGTCCATATCTACACCATCGGCTATATGGAACATGATGAAATGAACTGGCCCGAGGGCAGTAAGGCCGGTACCAACAGCTACCAGCGTTTCTTCAGCTATATCTCGTTGTTTACCTTCTCCATGCTGATGCTGGTGATGTCCAATAACTTCCTGCAGCTATTCTTTGGCTGGGAAGCAGTGGGCCTTGTCTCTTATCTGCTGATTGGATTCTGGTCTGTGCGTGAGACGGCCGTGTTTGCCAATATGAAGGCATTTCTGGTGAATCGCGTGGGTGATTTCGGGTTTCTTCTGGGCATTGCCGCTGTTGCGATGTATTTCAACAGTGTCGATTATGTTGAAGTGTTCAATATGGCGCCTCAGCTAGCGGATACGCAGATTAATATCTGGGGCGATGCCTCATGGTCGTTGATGACTGTGATCTGTATCCTGCTGTTTATTGGCGCCATGGGTAAGTCGGCCCAGGCTCCGTTGCATGTCTGGCTGCCGGATTCCATGGAAGGCCCGACGCCAATCTCTGCACTGATCCACGCTGCAACCATGGTGACCGCCGGTATCTTCATGGTGGCTCGTATGTCACCACTATATGAGCTATCCGAGACGGCGCTCAGCTTCATTTTGATTGTTGGTGCATCCACAGCCTTCTTTACCGGTCTGATCGGTCTGGTGCAAAACGACATCAAGCGTGTTGTCGCCTATTCGACTCTATCCCAGTTGGGTTATATGACGGTGGCACTGGGTGCCTCCGCTTATGCAGCCAGTATCTTCCACCTGATGACCCATGCCTTCTTTAAGGCACTGCTGTTCCTGGCGGCTGGCTCGGTCATTATTGGTATGCACCATGTGCAGGATATGCGGAAGATGGGTGGCCTGAAAAAATATATGCCGATTACCTATTGGACCTCGCTGATTGGTACCCTGGCCCTGATAGGATTCCCCGGATTTTCTGGCTTCTTTTCGAAAGATGCCGTCATTGAGGCAGTACATCATTCCAACATCTATGGCTCAGGGTTTGCCTATTGGATGGTCTTGTTGGGCGTATTCGTGACAGCGCTCTATAGCTTTCGCATGTTTTTCATGGTCTTCCATGGCGAAGAGCGTATGGATGATCACACTAAACATCATCTGCGCGAATCACCTAAAACAGTAACAGTGCCTTTGATTATGCTGGCTGTGCCGTCAGTAATAATAGGTGCAATGACAGTTGGCGGAGTTGCATTTGGGGGCTGGTTTGATGGCGCGATTACCGTTGCTCCTCAACATGATGTTTTAGGGCAGGTTGGATACAACGGAGTCTTGGGCTTTATGTGGCATGGTATCTGGGCACCACCTACATGGCTTGCATTATTCGGATTTCTTACCGCCTATGTGCTCTATATAAAAAAGCCAGAGCTTGCGGACAAGATCAAGCAAGCAGCCAGCCCAATCCACAACCTGCTGGATAAAAAGTACTTCTTCGATGAGGCCTACCAGTTTGTGTTTGCAGGTGGCAGTAAACTGCTGGGTAAGATTTTTTGGAAGGTTGGCGATCAATTCATGATTGATGGTCTGGTAGTAAATGGCTCCGCTCGTACCGTAGGTTTTATTGCGGGTATTGTGCGCCATATTCAAACTGGCTATCTGTATCACTATGCATTTGCCATGATCCTTGGTCTGCTGCTGTTGCTGGCCCTGTTTGTAAATTAATAAGGTAGGACGCTACGCATGACTGCTGACTGGTCAATCCTGAGCTTCACCATATGGCTGCCGATAGTCGGTGGTGTGCTGGTGCTCGCAATTGGTGATAAGTCTCCCAACGGTGCCCGTTGGCTGGCTTTGGCAACTGCTATCCTGGCCTTCGTGGTTAGTTTGGGACTCTGGTGTGGCTTTGACACCGGTACCGCTGAGATGCAGTTTGTAGAGAGGTCGCCATGGATACCTCTGTTCAATATCGAGTATTACCTGGGCATTGATGGTATCTCGATGCCGCTGATCGTCCTAACGACCTTTATCACTATCTTCGTGATCATTGCTGGCTGGGAGGTCATACAGTACAAACCTGCAATGTATATGGCGGCCTTCCTGATGATGGAAGGGGTGATGGTCGGTGTCTTCTCCGCACTGGATGCGATGCTGTTCTACGTGTTCTGGGAGGCGATGCTGATACCAATGTTTCTGATCATTGGTGTCTGGGGTGGAGCTAATCGCGTTTATGCGACCATCAAGTTTTTTCTCTACACTTTCTTCGGTTCAGTATTCATGTTGGTGGCATTGATCTACATGTATTACCAGTCTGGCAGCATGTCGATCCTTGACTTCCACGATCTGAGGTTAGGTCTTACTGAGCAGATTTTCATTTTCATAGCCTTCTTGATGGCTTTCGCTGTGAAGGTTCCAATGTGGCCTGTGCATACCTGGTTACCTGATGCACATGTTGAGGCACCCACTGGAGGCTCGGTTATTCTGGCTGCTATCATGCTCAAGATTGGTGGCTATGGTTTCCTTCGTTTCAGTATGCCTATCACGCCGGACGCCAGTTTTCACCTCGACTGGGTGATTATTACAATGTCCCTGGTGGCGGTGGTTTACATCGGTTTTGTGGCACTGGTTCAGGAAGACATGAAAAAGCTTATCGCCTATTCATCCATTGCCCACATGGGTTTTGTCACCCTTGGTTTTTTCATCGTTTTTCGTATTGCAGCTAACGCTGATGCAACGGGTGGTGCTGTACTCGGCATGGCAGGTGGCATGGTGCAGATGGTGTCCCATGGCTTCATCTCTGGTGCCATGTTTCTATGCGTAGGTGTGCTCTATGACCGCATGCATAGTCGCAAGATTACCGACTATGGTGGCGTTATCCATACCATGCCGGTATTTGGTGCCTTTATGGTGTTCTTCGCTATGGCTAATGCTGGACTGCCTGGAACCTCTGGTTTTGTCGGTGAGTTTATGGTGATCCTGGCCGCCTTCCGCGCTGACTTCTGGTTTGCCTTCCTGGCGGCTACAACCTTGATTGTTGGTGCTGCTTACACCCTGTGGATGATAAAGCGGGTGCTGTTTGGCGATATCGCGAATGACAAGGTAAAGGCTCTGCAGGACATCAACAGGCGTGAGTTTTTTGTTTTGGGTTCGCTGGCGGTAGCTGTATTGGTGCTTGGTTTGTGGCCAGCTCCGTTGATTGACGTGGTGGATGTCTCAATCGTAAATCTGATTGAGCACATCTCTATTTCCAAGCTCTAATTCGGCTAGCATAAATACTGATTTCGGAAACTATCAATGCAATTCCAAACCTCCAGTTTGATCCCGGTTCTTCCTGAGATATACATTCTCAGTTTAGCCTGCTTAGTCCTGTTGGTTGATCTATTCCTGAAGGATGACAATCGCATAGTAACGTACATCATTACTCAGGTTGGCCTGCTATTAGCAGCCTTTGTAACGCTTGGTGTTGGCCATGGTGAGGCACAGATTATTTTCGATGGCAGTTATATACGCGACAACATGAGTGACGTATTAAAGGTTGCTATCTACCTGGTTAGCTCAGCTGCGTTTGTATATTCCAAAGACTATCTGAAAGACCGAGGGCTGTTTAAAGGCGAGTACTATGTGCTGGGTCTGTTCGCTGTACTTGGCATGATGGTCATGGTTTCTTCCTATAGTTTTCTTACGGCTTACCTTGGTTTGGAACTGCTGTCGCTGTCGCTCTATACAATGGTGGCCTTTGATCGTGATTCCAAAACCGGCTCTGAAGCAGCAATGAAGTATTTTGTGTTGGGTGCAATTGCATCCGGCATGCTGCTCTATGGCATCTCTATGATCTATGGTGCCACGGGATCAATTGGCTTTGAAGCCGTAAGTGCTGCGCTTACGGGTGCTAGTGCTAACAATACCGTCCTGGTGTTTGGTTTGGTATTCGTGGTCATTGGCCTGGCATTCAAGCTTGGTGCTGTACCTTTCCACATGTGGATGCCAGACGTTTATCATGGTGCGCCAACTCCAGTTGCCATGTTTATAAGCAGCGCCCCCAAGATTGCAGCCTTTGCCTTGGCCATGCGTTTGCTAGTAGACGGCCTGGGTCCTTTGCATGCTGACTGGCAGGGCATGCTCGTCGTGCTTGCTGTGCTCTCAATGGCTTTGGGCAATGTTATTGCAGTTGCGCAGACCAATATCAAACGCATGCTGGCCTACTCAACAATCTCTCATGTTGGATTTATCATGCTGGGACTATTGGCTGGGACTGCGGAAGGATATTCTGCCGCAATGTTCTATGTCATCGTCTATTCGATCACATCACTGGGTGGATTTGGCATCATTATCCTGCTTAGCCGACAGGGTTTCGAAGCTGATCAGTTGGATGATTACAAAGGATTGCACGAGCGCAGCCCCTGGTTTGCCTGCATGATGATGTTGCTGATGTTTTCCATGGCAGGTGTGCCACCTACGGTCGGGTTCTGGGCAAAACTGTATGTCTTGGATGCTGTAGTGAGTGTTGACCTGGTTTGGCTGGCGCTGGTTGGTGTCTTTTTCTCCATCATAGGTGCCTTCTATTACATCCGTATCGTGAAGCTGATGTACTTTGATAAGCCTGAGGATACGCAACCACTGGTTGCTGGCATGGATACCCAAATGACACTTTCAGTCAACGGTGCATTGATGCTGCTGCTTGGTTTATTTCCTGCGGGCTTACTGACCTTGTGTGCCAGTGCTATAGGGAACTAAGAATACCCTCAATATATCATTTTAGGCTTGCGCCAAGGGCGAAGTGAGGATATTATTCGTCCCTCACTGGTGCGGGGTGGAGCAGTCTGGCAGCTCGTCGGGCTCATAACCCGAAGGTCGTAGGTTCAAATCCTACCCCCGCTACCAACACTATCTATCAGGGCTTCGGGCTTGTTATCATTTGCGGGTAACAGACGAAGCCTTTTTAGTTCTCCCATACCCCTCTTTTCCTGAGCAATGCTCAATATTCCGGCCAGATCGCCATAGAGGTCGATTTGCAGGCCATCAGCATCCTTATTGGGGCTAAGCACGATTTTCTCGATCAGACCCCGTACATGCTCTCTGGCTTCGCCGTCCTCTCGCTCGCTCAAGGCATGACATAGCGCTTTCACGCTAGCGCGATAGCGGCCAGCCATGGCCGGATGGATAAAGGGGCGTGGCTCCGTGCCAGCCGCCGCCAGCTTCGCCTCAAGCTCGCGGGCGCGCTCGGAGATGGTTTCCAGCTCATCCTTGATCATATCCGCAGGCACGCCGTCCTTGATGGCCTGAACGATATTGGCCTTCTCGCGTGTAACCTTGGTCTGTTCGCGCCATAAACCACATTCTGCTTTCCCATTCAGGTTTCCAGTCAAATATCTGGGCGACCTTCAAGCAATGGCAGGAAAAGAAATGCGCCGTCAAGAAGGGCGAAAAGTCGCAGATTGTCGTCTTGTGGAAGTTCTTTAACGAAACCGATGGAAATGGTAACAGCACCGAAAAAATTGGTGCAGTAATGACCCGCTACTTCCGCGTTTTCAATTCCGATCAAGTTGATGGCGAACACGCCAGAATCGCGGAGCAAAAGTTTAAAGACAAACTTCTAGACCACAATCCGATTTTGGAAGCGGAGCATTTTGTAAAGAACTACACAATCAACGAACGCTTGAACCGCGATCTATCAGGCCGCTTTGGTGATCAGGCCTATTCATTTGAAGAACTGGTTGCCGAGCTTGGTAGTGCAATGATCTGCGGATCACTCGGACTGGAACAGCAACCGCGTATTGACCACGCAAGGTACATCAAGGGCTGGCTATCAAATTTACGGGGTGATTCCAAGTTCATCATAAGTGCAGCGAGCCATGCACAAAAGGCAGCCGATTATGCGCTGCAAAGCGCTGAGCAGCAGGAAGGAAAAAAGCATGGAACAGCTCATTTGAAAATATGAGCATTGATCCAGTTGAGGAATAACAATTACCAGATTGGCTGCGAGATACAAAATCCCGCAGCCTTCCGTGTGAGGGAACAACACGACATTAAATGTCGTGTTTATGTCTGAATATAATCTTTAAGACTCATATTTATCAAGTAATTTGGATAGATAAGAGTGAATGAATACAAAAGCATGTAAAGCTTTGGGCGAAGCTATAGCAAAACAGCGATCTGTAAAAGACATGACGCAAGAGTCTTTGGCCTCTAGGGTCGGTTTAAGTCCGCGTTCCATTCAACGCATAGAAGCGGGGACTGAACAGCCACGCTACGAAACATTGTTCAATATAGCGGATGCTCTTGGCACAGAACCGGATAGTTTCATTTTGCCAATGTGGGCTTGCTGGAAATCTTGTCAGGATTCTTGATGTGCATTACACCGTTTCTCTCGCTATAGAGTTGTATCCATATAAAAATTGCTGATCAAGCGTTCAAGCATTCCCTGTTTTTCTGTCGAGTTTTTTAGCACGTCTTCAATGCGCTCCTTTTGATCAAGACCGCCTATTAAATTGCAGCCTTTTATGTGAACGCTACCAGACAGTTTGGGCTT
>UOFX01000077.1_pt1 | contig 29883 bp, 25 predicted proteins | sample 1989101 | NCBI WGS metagenome assembly UOFX01 (sample SAMEA4712195, study PRJEB27164) | hydrothermal vent metagenome | biome: marine basaltic hydrothermal vent biome; feature: marine hydrothermal vent; material: mineral | place: Pacific Ocean | collected 2011-06-14/2011-07-23 | depth 1719 m
TCTTCCGGTAGTGAGCTGTCAAAATCATCACTTATCTCAACTCTCCCCGCATCCATTCCTGGTGTTCTGGGTGATCGATCCCCCTGGATTGGAACCAGTTTGACAATACCCCGGCCTGCTTTGGCGATAACGATCTCCTCCCCGCTAACAGCACGGTTGAGCAGACGCGAAAGATGGGTTTTTGCCTCGTGAATATTAACGATAGTCATATGAATTCTCTTTGGAAAGATGGCTCTCCTTCAAAACTAGACTAAGTCCGTGACTAAGTCAATCAGGCCATGCCGAAAGACCAGGACACCCTGCACTGGCCTCACATCGTGCAACATATAGCTATCCAAGAGTCCAGTGAGCCGCAAATGCCACCTGTAGCCCTTGCCACACAAGGGTGTCAGGGTGTAGCGTTCTGAACCATGCCCTGATGAAGAAGGGATTGAAATGCTCTCAGCTGCTGGTTAAGTATACTGTCCTCTGAATTGCCTGCGAGAACCGTTCTTAACCTCCATTTGGTGTATAATCTTCCGATTATCATCTCCCTCCTGATTTACCTCTTATGTCTGAATTGCTTGCTCAGCTCCAACGGCGGCGCACCTTCGCCATTATCTCGCATCCTGATGCGGGTAAAACCACGCTCACTGAAAAGCTGCTGCTCTATGGTGGTGCGATTCAAATGGCAGGTACAGTAAAGGGCCGCAAGGCAGCCCGGCATGCCACCTCAGACTGGATGGCGATGGAAAAGGAGCGTGGCATCTCAGTTACGTCATCAGTGATGCAGTTTCCCTATGGGGAGAATATCGTCAACCTGCTGGATACTCCAGGGCATGAGGATTTTTCAGAAGATACCTATCGCACTCTGACTGCGGTTGATTCAGCACTCATGGTTATCGACGTGGCCAAAGGGGTTGAGGCCCGTACCATTAAGCTGATGGAGGTGTGCCGTCTGCGTACCACTCCCATCCTCACCTTCATCAACAAGCTGGATCGGGAGGGCAAAGACCCCATTGAGTTATTGGATGAGGTGGAAGACGTCCTCAAAATAAAATGCGCTCCTGTTACCTGGCCAATTGGCATGGGCAAGCGCTTTAAGGGTGTGTTTGACTTGCGCACTGAGACCACTCATCTATATTCTGCCACTCATGGTGGCAAGATCCAGGAAGGTGAGGTGATTAAAGGGTTGGATAACCCACGCCTGGATGAGCTGGTAGGAGACCAGGCCGATGAGTTGCGTGATGAGATTGAGTTGGTACGTGGTGCCAGCCATGAGCTGGACCTGGATGCCTATGCCCGTGGTGAGTTAACCCCAGTGTTTTTTGGCTCAGCCATCAATAATTTTGGTGTAAAGGAATTGTTGGATGCCTTTGCTGGCTATGCCCCTTGCCCCTTGGCTCGTCCAGCCCAGGAGCGGCAGGTTGAACCATCAGAGGGTAAGTTTAGTGGCTTTGTCTTTAAGATCCAGGCCAATATGGATCCTGCTCATCGAGATCGCGTTGCCTTCTTACGAGTCTGCTCTGGCTCCTATAAAAAAGGCATGAAAATGCGTCATGTGCGCCTCAACAAGACGGTGCAGATCAGCAATGCCATAACCTTCCAGGCAGATGTACGCCGCCATGTGGATGAGGCTTGGCCAGGAGATATTATTGGCCTGCACAATCATGGCACTATTCAGATCGGTGATACTTTCACTGAGGGTGAAAATCTGAAATATGAAGGTATACCATATTTTGCCCCAGAATTGTTTCGACGGGTCGTACTCAAAGATCCGCTGCGCATGAAGGCCCTGCAAAAAGGTGTGTTGCAGCTTTGTGAAGAGGGTGCCACCCAAGTATTCCGCCCACTGAAGAACAATGATCAGATCCTGGGCGCGGTGGGCGTGCTCCAATTTGAGGTTGCTGCGCAACGGTTGAAAGATGAATACAACGTGGAAGCAGTGGTGGAGCCGGTGCAGGTAACTACAGCCCGCTGGGTGCAGTGTGATGATAGTAAGATGTTGGAGCAGTTTCGCACCAAGGCACATGCCAATCTGGCTCTGGATGGGGATGACCAGCTAGTCTACCTGGCAACCAGCAGGGTGAATCTGGATCTCACTGAAGAACGCTGGCCGGATATTAAATTTCTTGCAACTAGAGAGCTGTAACTCTAGATTAATCAGTCTGACAGCTTGCTTGATGCAAGAGCTTAGGTTTATGATTTCCCAAGAGTGTTGCAAGCACCTCAGCAGCTAATAATAATATCTTAATATTTAAAGCAAATTACTGGTTATGAAACCCAAAATAGTCCTGATCAGCATCATTCTAATTGCCGGATCGATTTTTGGCGGAGCCAAGGGTTATATCTATTACCGTGTTTCAACGGAGCTGGATAAGGTCATCAATATGGCCACAATATTTGCTGACATTCGTTACCAGGGCATCAGTTCGAGCTATGAAGGTCGCATTGCAGTGGAGGGTATTAGCATCATACCCCGTGGTGGAACTGAAGAAATATCCATTGAGTATCTTGCGGTAAGTGGAGACGGGCCTGAATTCCTGTATCAGCTTTTTACTGGGTTTGACAAAGGTGAGGTGCCAGACAAAATCCGTTTTGATTTGCATGGGGTCAGCCTGCCGCTGGGTGGCAATCTTGCGGCCCAAGCTACCAGCATGGCACCAGGTGCGCCTGACCAGGGAGGATGCGGCCTGGGGGGGGTGTCTATGGATATGCTTGGTGCTTTCAGTATGTATAAAATTGTAATGGACACTGTGGTTGGTCTTACTTTTGATAAAGCAAATGGTTCAGCACAAGTCCATATGGGATTTGCTTTTAGAGACATGTGGTTTTATGAACTGGATGTGCAGTTAACAGGCATGCCTCAGCCCGGTGCCATAATGATGGGGACAGCACAACCGCAATTACAGGAGCTACGGTTTTGGTATCAGGCTGTTGAGGAGTTTGCCAATAAATCCCTCGATTATTGCGCGAAACGCGCCAAACTAACCAAAGGTGCCTATATTGATTCTCTGCTTAATCAGGATGAACAGCAGTTTGCCAAGCAGCTAGGATTTGTTCCAGGGCCGGGACTCTTGGTTGCTTGGAGGCGCTTTTTAGAGCAGCCTGGTGAGTTTAGCGTCACCATCACCCCTCTTGAGCAATTAGATCCGGCAAGCATTGCTTTGTATAAACCTGAGGATATTATCTCCATGCTGGATTTTCAGCTGGAAGTGAATGGAGAGGCTGTTACTGACCTCAGTTTTACCATGCCAGGCAGCTCTAACTATGCTCAACAACCTTCATCTGGTGCTTTCGGCTTGCCCTCCAAATTGCCAAGTATGGGTAATGATGCACTTTCTGTAGAGTCAACCCCAAAGCCATCGGTGGGTAAAGTTAAAAAACCCCAACCCAAGAAACAATACCTGTCGGTAAAGCTAAACCGATTAAACCGCTACCTTGGGAAAAAAATCCGTGTCCACATGGTTCAAACCGGTGTTGTGCGCAAGGGCGTGCTGGCCTCAGTGGCAAAAGGTAAGCTGACTGTAAGGCAGCGTCTGGTCGAGGGCAAAATGTCCGCGCACATACCTCTCGATCAGATAAAGAAGATAGAGATATATCGCCTTCCTGATGAATGATACAACAAATGATGCGCCCCTCTTGAGGCGTCCCAGGTAACTCCTTTTCATGTCAGATTGTCCCATCAAACGTCGCTTCACCCAAGGCGTGCCGGTAGGTGCTATCGCTATTGGTGGCGGAGCGCCTGTTGTGGTTCAGTCTATGACCAATACGAATACAGCCGATGTCGGTGCTACTACCAGACAGGTGGAGGAACTGGCCAGAGCAGGATCTGAGTTGGTGCGCCTCACTGTCAATACAGAAGCGGCAGCTCAAGCAGTTCCCAGGATCCAAGAGGCACTTGTCACGCTGGGCTGCAATGTGCCACTGATAGGTGATTTTCACTTCAATGGCCACAAGCTGCTTAGCAAATATCCTGAGTGTGCTCAGGCGCTCGCAAAATACCGCATCAATCCAGGCAATGTAGGTCATGGTGCCAATCGTGACAGTCAGTTTGCCAGCATGATTGAGATTGCCTGCCGCCACAACAAGGCTGTGCGCATAGGGGTCAACTGGGGCAGCATGGATCAGGAACTGGTGGTGCGGATGATGGATGACAATGCCCAGGCATCTCAGCCAAGAGAAACCAAAGAGGTTATTCGAGAGATCATGGTGGTGTCGGCTCTGGAGAATGCCAAACGAGCTGAAGAGTTGGGTTTGGGCAAGGAGCAGATAGTACTCTCCTGTAAGATGAGTGGTGTGCAGGATTTGATTGGGGTCTACCAGGAGTTGGCTGCCCGTTGTGACTATGCACTGCATTTAGGGCTGACTGAGGCAGGTATGGGTAGCCGGGGGATTGTGGCATCAACAGCAGGATTGGCGGTACTGCTGCAACAAGGCATAGGTGACACTATTCGCGTTTCCCTCACCCCTGAACCTGGCGGTACGCGTGCCGAAGAAGTGGTGGTAGCACAGGAGATTCTACAATCACTTGAGCTACGGAATTTTACTCCGGTGGTGATCGCTTGCCCTGGTTGTGGGCGCACTAGCAGCACAGTCTTTCAACAGTTGGCAAAGGACATCCAGATCTACCTGCGACAGCAGATGCCAGTTTGGCGTAAGTTGCATCCAGGGGTGGAAGATATGTCAGTAGCGGTTATGGGCTGCGTGGTAAACGGGCCGGGTGAAAGCAAACATGCGAGCATCGGCATCAGCCTGCCTGGCAGTGGTGAAAATCCAGTAGCCCCGGTTTATGAAGATGGCGAGAAAACAGTCACTCTCAAGGGCGAAAAAATAGCTCAAGAGTTCCAGCAGATAGTGCAGCAGTATGTGCAATCTCATTATTAATAACTACTCCCAATGCCACTGGTAACATTACACAACCTCCAGCTTAGCTTCGGTGGCCCCCTGCTGTTGGACAGTGTCGATTTAACCATCGGCCGAGGGGAGCGTATCTGCCTGCTTGGTCGTAATGGCACCGGTAAATCAACCTTGATGAAACTTATTGCCGGGGAACTGCTGCCGGATGATGGTGCAATGGTGGTGGAAAAAGGTGCCTGTATCGTGCGCCTTACGCAAGAAGTACCTGATGACATCGAAGGATCAGTGTTTGATGTGATCTCCAGTGGACTTGGGGCTGTGGGTGACCTGGTTAGGGAGTATCACCACCTGAGCATACGCCTGACGGAAGAGAGCAATGACAAGCTATTGGCACAGCTGTCACGTATTCAGCATGAACTGGAGGCCGTTGATGGCTGGCAGGTGGAGCAGCGGGTAGAGTCGGTTATTTCACGCTTGAGTCTCAATGGGGATATTGAATTTACCACCCTTTCCGGAGGACTCAAACGCCGAGTGTTGCTTGCCCGTGCGCTGGTGCTGGAGCCGGATCTGCTGCTGCTGGATGAGCCAACCAACCACCTGGATATTGCCTCTATCGAATGGCTGGAAGAGTTTATGCTGGGTTATGGCGGCTCTCTGCTGTTTATCACCCATGACCGTATGTTTCTGCGCCGCTTAGCCACCCGCATCATTGAACTTGATCGTGGTTTGTTGACAGATTGGCCGGGAGACTTTGACAACTTCCTGCGCCGCAAGGATGAGGCTCTGCATGCAGAAGAGAAAGAGAATGCCCGCTTCGATAAAAAACTGGCTCAGGAGGAGATCTGGATACGCCAAGGCATAAAAGCCCGCCGTACCCGCAATGAAGGGCGGGTACGCGCTCTCAAGACCATGCGCGACGAGCGTCGCCAGCGGCGTGAAGTTGCCGGTAAAGTGAAGATGGACATTCAGCGCAGTGAGCGCTCTGGCAAGTTAGTGGTAGAGGCCGAGCAGGTTAGCTATGCCTGGGATGATACGCCAGTGATAAAGGGGCTATCCACCACCATCCTGCGGGGTGACAAGATTGGCATCATCGGCCCCAATGGGTCTGGTAAGACCACGCTGCTCAGTCTGTTGCTGGGTAAACTGCAGCCAGACACCGGCAGTATCAAGCTGGGCACCAAGGTTGAAGTAGCATATTTTGACCAGCTTCGTACTGCTCTGGATGAGGATAAATCAGTACAGGATAATGTAGGTGGTGGTAGTGATAAGGTCACCATCAATGGCAAAGACAAGCACATCATTGGTTATTTGCAGGACTTCCTGTTTACACCTGAGCGGGCGCGTACCCCGGTTCGTGCCCTTTCAGGCGGCGAGCGTAACCGGTTGTTGCTGGCCAAACTATTCACCAGGCCCTGCAATGTTCTGGTCATGGATGAGCCTACCAATGACCTGGATACTGAGACTCTGGATCTGTTGGAAGAGTTGTTATTGGACTTCAGCGGTACGGTGTTACTGGTTAGCCATGATCGGGACTTCGTTAACAGCGTGGTTACCAGTACCCTGGTATTTGATGGTGATTGCCAGGTTAATGAATACGTTGGTGGCTACGATGACTGGCTGCGTCAGCGTAAGCCTGCGGCACCAGAAAAGCCCAAGCAGGAAAAATCTGCGCTTGACAGGATAAGCCCCAACGCAGTATCCAGGAAACTCAGCTATAAAGATCAGCGGGAACTTGACAGTTTGCCAAAGAAAATTGAAGATCTGGATGCAGAACTGGAAGTCCTGCAAAATAAGATTGCAGATCCCAGGTTTTACCAGGGTGATGCCAAAGAGATTAGTGTCACCAATGCGCGCATGATTGCTGTAGAAGGAGCACTCAGTGCTGCTTATGAGCGCTGGGAAGAACTGGAAGGTTAGCTCAATAGTCATATCGCGATTGCCAACCGCTCCTACAGTCAACAGTAGCAGGTATAACACCATGATAAATAGCAGGCTCTCTTTCGCTCTCAGGCTGATTCTTCTGCCTTGCCTCCTGCTGTTGCTTGCCATTCCTGCTGGTGCAGAGGACAGTACATTCCGTATTGAATTTATCACCAATTACAAGACCTTCAAGTTCAAGGCCCAAGAGAAACTGATCCAGAAAAGCGGTGACATCATGGCTGATGAAATATTCGGCCTGATCATTGATTCCATGGATGATGAGCTGTCACTGGGTAAGCGAATGTTCTTGCTGGATGCCGCCAGCGCCATGGCCCATGGCTACGATCATTACCATGGTGGGGGCAAAAAGTTCATCAAAAAAATCGACAAACTGATCAAGAAGGAGCTTGCCAAAGAGGCGGAGCGAAATGCCGAGCTGATGGCATGGAAAAAAGAGGAGCGCTTTCTGGGTAACTTTGTTATGAAGGCACATGAGAAGGAAATGAACGAAGCAGGGCTGGCACCGGTAATCTATCCCCATTGGGTGCATCGTATCTGGTATGAGTGTTCAGTTTGCCACCAGGAGTTGTTTGTAATGAAGCGCTGGCGGAATGAGATTTCCCATGAAAAAATAACCGCAGGAAAACAGTGCGGTGCCTGTCATGATGGCACCATAGCTTTTGGCGCTGATGAAAAAGACAACTGTGAGCGCTGTCATCTTGCTGGTAAGCCTGAGGCTAAAAAACTGCATAATGCTGATCACCTGGATCATGAAAATATCTCAAAAGTGGCGGCAAGGGTTGGGGCAGAGTGGCATGCAGATAAATTGCCTGATGGGCGTATGCCGGTTGATAAGTATGGGTTCATAGACTGGTTAGCGCTAAAAAGGGATGGTATCTTTCAGCCACTTGAATCTCTGAATGGCGATTATAAACCGGAGCCGCTGGACGATCAGATTCTGTTTATTTCCAAGAGCAAACTTGCGAATGTGCTGTTCAGTCACGACATTCATTCCAGTTGGATTAGATGTAACTCCTGCCACCCAGCGGTTTTCGAGGAGACGCTGACGAACAAGATCAAAATGGTTCGAATGTCAAAGGGTGAAAACTGCGGCTATTGCCATGGCAAAGTCTCTTTCACCTTTGCCGACTGCAAGCGTTGCCACAATCAAGAGAAAGGGGTTGAGGTTGAAGGTGCTCTGACTCATATTGGTCAGCCACGGAAGAAAAAGTAGCCGTCATATAGAGCCTTAGGGTAGTTAGAATGACCACATTTCAATCGCAATGAAGGCTTCTGATCCATGAATAACAAGGATTGGCAAGCCATCTCCTCCTCAAATGGTATTGATTGCTGAGTTGCTTCATTGCTCATGCAATATTCTATGATCCATATGCAACTTGCGGAAATCATGTCTGCACCAGTTGTTTGCGTCCATGCAAATGCAGATGTTTCCGAGGCATTGCGGGTAATGGCAGAAAAAAACATCAGCTCTATTGTGGTGGTTGATAATCAGCGGCCGATCGGGATATTGACTGAACGATCACTGGTTAAGATGGCCTGTGATGATATGGCAGTGGCGGACGGAGTGGTTGGAGAGCTTATGACCACGCCGGTGATTACAGCTACTTTGGAGATGGATTATCACGATGGTTTTCAGATGTTGGTCACCAACAGAATTCGTCATCTGCCAATTGTGAATGAAGATGGAACATTGGTTGGTGTAGTGACTGAAACTGATTTTCTTGATGGGTTGGGGATGGAGTATTACATGGAGTTTAAGAGCGTCAAGGACAGCAGCACCTGTGATGTATTTACCCTTGATCCATCTGATATGTTGATAGAAGCAGCGCAGTTAATGAACCATTGGAAAATCAGCTGTATTGTGGTGCAACAGGATGGAGTTCCTATAGGGATTATCAGTGAGCGTGACATGGTGCAATTGATACGGGATGGCGTGAATTTTCAGACCTGCCCCCTTGAGAGGGTAATGAGCCAGCCAGTGCAGACGGCGATTGCTGACATGCCTTTGTGTGATGCTGCGGAGATAATGAAGAAATCGGCTATTCGTAGACTGGTGGTGGTTGATGAGGATGGTCGATTGGATGGTTTGCTTACGAAATCAGATGTTCTCAAAGGTCTGCAGACAAGGTATACCGAACTGCTAAAAGAAGTCATTGATAAACAGACTTCCCAGTTGGTGGCATCGCAGAAAATTATCAGTGAGCAGGCGGTGCTGGATCATCTGCTGCGCACTGCCACAAATATCGCTGTTGTCACCATGAATTTGGAATATTGCATCACCTATTTCAACCCGATGGCAGAAAAGGTTTTTGGTCATATAGTGTCTGTGGTGTTGGGTAAGACCGCACCGGATGTTCTTGCCATGGAAGGGATTAGCCCAGCTAATTTTATCAAATTGATGCGAATTACCCAGAAAAAGGGTGAATATAACTTTATGCTGGAGCGTCATCTGAAAGATGGTACATACCTCTATCTGGAGTCTCGGATATCAGGAATTTGGGATCGGAGTGGAGACCTGGTGGGCTATGTTCTGCTCTCTCAGGATATTACCGAACGACGCCATATGCAGGCCAGAATTGAGTACCAAGCCACTCATGATGCCCTTACTGGGTTGCCTAACCGCACCTTGTTGCTGGATCGCCTTGAGCTATCCATGGAACGGGCCAAGCGGCACAAAATGGTTGGGGCGCTGCTGTTTATTGATCTGGATCACTTCAAAAATATAAATGACTCCCTTGGCCACCCGATCGGTGATGGCGTGTTGCATGAGATTGCAAGGCGGTTGGAAGGCAATCTGAGGAGCGAGGATACGGTGGCGCGTTTAGGGGGGGATGAGTTTGTGGCACTGCTGGCTGAGGAAGAGAATGACTGGCAAACGGTGGCTGCTCGTGCTCAGGCTATTGCGGAAAAGCTCAATGCCGCAGTGTTGTCCCCGCTTTTCATTAAGGGGCATGAGCTGCATGTTTCGGCAAGTGTAGGAGTCGCACTGTTCCCGCATGGCAATGATAGTGCTGCAGATGTGCTTAAACATGCAGATACTGCCATGTATCGTGGCAAGGAGTCAGGCCGGAATGCCATCCGCTTTTTTTCTCCACGTATGCAAAAGGCAGTACAGAAGCGACTGGAGATGCAAAATGCCATTAGACGGGCGTTGCGAGAGAGTGAGCTGACCTTGCATTTTGCACCGCAAGTGAACGCCTCGGGGGATTTATTGGGGGTCGAAGCCCTGTTACGTTGGCATACCCATGAGCGTGGCATGGTGCCACCGGCCGAGTTCATACCCATTGCCGAGGAATGTGGGCTGATCCTGCAGATTGGCGAATGGGTGCTGCACAATGTCTGTATCCACCTCAAGAGATGGGTGCAAGCAGGACTTCTTGCCAGCCCTCAGCGTGTTGCTATAAATATCAGTCCGAAACAATTGCGGCAGCCAAATTTCTTTGCAAAATTTCGTGCTATCTTGGAAGAGCATGGGATTGATCCAAGCCTGCTAGAACTAGAGATAACCGAAAATCTACTGCTCACCGATATTGAAGATACCGCGAACAAAATGAATCAGCTCAAAGAGCTTGGGGTTCTGATTGCGGTTGATGATTTTGGTACCGGATACTCATCGCTTTCATATATAAAGCGTCTGCCCTTGGATATATTGAAGATTGATCGTTCATTTGTACGTGATGTAAATGACGATCCAAATGATGCAGGTATCGTGGATACAATTATCGCTATGGCTCGGCATATGGAGTTGGACATTATTGCTGAGGGGGTGGAGACCAGGGAGCAATTGAATTTCCTCATCGCCAGGGATTGCAATCGTTTTCAGGGCTACTATTTTAGTCGGCCCTTGCCGGAGGATGAGCTGCTGCCCTTGCTCAAGGCTGGTAATGTTAATCCAGGGTAGCTACCCTGGCAGCCTGGACAATAATAAAATCCCTGCCCATTGGCGGTGGTTTTTTCTATTGGTGTGCCGCAGTGGTAACAGGGTTTTCCTGCTCTGCGGAAAACGAAAAATCGTGCATCCTCAAAGCTTGCCCCTGCGCTCATTAGTTGCTTAGTACGAAGTAGATCATTGGTTATGCCGCCAGTTTTGTAGGATTGTTGTGGCAAGCGGAGAATGGCCTTGGCAAGGTGCTCCAGCTTTTCAGGGCAACACTGCTGTGCTGTGGTTTTGGGGTGTAACCCCGTCACAAACAGGATCTCGCATCGCAGATAATTACCGAGACCAGCCAGGAATGATTGATTAGTCAAAATGCCGCCAAGCTGGCGACGGTGGTATTTGGGGTGCAGTAGACGCTCAATAACCTGACTGCAATCTATCTTCGAGGATAGTAGGTCTGGCCCAAGCTGCCGTAGAAAAGGGTGATTTTTTAGTGCCGCATCCTCAATGACTGCTATATCTGATGCGCTATAAAGCAGTGCTGAGCGTTTGGCGTTATGAATGGCCAGCCGCAGTTGCCGGTTGCTGTTTGGAAACTCATAAGCCGGGCCAGTATGCCAGCGGCCGTAGAGCTGGTTATGGCTATAGATATTGAACCCATTGGCGAAACGGATCAGCATCGCCTTGCCCCGGCTTTCAACCTCCCAGATCAAGTTGCCACTTAACTGCCTTTCAAAAGGTTTTAAATGTGGAAGGCCAAAGCCGATTTCAACAGCAATCTGATTCTTGATGGCGGCTGCAACATTATCAGCAGCTCGGCGGATCTCTGGACCTTCAGGCATTAGGTTCTCTTGTGCAATGTGATTGCTACTCATTCTGCCTATATTGAGAGGGCAATGGTAGAATCAATTATGCAGTCCCCAGAACTCCTTGCCCCTGCTGGTACTTTGAAAAACATGCGTTACGCCTTCGCCTATGGGGCAGATGCGGTCTATGCAGGCTTGCCGCGTTACAGCTTGCGGGTGCGGAATAATGATTTTCGAGAAGACAATCTGCGGCTTGGTATTGAAGAGGCTCATGCATTAGGCAAGCAGTTCTTTCTGACCTGCAATCTGATGCCGCATGGCGCCAAGCTGAAGACCTTTATGACTGACCTGGAGCCAGTGATAGCTATGGGGCCGGATGCGCTGATCATGGCTGATCCAGGTCTGATTATGCAGGTGCGTGAACGATGGCCGGGGCTGACATTGCATCTGTCGGTGCAGGCCAATACGGTGAATGCTGCGGCGGTGAAGTTTTGGCAGGGCATTGGCCTGAAGCGGGTGATTCTATCCCGTGAGTTATCGCTGGATGAGATAGAGGAGATTCGCCAGCAGTGCCCGGACATGGAGCTGGAAGTCTTTGTGCATGGGGCGCTCTGCATTGCCTACTCAGGACGCTGTATGCTCTCTGGTTATTTTAACCATCGAGATGCCAACCAGGGAGCCTGCACCAACTCCTGCCGTTGGGAGTATAAGGTCACGGAATCTGATACAGGCCAGGTGCGTAACCCAGAGGCAGACAACCCCCACTTTCTTGAGGAGCGGGAGCGGCCGGGTGAACTGATGCCTATTGAGGAGGATGAGCATGGTACCTATATCATGAACTCGAAAGACCTCCGTGCAGTGGAGCATGTGGAACGGCTGGTGCAAATCGGTGTGGATAGCCTGAAGATAGAGGGCCGTACCAAATCACATTACTATGCCGCTCGAACTACCCAGGTTTATCGGCGTGCTATCGATGATGCAGTGGGGAGCCGTCCCTTTCAACCCCAACTCATGTCAGAGCTGGAAAATCTTGCCAACCGTGGCTATACCGATGGTTTTTATGAGCGCCATGAAAGCCAACAGCTACAGAACTATCGCCAGAACAGTTCAGAGAGCGAGCGCCAGATCTTTGTTGGTGAAGTGATGGGGCAGGCAGACGCAGATGGTTTGGTTCGGATTGAAGTAAAAAATAAGTTTGCTGTGGGTGATCGGCTGGAGCTGCTGACACCTGCTGGAAACCACCCTTTTACCTTGAGTGCCATGCAAGATAAAAACGGCAACCCTGTTCAGGAAGCGCCTGGTAGTGGTTATCAAGTTAAGATGCGACTGCCAGCGGGTAGTGATGCTATGGGGCTGATTACTCGTTATATTGGCTAGGAGACTGTTATTGGAATTATTATTTTGCACTTGCATCTGATAAGGGCTATGTTGAGAGCATGTCTTAGTTTAAGTAGAGACAATTATGACTATCACTGAAATATCAAGAATGAGCAAGATAGAGCGCCTTCAGGCCATGGAGGCAATATGGGACTCGCTTATCCGAGAAACCTCTGAAATTGAATCTCCAGCGTGGCATCGGGATGTTCTTTCGAACAGAAGGAGAAAAATAGAAGAGGGTAAAACCGGATTTATATCAGTCGAAGAATTAAAATCAAAGCATGGAAGATGAATGTCCAGCATACTCAAATATCGTGCGAATGAGAATCCATCATTTAACTTAGTAATAATGAACAGGGTATAGAGACACTCGCCGATAATCCCCTAATTAAACCCCACACGATACCCCATGCCGCCCCAGAAGGAAGGGTCTTCTCCCTCTGTAGTGGCATTCGCCGTAACCGAAAGCAGGCCGTTGCCAACCTTATGCTCAATCCCTGCGGTTACGCGCAACCAATCCTGATCATAATCGTTGCCATCCAGGTTGAACCCAAACAGACCAACCATCTGTCCGCTGACGCCGGTGCCGCTATTTCAAAGGGAGTCAGGGATAAATACAAATAATATTCACACGGTGTTTCTGGGCGGTTACTAATCTGGAAAAATAAGTTGCAGTTATTGATTGTTACGGATAAAGCTGCCCAGAACTGCTGATGGTGATCAGGTTTTTTATTGCAGTGAAATGCCTGTCATAGGTAAACACTCCATAACCGCGCTGCAAGGCGGTGGCAGCAATCCATAAATCATTGGTAGGAATTGGCCTGCCATCTTGTTTGAGTTGCTTGAAAATCCTGGCATAAAACTCAGCGGTTCCGTCATCTGGTGAGTAAACGCACACCCTTGGAGAGCTTAGAAAATCACCCAGTTCAGTCCGGTTTGTTGTTTCACGGCCGCCACAGACAAAACCTGCCAGCAGCTCACCAAGAACAACGACACTAAATCCGATATTGTCTGCCAATTTGATGATCTCAACCGCTTCCGGCACCCCCTTTTTAAAAGCTATATAGCCATTAGTGTCAATGAGGATATTTTTCATCTCCACATTTTCTCATCAACCTCATTTAAGCGTCCTACGGCATCTGCAAACTCTTTTTCGTCGGCATCTGTCCAGGTGCCTGATAAATGATCAAGCTCATGATGGCGTCTGCGGCAAGTAGTTGGATCAATGCCAAGGCCCCTATGAATATACTTGAGAATCAGTGAGTTAACACTGGTTTCAGCAATCTTGGCCTGCTGTTTCAACTGCTCTTTCACCACTCCGCTCATTCCCCGCAAGCTTATGCTGTTCATTTGATGTCTCCAGGTGATATAACTGATATCGTATTAATGATAGCATGAAACCCTACTGGACTGGCCAAATCCAGCTTTTCATCGGCAGCTCTCTAAAGCTCAAACCCCTCCAATTTCTTAGGTACCGCAACATTCTTTAACGTAACGTACTTTGGCAACCCATTCTCATACTCAGGATAATCTTCACCCTGAATCAATGGTGTCAGATAGCGGCGACACTCTTCAGTAATGCCGAAGCCATCCTCAGTAATGAAGTTGTCCGGCATCATCTTCTCCACATTAGCTACGTCAGCCAAATTGGCATGGCCAATCTCCCAGGCATAAGGATCATCAGAGGTGCGAATAATGGCTGGCATGATGGCATTCTTACCATCCAGTACCAGTTCAATAGCCGCCTTACCCAAGGCATAGGCCTGCTCCACATCAGTCTTGGATGCCACATGCCGCGCAGCCCGTTGCAGGTAATCAGCAACTGCCCAGTGATATTTGAGTCCCAACTCCTCCTTGATGATATTGGCTACTACCGGTGCCACACCACCGAGCTGAGCATGACCAAAGGCGTCACGCAACCCCTGATCAGCCAGGAATTTTCCATCCGGCCCTTGCACACCCTCGGATACAACTACTGAGCAATAGCCATACTGCTCCACCTTTTCCTTTACCTTGGCGATGAAGGCAACCCGGTCAAAGGTTACTTCCGGGAACAGAATCAGGATAGGCAGGTCATGATCAGCATCTGCCGCCAAGCCACCGGCAGCGGCTATCCAGCCCGCATGACGGCCCATCACCTCCAACACAAAAGCCTTGGTTGAGGTCTTATGCATGGATGCCACATCAAAACTTGCCTCGCGGGTGGAAATGGCTATGTATTTTGCTACTGAGCCAAAGCCTGGGCAGTTATCGGTAATAGGCAGATCATTATCCACCGTCTTTGGAATATGGATGGCTTGAATGGGATAGCCCATTTTCTCGGAAAGCTGCGACACCTTGTGGCAGGTATCGGCTGAATCTCCGCCGCCGTTGTAAAAGAAGTAGCCGATATTATGGGCCTTAAAGACCTCAATCAGCCGCTCATACTCACGCTGGTTTTCCTCCAGGCTTTTCAATTTGTAGCGACACGAACCAAAGGCTCCTGACGGAGTGTTGCGCAGCTCTGCAATAGCTTCCACCGATTCTTGAGAGGTGTCGATCAAATCTTCCGTCAGTGCCCCAATAATGCCATTGCGACCGGCATAAACTGTCCCGATTTTATCGGCATGCTTGCGTGCTGCCTCGATTAGTCCGCAGGCTGACGCATTGATGACGGCAGTAACTCCGCCTGATTGTGCATAAAAAGCATTTTTTATAGTCATAATTTCCAGCCCTTGGCCGCCCTTATTTAATAGTCGCAAGAAAGTAGCCTAACCCGGTAAAGCCGGAAGTTACAAGGTACAAAATGTAAAAACCACGTTGACTTCATGCAGCATCTGGAGGTAGCTTAACGCCCCAAACCACAACTAATTGGGGCCTGTCATTGGCAAAACCATGCAACCCTAGGAGGTAAACTAAGCAATGAGAATTATTTTACTGGGTGCACCTGGTTCCGGAAAAGGAACCCAGGCAAAAAAACTTGTCGATCGTTACGGAATCCCACAGCTCTCCACCGGGGATCTGCTCCGTAAAGCAGTAGCAGCGCAAACACCTCTCGGCCTGCAAGCCAAACAGGCCATGGAGGAGGGAAGCCTGGTTTCCGATGATATAGTCCTGGGTATGATTCAGGAGCGGCTAAATCAAGCTGATGCAGCCAATGGCTTTATCCTGGATGGCTTCCCACGCAATACTGCTCAAGCAGAAGAGCTGGACAAGCTGCTTGAGCAGCTTAATCAACCCATCGACTTCTCACTGTTTATTGATGTCGATCCCGATATCATCATGCAAAGGTTGGAAGGACGACGTACCTGCACATCCTGTGGGCAGATGTATAACACGTACACCACACCACCGGCAGTTGATGGGGTATGTGACAAGTGCGGCGGTAGACTTCATCAGCGCTCCGACGACAATGAATCCACTATTGACAACCGACTAAAGGTCTATGCCCAGCAGACAGCACCGCTGGTTCAATACTACCAGCAATCAAACCGGCTTGGGCAAGTCCAGGGTTTAGGCGATATTGAAGACATATTCAGTGCTGTTTGCGCCATTCTTGATACTGCCACTAAACAAAAATAACTCACTCATCAAGCCTGAGTCCATTAGCCTTATAGGAAAGAGGCGTAGGGTACTCATGAGAATGTGACATATTACAAAAATCATGGAAGCTGTATAACAAAATGAAGGCAAAAGAGGTAATAAGGATACTTGAAAATGATGGGTGGTATTTGTCTCGCACAAGAGGAAGCCATCGTCAATTCAAGCATTCAAGTAAACCTGGTTTAGTCACTGTGGCAGGGAAACCAAATGATGACATGGCACCAGGAACCCAAAGTAGTATTTTTAAACAAGCAAGGCTAAAGAAATGAAATATTTAGTAGTAATTGAGGAAACAGAAACCGGTTTTTCATCTTATTCCCCAGATATGGATGGTTGTGTAGCAACTGGTAGAACAAAGAAAGAAGTAGAAAAAAACATGAAAGAGGCTATGGAATTTCATTTAGAAGGACTGAGTTTGGAACACCAAGAAGCACCAAAACCACATTCATATTCAAGTTACGTGGAAGTAATGGCATAACGAATAAAACGAGTCGTAACTTCTCAATATGTAGGTCGAATTTTGATTCGACGCTGTGGTTTAATTGACCTCTGCTATTGGGCTAAAGTCCAACCTACAAATGGTAAGTGCCCGCATTTGTATATTTGATAATTAGGCTTGCGACAAGTCTTATTGCCTCAACATCTGCTCTATCAACTCCACCAGCTTTTGCAGTGCACCACGATTCTGCTCAACCACACGACGGCCATTTTCACCAACCAGTGATCGCTCAATGGCATCCCCCAACCATCCTTCAACTACAGTAGATAATTCTTCTGCTGACTGCACACGGAGGGCTGCCTCTTCCTCCAACAGCAGCTCACTAATAGCCGCAAAGTTGAAATTGTGAGGGCCAAATACAACCGGCACCCCCAGTGCTGCCGGTTCCAACATGTTGTGTCCACCATGCTGAACCAGGCTACCACCCATAAAGGCTACATCCGCCCCAGCCAGAAAAACTGGTAGCTCCCCAATGCTGTCACCCAGGAAGACGGTTGTATCAGGAGTGCAGTTCTTCTGCTCAGAGCGGCGCACCAGATTTAACCCCCGTTTTCGACACAGCACCGCAGCACTGTCAAACCGCTCGGGGTGTCTGGGTACCAACACCAGCAACGTCCCAGGAATTTGGTTACGAATCCTGGCGTGAGCGTCCAGAACTTGCTCATCCTCACCCTCATGAGTACTGGCGGCCACCCAGACAGACCTGTCATGGCCCCAGGTACGCCGAATTACTTCTGCCTGTTCATTTAAGCTGCGTGGTAGTCTGGCATCAAATTTAATGCTGCCTGTCACCTTGATACGATCTGGTGACACACCAAGGTCAGCAAAATGTTTTGCATCCATTGCGGCCTGGGCTGCAACCTGAGTAATATTGCCAAAGGTCTGGCGTGTAAATTTTCCCAGGCGGGCATAGCCTGTTGCAGATCGCTTTGACAGGCGGGCATTAGCCAGCAGTGAAGGAATACCATGCTGTTTACATATTGCCAACAGGTTAGGCCAAATCTCAGTCTCTATCAGCACCATCATTCGTGGCTTAGCCCGCTCAATAAACCGCTCAATGATCAGTGGAAGGTCATAAGGGGCATAGACATGGAACAGGTCATCCCCAAACAACTCTTTCACTCGCTGAGATCCTGTAGGTGTAGTTGTGGTAATTACTATGGGCTGATCTGGGTGGTGCTCCTGCAGTTGTTTGATCAGGGGTACTACTGCCTGCACCTCTCCCACAGAGACTGCATGAATCCAGATGGTGTTGGTTACATCAAAGGGTTTAAACAGGCCAAGGCGCTCTTGCCATCTCTCCCGGTAGCCTGGTGCCTTTAGGCTGCGCCAGAGCAAGCGAAGCAGAATGATAGGTAATGCAATAGTAAGCAGGGCAGTATAGATGTTCCTCATCTCTTTCTGCCACTGTCCTTTAGCACTTTTTCCACTGCCGCAACGTTAGCCCGTAAATGGTCTGAGGTAATGGTACCTACCATAACACTGCTTACGCCCTGCTGGGCAAAGATGAATTTCATCGCATCTTCCATGCTCCCATTCTTGAGATGCCCACTCTGTAGAGCCTTCTTGATAAGCACCCCCTTGCCCTGCTGCTCAGCAGCCTTTAACACCGGCAGTTCATCCTGGTGTGCTGGATTGCATGTAATCATGACAATGTCAGTGCTATCCACTGCCAGCAATCCCCCGGCTACAGTCTTGGTAGACATGCCATAAGCACGAATCAAACCTGCTTCTTTTAAAGCGCATAGGGCATCCAACACGCCTTCTTCATTTAAGATACGTATGTCATCACCATCAGAGTGAATGAGCACTGCATCCAGGTAGTCTGTTTTCAGATTACGCAGGCTCTGCTCTACTGTGCGGATGGTGGTGGCATAGGAAAAGTCAAAGCGGGACTCCCCCTCTTCAAAGAACTCCCCTACCTTGGAGACTATGACCCAATCCTCTCTGGAGCCTGGCAGTAATTGCCCCAGGCGTTCTTCACAGTTGCCATAGGCCGGGGCGGTATCCAGCAGGTTGATGCCAAGCTCATGGGCCAGAGAGAGCAGCCTGACTGTGGTGGTATCATCCGGGATCTCGAAAGGGTGAGGATACTTGACCTGCTGGTTACGACCGAGCTTGACCGTGCCTAACCCCAGTGGGCTGACCAGAATGCCGGTGGTACCAAGCGGTCTTAACTCCATGTCTTCACCTTATCCCAAGGGGGCTGGGCGAGTGGTGGCCGAGACAAGCCTGTTAATTCAGGTTGTGCACTCCCGGTAGGAGTTACCCCGGCTCGTTCCAGGTAATCTTGCACCTCGGCAGCCAGACAGGGTGCAAAAGCAAGTTTTGTGGGCCAAGTGATGATCAGGCCGCACTCGCTATGAACGCACCAGTTATCTGGACGTTTTCTGCCGGGAATAGCAAGTTCTGCACGGTCAATCCGGCGGCTCGCCCATCTGAGGTTGTCCTGTTTCAACCAGGGCAATAAGGCAGCTAGCTCTGCCTTGCCTGCTGCGATATGTGCGGCTTCATCAAGCCCCACACCGCTTTCAGCCACTTGACCACCGAGGTGCCAAACCATATCACCATCGGCTAAAGGATAGCTGGTTACAGTCAGGCGAGGGTTTGCGCTGACTCCCAGGCAGTGGGCATACAGTTCAGGAAGCTGACCACGAACCATAAGCATCTGTAGCGGCCGACGCTGCATGCAAGGTTCCTGTCGGCTCAATTGGCGCAGCAGAGTCTCATTGCCAGTCCCAGCGGCAAGCACCAGTTGCTGCGCCTGCAAATGGAGGAGGCCGGATGCTGTATCTATCTTCAGGTCACCTGGATCTTGTGCATTAAGCCTTATGCCTGCAGAAGGTATGGCAAAGCATGCATCACCGTGCTGGCGCACTAGCTCTGCTACCAGGGAAGGGACATCCAATACCGGCTCTTCCAGCCGGTAGATGCTGCCTTGGAAGGATTTGGTCTGAAACAACTCTGGACGATCTGCTTCAGCAACAGCATCTATCCTGCTACGCATGAGCTTGCTGGCAAAAAAGCCCGTCATGCGCGCACCCAATCCTTCACTTGACCAAAGGTATTGATGCGGGGAGAGCACTCGGACTTTGCTCAAGTCCAGCTCTCCCTCCCCGGTCAGGCACGCGCGCCAGCGTTGTGGCATATCACCGATAGCCTGAGCGGAATCACTTAGCTTGCCAGCCAGGGCATACTTGGTACCACCATGAATGATGCCTTGAGCAGCTATGGTTTGGATGCCTCCCAGGGCACCCGATTCAAAGAGGATGGCGGCATAACCAGCCTGGCGCAGCCGCGCCAGAACCCATAGCCCGGCAATACCGCCTCCGAAGATGATCACATCTACCTTGGTTGGCATTTTTCTCTCACGGCTTTACCAAACCGGTTGAACAGCAGATTGCCTAAAGAGTTCTTTATTGCTGGTGAGCGGCGCATTGTTCTCCGTTTTGGTTCAACAATCTATAAGCAAATTTATTGTATCAACTATGGTTAAATCAGGCCTTCTTTCTTATCACTTAACGGGACTGGCTCCTGATTATCTAGGAGCCTGTCTAAGAATAGATTCACAGCTTGAATGCTATATCATATAAGATATAATTAATATCATGAAAGAAATTATCTGGCTTGGCAATAGCCATGACAGTTTGATGGAATTTCCTGTGGTGGTCAGGCGTATTGCAGGCTTTCAACTGCATCTGATTCAAGCAGGATTACCCCCGGATGACTGGAAGCCAATGCCGACTATTGGTGCGGGTGTGCGCGAAATCAGGCTTCACACCAAGGGGGAGCACCGGATTATCTACATAGCAAAATTTGAGAAAGGGATTTATATTTTGCATGCCTTTCAAAAGAAGAGCCAAAAAACAGCAAAAAAGGATCTGGAGCTTATAAAAAAACGATTTCATAAATTAATCCAACAGAGGATAAAGCAATGAAAAATATTGGCCATGTTACTGCCAAAAATTTAAATATTTTTGAAGAATTAGGCTTGCCAGATGCGGAAAACCTTAGACTGAGAGCGCAACTCATGGTGGCAATACGCCAGTTTTTTGATGAGAGCGGTCTTACACAGGCAAAAGCAGCCAGCGTGTTAGGTACAACACAGCCCAGGCTGAATGATGTACTCAAGGGACGGATAGACAAATGCTCTATTGATCGGCTTGTGCTCATGCTTGGGAGAGTTGGTGGGCATGTAGAGCTTACCGTTTCAATAGCGGCTTAGAGCAATCATCAGGGCCAAACCAGCTGCCTGTATACCCCCTGGGGCACAAGGGAGCGGTTGCCAACCGCGAAGAACAGAACGCCGTTCCTGGATAGACATTAGATTAATCAGTTAACTGCTCATATCCAACAACGGAGAACGATTCATCCCTTGCGCAACCACCCCTTCGATATGCTCGGGAAGCTGCTGATGTACTTGCCGCGCAGATACCTCATCATCAAATGCAGCAAACACACATCCTCCAGTACCGGTTAGCCTTGCCACGGCAAACTGATCAAGCCAATCAAGGGCCTCGGCCACCTCAGGATAATATCGGCGTACAATTGGCAGGCAGTCATTTTGCTCATTGCCAGAAAGAAATTCATCCGGGGTAATGCAAGTGGAATCTCTCTTCAATTCTGGATTGGTAAAAATTTCCGCAGTGGAGACATGACAATCTGGAAGCAATATCAGGTACCATGGTTCAGGTAGATCAATCGGATTTAGAGACTCCCCAACTCCCTCACCCCAGGCAGCATAACCACGGACAAAAACCGGCACATCTGCCCCTAACTGCAACCCAAGCTCAGCCAGACAGTCAGTCTCCAAACCCAAATCCCACAGGCTGTTCAGCGCCACCAAGGTAGTGGCTGCATCGGAGCTCCCTCCACCCAGACCGCCACCCATGGGCAACAGCTTCTCCAGCCGGATATCGACACCCTGGATTGCGCCCGTCTCCTGCCGCAACAGATGTGCCGCCCGTATTACCAGATCCTGCTCCTCTGGTACCCCTGCCACTGGAGATAAGCGCCTGATCACGCTGTCTTGACGAACCTGAAAATATAGCTTGTCTGTTATATCCACAAACTGAAACACCGTCTGTAGAAGGTGATAGCCATCAGGCCGTCGCCCAACGATACGCAGCATCAGATTGAGCTTGGCGGGAGCAGGCCAGCCTTTATGCAAAACTGGATACATTAGGGGATAAACCGCTCCATAACCTCCAACAGGTACTCACTGTCTGGATTCTGCTCCAGAGACTCATGCCAAACCTTACGCGCCTGATCTTGGTCACCCATAACCCACAGCACTTCACCCAGATGGGCAGCAATTTCCGCGTCAGGGAGGGCATCCATAGCCTGCTGTAAGTAGCGCAGAGCCTCATCATTATTACCTAACCGGTACTGCACCCATCCCATACTATCCAAAATTGCCGGTGAATCAGGCTTTAGGGCAATAGCCTTCTGGATATACTCCAATGCCTCTTGATACCGGTCGGTCTGATCCGCTAGAGTGTAACCAAGGGCATTCAAGGCATCTGCATTATCAGGGTCTTGGCTTAACAGATGACCCAAATCCTGTTCCAGAATATCCAGCCTGTCCAGAGAGGCTGCACTCAAGGCACGAACATACAGGAGCCCAGGATTTTTCGGGTATTTATCCAACGCAATTGTACTCAGCAGCATCACCTCTTGATGCAAGCGCAGCCCCTGTAGCATCTCACTTTCAACCAGAAACAAGTCTTCTGCATACTGTGGCATGGAAACTCGCCGCTGTTGAAGTAGACCTCTCGCCCTATCGACATCACCAGACAGTACCAACAGGGCGGCAATTCTGGCTTGTGCTGCAATCAGGTAATCACCATTTATGATCTTCTCGTACCAGGAGATAGCCTCTTCGAGTTGCCCTTCTGCCTCATGGGTGCGACCTATGAAATATTCAGCATCCCCTTGATTCTTGCCAAGACCACTGGCAATCGCTTGCTGGAAGTACTCACGCGCATCTGGCAATAGTTGAAGCTCAATAGCAAGGATTCCCAAGGTATACAGGACACCATGATCTTCAGGGGTCAAACGGTCAATCTTGCGGAATTGCTCATAGGATAATTTCAGCTTTTTTGACTCCATCAATAACCGGGCATAGGTCGTCAACAGCAAACGGTTATCCGGGTCATCTTCCAACGCTTGCACTAGTACCTGTTCGGCACCAGTTGCATCACCTTGTGAATAGAGAATATTGCTGAAAAGAATGCGAATTCTGGTGCGGTCTGGGTAGGTATCCAGCAAGCCACGCACTTCCTGCTCAGCGATATCGTGCTCTCCTACAGCCATAGCAACCAGCGCCACCGCATAGTGCGCTTGCTGATCATCCGGGTATTGCTCAGCCAGGCGCTGCATCAGCTGTAGTGCCAACTGTTGATTATTTGCCCGGCCAACCACCCTTACTGCCGTCATGAAGCCATTTTGCCCAAAGGCCTCGCTAAGGCCCATTAATGCTTGCAAATGTTCCAAAGCGGGAGCTAGCTGTTCAGCTTGGATATACAGGGTTACTGCTGCTGCCCTTGCCTTCAGCTCATTGGGTGTCAAAGATACCCAGCGCTCCACAGCCACAAGCGAACGCTCTAAATCCGGCATTTGGATAGCAATAAGCGTGGCCTGCTCCGCAGCATATGCATCCCCTGACAGACTGGAGCCATAGAGATAATGGGAATAAGCCAAAGATGGGGCATTCCGCTGCGCGGCAATCTCCGCCACCAGGATGCTATAAACAATATCCGGCGTTAAGGGCTGATCCAGGTTTGTTTCAGGCTCAGGGAACGGCAATGCAAACTGTTGCTGCGGCTTTGCAACTGACTCAGCACCATCCGGCAGAGACCCCGCTTTATGCACCGCCCCACCACAGCCCATCAACACCATAACAATGGAAAATACCGACAATCGGGATAACAGTAGCCTTAATAAATCTAACAAACCCAAATACGCCTTATAAAATTAATATTTTCTAATCCTACCCGTCTCTATTAGGATACGCCAGTCAGCTTAGCCCAGGCTGATTGTAGCTCTATAATGACAGTAATACTTGAATTTAACTCCTTGATAATCCACAATTTCAGATTCCTTGCAAATAACTGAATACTAATGCATCTGTTCACACTTGGCCTTAACCACAAAACTGCTCCGGTAGATATCCGCGAACGCCTTGCGTTCGGGCCGGATATTATTGTGGCTGCTCTGCGGGGCTTGCAGGAACAGCAGGCTGTCGAGGAAGCAGCAATCCTCTCCACCTGCAACCGCACGGAACTTTACTGTACTCTGGCAGGTGATCAACAAGAGGAAATCAACAACTGGCTGGCAAGCTTCCACGGCATGGAACTTGAGACAATTTCCCCTTATCTTTACAGGCATGCAGGCAAAGAGGCTGTCCGCCACCTGCTTCAGGTAGCTAGCGGCCTTGACTCTCTAGTGCTTGGAGAGCCGCAAATTCTCGGCCAGGTTAAAGCCGCTTATCAAACAGCCAACGAGGCCGGGGCTACTGGCAAACTGCTGGGGCGCTTGTTCCAACACACCTTTTCCGTTGCCAAACAGGTTCGTACCGACACCGCCATTGGTAGCAGCCCTGTATCTGTGGCCTTCGCAGCGGTTAGCTTGGCTCGCCAAATTTTTAGTGATCTCTCCAGCCAGACAGCCATGCTCATCGGTGCTGGTGAAACCATTGAGCTGGCCGCCCGTCACCTCCACCAACACGGTATCGGTCGGATGATAGTTGCCAACCGCACCGTAGAGCGCGCCCATACGTTGGCCAGCCAATTCGATGCCTATGCCATATCTCTGCCCGAGATACCAGCACACCTGTCAGAAGCAGACATAGTTATCTCATCTACGGCCAGTCCACTCCCCGTACTGGGTAAAGGGGCCGTGGAGAGCGCCCTTAAAAAACGCCGTCATCAACCCATGTTCATGGTGGACATCGCTGTCCCTCGTGATATCGAGGCCGAGGTCGGGAATCTGGATGACGTCTATCTCTACACCGTGGATGACCTGGAGGAGGTAATCCAGGAGAATCTGCGCTCCCGCCAAGAGGCAGCAGGACAGGCAGAAGAGATCATTGATCTACACGTTGAAGAATTTATGGGTTGGCTGCGATCCCTGGACGCCTTTGATATGATCAGGAATTATCGCGGTCAGGCAGAACTCACCCGGGATGAGGTTCTGCAACGAGCACAACGTCTGTTGGAGAGCGGCAAAACACCACAAGAGGCCTTACAGTTTTTGGCCCACACTCTTACCAATAAACTCTTGCACACCCCCAGCACCAGTATCCGTCAGGCCGGATTTGATGGCCAAGCAGACCTGCTTGAAGCAGCCAATACACTATTCCAAATCAGCAACCCTTCGTCCAGTAAATGAAATCTTCCATACGTAGTAAGCTGGAGCAAATCGCTGAGCGATTTGAGGAGATCACCGCCCTGCTCGCTGAACCGGAAGTGCAGGGAGATCAGAACCAGTTCCGCACTCTGAGCCAGGAGTATGCCCAATTGGAACCACTCGTGGCTTGCTACAACCAGTACCAGGAACTGGCAGGAGAGATCACCGAAGCCCAGGAGATGCTCGCTGACCCGGAGATGGCAGACCTGGCGAAAGAGACTATCACTGACACTGAACAGCGGCTCACAGCACTGGAACCGGAATTACAGCGGCTACTGATCCCGCCCGACCCTAACGACAATCGTAATGTTTTTCTTGAGATCCGCGCAGGCACTGGTGGTGCCGAAGCCGCCCTGTTCACGGGTGATCTGCTGCGTATGTACCTCCGCTTTGCCGAAGCCCTGCACTGGCAAACAGAAACCATCAGCGAGAGCCTGGGAGATCAAGGAGGCTATAAGGAGATCATCTGCCGCGTAAGTGGTCGTAACGTCTACTCTCAACTCAAATTTGAATCCGGCACCCACCGGGTGCAACGGGTGCCAGAGACCGAGTCTCAAGGGCGAGTCCACACCTCAGCCTGCACCGTGGCCATCCTGGCTGAGGCAGCTGACATAGACGAGATAGCCATCGAGAATAAGGATTTACGCATTGATACCTACCGTGCCTCCGGTGCCGGTGGTCAGCACGTAAACAAAACCGACTCTGCCGTACGCCTCACTCACCTGCCCAGCGGCATTGTAGTAGAGTGCCAGGATGAGCGTTCCCAACACAAAAACAGGGCACGCGCCATGTCTCTGTTACAGGCCAAATTACTTTCCAGTGCTCAGGAAAAACAGACCAGCGAACAGGCCCAGTCGCGCAAGTTACAGGTAGGGAGCGGTGATCGTTCCGAGCGTATCCGCACCTACAACTACCCTCAGAACCGGATCACAGACCACCGCATCAATCTAACCCTCTACAAACTGGACGAGATCATGGAGGGAGGACTAAAACAGGTCATTGAACCCCTGATACAAGAGCATCAGGCTGACCAGCTCACGGCCTTGGCCGAGAGCTAGCATTGAGCCACCACACAATCCGTGAGGCCCTGCAACAGGCCAGACATCTGCTCCACACAAACTCTCACCTGGAAGCAGAGATCCTGCTCAGTTTTACCCTTGGCAAACCACGCAGTCATCTGCACGCTTGGCCAGGCAAGCCGCTGGAACCAATACAACAAAGCACCTTTCAAGCGCTGCTAACACGCCGGGTTCAAGGAGAACCCATAGCATATATCACCGGCTACCGAGAGTTCTGGTCACTTGAGTTACAGGTCACGCCAGACACCCTGATCCCGCGCCCAGAGACCGAGCTACTGGTGGAGCGGGCGCTGGAACTGATTCCGCAACGCACACCATTTCTGGTTGCAGATCTTGGCACAGGCAGTGGGGCCATTGCTGCCGCCATCGCCAGTGAACGACCACATTGTCATATCCTGGCTACCGACAATTCTCCTGCTGCTATCGCCATAGCAAATGCTAATTTTGAAAACCTGGGACTGACAAATATCACCACCAAAACAGGGGAGTGGTGCAGTGCTCTATCCAAAAACAGCCACTTTAACCTCATCATCAGCAATCCCCCTTATGTTCCCGATGATGAACCTCACCTGAACCGAGGTGATCTCCCTCGTGAACCCAGAAGCGCACTGGCCGCAGGCCCTGACGGGCTGAACGACATTCGCTGCATCATTCACCAGGCACCATCTCATCTCCCCCCTGGAGGCTGGTTATTGCTGGAGCATGGTTACGACCAGGCTGAGAAAGTGCAAAGCCTGTTGAAAGAGTGCGGCTTGCAAAATCCCTGCACTTTTCAAGATATGGAAAAACGCGACAGAGTGACTGGGGGACAGTTATAGTTACCACCCATGAATGACGAACAACTATTACGCTACAGCCGCCATATCATGCTGCCGGAGATTGGCTTTGAGGGTCAGGAGAAACTGGCTCAATCCAGGGTCTTGATCATCGGTCTGGGTGGCCTCGGTTCACCAGTTGCAATGTATTTGGCTGCCGCTGGAATAGGTGAGCTGACACTGGTAGATTTTGACCGAGTAGACCTTAGTAATCTGCAACGACAAATTATCCATAGTTCTGCAAGTATCAACCAACCCAAGGTGGAATCAGCCCGCAACACCCTGAACAGCATAAATCCCGACTGCCGCATTCACTGCATCAATCAACGGCTTGATGGAGAGGGGTTGATAGCACAAGTCAGGCAGGCTGATATCATTGTCGACGCCTGTGATAACTTTGCTACCCGCTTCGCGCTCAATGAGGCCAGCGTGGCCACTGGAACACCGCTGGTTTCAGGGGCAGCCATTCGCATGGAAGGGCAAGTATCAGTTTTCTCAGGGCAGCCAGGTGGGCCTTGCTATCGCTGCTTATATGGTGAAGGTATTGAGGTTGAACAGACCTGTTCAGAAAATGGTGTACTTGCACCTGTGGTAGGCATCATCGGCAGCATCCAGGCCACCGAGAGCATCAAGGTTCTTACGGGGGCAGGAACACCGCTTACGGGTAGGCTGCTGATACTTGATGCCCTGCATATGCAGTGGCGCAGCCTGAATCTCACTGCTGACCCAGGTTGCTCGGTGTGCGGTAGTGCCAGCCAGCTCTAAACCTTAAGGAGAAGGATTCGCCTCAATTATAATATAACCAACAGCTTCTTTAGTATGACGTGCTTCACTATCCCGGGACTGCTCTTCATCCACCTGGACACTCACGCCCAAAGCACTCTTGCTCTGCCAACGCAGATTGGCCGTGTCACCACCATAGAATGTCTGCATATCCGCAAGAAACAGGGGTTCGCTCGCATAACTACTGCTAAAGGAAATCGGATGAAATCTATGGTTCACCACTCTGCCGGTGTGGCCCACTTCAAATGTCACGCCATCCGATGTCCCTTGAGATAACTCCCATGCGATATAGGATACCGTCTCAACCACATGGCTCCTCGCGTTGCTCTCCTGTTCCTGCAATCTGTATCTGAAACCATTTGCACCTACTGCCGTTACTCGCCCGACAACCGCATCAGCCTCATTGAAGCTTGTGACACTGGCAATCACAACCGGCCCCGTAGAAAATGCTTGGCTGAAGTTCACTGCATCGAAGCCAGTCATCCGGCTGGTATCAAACCGCCCTGCCTCAACCTGTGTACCATCACTCAATATATGGTGCCCTCGCTCCATTACAATGTAGCTGATACGCTCGTTCAGATGCTGGCCATCAAGGTAGTCCCATTCCTGGAGTCGCACCTCAAAACCTATCGCAGAAACATTACGCACCCGCACCACAACAGGGTCATCATCATTGCGGCTGGCCGGCTTGACCACAACCACGGGATCAACAAAGGTCTTGGTCAGCACAACCTGCTTCCACAGACCCTCAACACTCACTTCACCTATCTCAATTGACGAAAGCTGGAGGTTATTAAAGACATTGAGGGGAGTATCAACAGGGTCAGAAGGATCGGAACCCGCAGCTTGCTCCACACCATCGCTGTAACCATCGTTATCCGCATCATCATCCAGCAGGTTAACCATCCCATCCCCATCATAATCATTGCTCCAATTAGCCCCCCAAAAGCTCAGCTCCACACCATCATCTATTTTATCCCCATCGCTATCTAGGACCGATGGATCAGTTCCATAAGTGTAGATTTCTGCTTCATCAAGCAGACCATCCCCATCGCTGTCCACAAGCGCAACAGAACCTGTAGATGCATCATGGAGCACAACATAACCAACAGCTTCTTTAGTATGACGTGCTTCGCTATCCCGGGACTGCTCTTCATCCACCTGGACACTCACGCCCAAAGCACTCTTGCTCTGCCAACGCAGATTGGCCGTGTCACCACCATAGAATGTCTGCATATCCGCAAGAAACAGGGGTTCGCTCGCATAACTACTGCTAAAGGAAATCGGATGAAATCTATGGTTCACCACTCTGCCGGTGTGGCCCACTTCAAATGTCACGCCATCCGATGTCCCTTGAGATAACTCCCATGCGATATAGGATACCGTCTCAACCACATGGCTCCTCGCGTTGCTCTCCTGTTCCTGCAATCTGTATCTGAAACCATTTGCACCTACTGCCGTTACTCGCCCGACAACCGCATCAGCCTCATTGAAGCTTGTGACACTGGCAATCACAACCGGCCCCGTAGAAAATGCTTGGCTGAAGTTCACTGCATCGAAGCCAGTCATCCGGCTGGTATCAAACCGCCCTGCCTCAACCTGTGTACCATCACTCAATATATGGTGCCCTCGCTCCATTACAATGTAGCTGATACGCTCGTTCAGATGCTGGCCATCAAGGTAGTCCCATTCCTGGAGTCGCACCTCAAAACCTATCGCAGAAACATTACGCACCCGCACCACAACAGGGTCATCATCATTGCGGCTGGCCGGCTTGACCACAACCACGGGATCAACAAAGGTCTTGGTCAGCACAACCTGCTTCCACAGACCCTCAACACTCACTTCACCTATCTCAATTGACGAAAGCTGGAGG
>UOFX01000040.1_pt1 | contig 29580 bp, 29 predicted proteins | sample 1989101 | NCBI WGS metagenome assembly UOFX01 (sample SAMEA4712195, study PRJEB27164) | hydrothermal vent metagenome | biome: marine basaltic hydrothermal vent biome; feature: marine hydrothermal vent; material: mineral | place: Pacific Ocean | collected 2011-06-14/2011-07-23 | depth 1719 m
TCTTTATTTAAAAAATTTTCTTCTATGCTTTCAAGAATAAAAGTTCTTACAAAAGTAAATGCAGAGTTTACATAGTGTGTCGGCAGGCCAATCTTTACATGTACCTCACCTATTTTGTAAAGATCCGAAAAATATGACATATCATATTTACCGCAAAATAAGCCGACAAACCACTCTTTTATCTTTTCTCGATGATGAGCAATGATTTTTTTATCTTTTAGAAATTCTGAAGTTTTTCCAAATCGCCATATATAGTCATAAAATTCATCTATAAATTTATCTGCAAGTCCTTCCATTCTAGGTTGAAGGTCTAGCAGTATTTTAGCTTCCTCATCTGTAAATTTATAGTTAGCTTTCAAGCTGCTATATTGTTGCATGATTGCTCCTTTTGAGCATAACGAGTTTGTAGATAAACCAACGCTGAGTCAATGTACTGGTTGGAGTTATAAATCTCAGGGTGGTGTTGTGTCCCCTGATTTCAAATTAAAGCGCTTTTGCATAAAGCACAGCATCCTCTCGCCCATGTTTGGCAGGATAATAGTTTCTACGCAAACCAATCTCATTGAACTCCATTACATTATAAAGTGCTGCAGCAGCCTTATTTGAGGCACGCACCTCAAGGAATGCTGTATCAGCACTATGCTGGCGAGCTATAGTCAACATCCGCTCCAGCAGGTTCCGACCCAGTCCATGGCCTTGCATCTCCGGGTGAATGCAGAGGTTGAGAATATTGGCCTCGCCCACCGCTATAGACATGATGGAGTAACCAATAATGCGTTGCTCCAAACAGTACACCCAGCAACAATAACCCACTCTCAGACTATCCCGCAGGGAGCCAATGGTCCAAGGAAACTCATAAGCCAGATTTTCTATCGCCATTACTTCATCTACATCACTATCCTGCATAGGACGTAGTTTTAGGAGGGGATCTTTCAGGAGGGTGTTCAATTCTTCAGCAGTTTCATTACCTGCTGAAGATCCTGCCAGGCCTTGGCTTTTTGCTCAGGGCTGCGCAGCAGGTAGGCAGGATGGTAGCTGACTACCAGTGGGATTTCTGCCGCACCAAAATGAAAAATCCGGCCACGCATTCGGCCCACAGCATCAGTGGATTTAAGGAGGTTCTGAGCCGCCACCCGACCAACAGCCATAATAACCTTGGGCCTTATTAGCTCTATTTGCCGCATAAGATAAGGCTCGCAGTGCATGGTCTCTTCCGCATGGGGATCACGATTTCCAGGGGGGCGACATTTAAGGATATTGGCAATATATACCTGATTACGTACAAGACCAATCGCCTGCAACATGGCATTGAGCAATTTGCCTGCCCTGCCGACGAAAGGTTCTCCCTGGCGATCCTCATCAGCACCTGGTGCCTCACCGATGATCAATAAATCAGCCTGTTGGCTGCCGACACCAAATACCGTCTGAGTGCGACTTTTATGTAAATCACAGCTTTTACAAGCAGATACGTGTTTTTGCAGTTCAGCCCAGTCTAGTCCCGCTGCGATGGAGCGAGGACTCTCCTGCTCATGCTGCATCTCATTTACATCTGCCGGATGCCGCTCCTCATCAGGCTGCGGCGCTGCATCTATTGCAGGCTCATTCGGCTGCCTGGAGACCCAAATGGTAATCCCCATAGTCTCCAGGTATTGCCTGCGCAGTTGCTTGTCCATGGTAGATTAAAGCGCCGCAGAAAGGGCCTGAAGCAAGGTCAGATTCTCTTCCGGTTGTCCCACCGTAATCCGCAAGCAGTCAGCAAGCAGCGGATGAGCAGCATGCAGGTTTTTGACCAGCACACTGGCGGCTTTCAGGGCGGCATGAATCTCATCAGCCCGACCAAATGGCATACGCACCAGAATAAAATTGGCCTCACTGGGAAATGGAGTTACTCCATCCAACCCCTGGAGCGCACTGAACAACCACGCCCGTTCTTTACGCAGCAGGTATGTCTGGTCATTGAACACTGACTCATGACGCAGGGCGAACTCAGCAGTCACCTGGGTCAGGGTGTTTATATTGTAAGGCAGGCGGGTCTTATCAATCTCATTCAACCAAGTCTCTGGGCCAACCAGCAGCCCCAGGCGTAATCCAGCCAGCCCCATCTTTGACAGGGTGCGCATCACCAGCAGATTTGGATAGCACCCCACTTTACTCATAAAGGTGGCATCGGTGAATGGTGCATAGGCCTCATCCACCACCACCAGGCCAGGAGCAGTCTCAATGACCTGACGGATTTCATCCGCTCCAAACAGGTTGCCGGTGGGATTGTTAGGATAGGCCAGGTAAATCACCGCTGGCTGGTACTGTTCAATTGCTTTCAGCATGGCGGGCAGATCCAGGCTAAAATCATCTGCGTGCACAGGAATGCCCCGGTAGGTCATTCCGGCAAAAACAGCGATCATGCGGTACATGACAAAACCTGGGTCTACGGAGAGTACCACCCGATCAGGCCCAGACAGGGTCAGTGCCAACATCTGAATCAGTTCATCGGAACCATTGCCCAGCAGTAAACCTGCATCTGCGGGGATACCCATGCTGTTGCGCAGGCGTAACTTCAGTTCTGTTCCCTGGGGGTCAGGGTAACGATTTACATCTACCCTATGCAGCAGTTCCAGCCACTCCCGGCGCAACTCATCCGGCCAGGTGAAGGGGTTCTCCATGGCATCCAGCTTGATCAGACCACTGGGGTCTGGCACATGGTAGGCGGCGAGTTCTTTTATCTCAGGGCGCACCCAGCGAGCAATTTGATCCTGATCGCTCATCTCTGTCTATCCGCAGCATCCGCCGCCGCAACAAACATCACTACCCTTCTCGATCTTGCTGCCTTCAGGCGCTCCTTTGCGATACTCGGCCGAACGGGCATGGGCAGTAAAACCCTCTCCTCTGGCCAATACGGAGGCTGTACCTACCAGACTGGCAGCCCCAGCCGCTGAAACCATAATTAGGCTGGAGCGTTTTTGAAAATCATAAACCCCCAGTGGCGATGAAAACCGCGCCGTACGGGAGGTGGGCAGAACATGGTTGGGCCCGGCGCAGTAATCTCCAAATGCCTCCGCCGTGAAGCGCCCCATGAAGATCGCACCTGCATGACGAATTTTGTTTGCCATCTCTTCCGGATCAGCAACTGATAGCTCCAGGTGTTCGGGCGCGATGGCATTGGCTACCTCTACCGCTTCGTCCAGATCCTTTACCAGGATCAAAGCACCACGTTCACGCAGAGCTGCCTCTATGATCTCTTTGCGCTCCATTTGCGGCAGCAGTTGTTCGATACTTGCCTTAACCTTGTTAAGAAACTCTTCATCTGGTGAGATAAGGATGGATTGCGCATCTTCATCATGTTCAGCCTGTGAGAATAGATCCATGGCAATCCAGTCCGGATTGGTCTGGCCATCGCAGATCACCAGTATCTCGGAAGGCCCTGCCACCATGTCGATACCGACCTGGCCAAAGACGGCCCGTTTTGCGGTAGCCACGTAGATATTGCCGGGGCCGACAATCTTGTCTACCCTCGGTACAGACTCGGTACCGTATGCCAAGGCAGCTACTGCCTGCGCTCCTCCAACAGCCAAGACCCTGTCAACTTGTGAGATATGGGCTGCCGCCAATACCAGTTCATTCACTTTACCATCCGGGGTTGGAACTGCCATGATCAGCTCAGGTACGCCCGCCACCTTGGCCGGAATAGCACTCATGAGTACGGAGGAGGGATAGGCCGCTTTGCCTCCTGGAACGTATAGCCCGACACGATCCAGTGGCGTTACCTGCTGTCCCAGCATGGTGCCGTTATCCTCTGTGTAAGACCAGGACGCCATCTTCTGATGCTCGGCATAGCTGCGGATACGCCCTGTTGCCATCTCCAGAGCTTCACGTTGTTTCCAGGGAATGCTGTTCCAGGTGCGCTCCAGCTTTTCCAATGGAATCTCAAGTGCCTCTGCACCAGCCGGTTCCCAACGATCAAAACGCCTGGTGTAATCCAACAGTGCCGCATCACCTCGGTCACGGATATCTGCAATGATCTCATCTACAGTCTGCTTGACCCGTTGGTCAGATACAGACTCCCAAGCCAGTAACGCTTCAAGTTGCTGATCAAAACCGGCATCAACCGTGTTTAACTCTCGAATCTCAACCATTATTCTCTGCCCCATCTACAGCAACCTGAACAGCCTCCAGCAGTTTGCTGATATTGCTATGCTTCATCTTCCAGGAGGCCTTATTGACCACCAGACGAGAACTTATATCGCAGATATGCTCAAGGGGTATCAGGCCGTTGGCCTTCAGGGTATTACCGGTATCCACCACATCCACGATCAGGTCGGACAACCCCACCAAAGGTGCCAGCTCCATAGAGCCATAGAGCTTGATGATCTCAACCTGCTTGCCCTGAGCGGCAAAATGGCGGCGGGTACTGTTTACGAACTTGGTAGCTATACGCAGGCGGCTCTCTCCAAGCCTGGCACCCTTCACACCAGCTACCATCAATCGGCATTTGGCAATTTGCAGATCCAGCGGCTCATACAGCCCTTCGCCGCTGTGCTCCAGCAGTACATCCTTACCTGCCACTCCAAGGTCTGCGGCCCCATACTGTACATAGGTGGGCACATCAGATGCTCGGATAATCACCAGCTTTATCTGGGGGTGATTGGTATCCAGAATCAGTTTACGGCTGGTCTCTGGGTCATCTACTGGGACTATACCAGCGTGGCTTAGAAGAGGCAGGGTCTCTTTGAAGATGCGCCCCTTGGAAAGCGCAATGGTGATGGAGCTGTCAAATTCCACAATTCAATCTCGATCCTAATTCGGTACCCGCCTGATCTGTGCCCCAAGGCCCGCCAGCTTCTCTTCAATACAGTCATAACCACGATCAATGTGGTAAATACGATCTACGACTGTTTCACCCTTGGCCACCAGGCCAGCCAGTACCAGGCTGGCTGAAGCACGCAGATCAGTAGCCATCACTGGTGCAGCCGTCAATTGCTCGATACCGGTGCAGATAGCAGTGTTTCCTTCCAGTCGAATATTAGCACCCATGCGCTGTATCTCCTGTACATGCATGAAGCGGTTTTCAAATACCGTCTCGGTAATAATGCCTACTCCTTCGGCAACGGCATTTAGAGCCGTGAATTGAGCCTGCATGTCGGTAGGGAACGCGGGATATGGTGCCGTATGCACATCAACGGCAATTGGTCGCTTGCCTCGCATATCCAGGCTAATCCAGTCATCACCTACCTCGATTTGAGCACCTGCCTCACGCAACTTATGGATAATTACCTCTACCAGATGAGGCCGTGTATCACGCACCCTAATTTTGCCACCAGAAATGGCGGCTGCCACCAAAAAGGTACCGGTTTCGATACGGTCAGGCAGCACATTGTAGCTAGTACCGTTAAGCCGCTCCACTCCTTCAATAGTAATGCTATCAGTGCCTGCACCACTGACCTTAGCGCCCATCTGGTTCAGGCAGTTTGCCAGATCGACTACCTCCGGCTCTCGAGCAGCATTTTCAATAATGGTCTCACCATCAGCAAGAGTGGCAGCCATCATCAGGTTTTCAGTTCCGGTAACTGTCACCAGATCCATCACCAGTCGTGTGCCTCTTAGCCGACTGGCTTTGGCGCGAATGTAGCCGCCCTCAACCCGGATATCCGCCCCCATAGCCCGCAACCCTTCAATATGCAGGTTAACTGGCCGGGAACCAATAGCACAACCACCAGGCAATGAGACATCGGCCTGACCAAAGCGGGTCAACAATGGCCCCAGCACCAGGATGGAAGCACGCATGGTCTTAACCAGCTCATAGGGGGCGGAGAAATCATTGATAGTGCTGGCATCCGCTTCAATGCGCATGCGTTCGTCCACCACTAGCTGCATGCCCATACGGCCCAGCAGTTCCATGGTGGTGGTGATGTCATGCAAGTGGGGCACATTGCCAACTGTCACCGGCCCATCCGCCAGGATGGTTGCCGCCAGAATTGGCAGCGCTGCATTCTTTGCCCCGGCAATACGCACATCACCGGACAGTGGCACTCCGCCATTAATGATTAATTTATCCATCAGTCTTCTGCCAGAGGCAGCAGCCCAGCCAAATTGCTGACCCGCGCAATCTCCAGTAATGATTCGGGGATGTTGCGAAAAAACAGCTTCTGCTTGCTGGCATTATGCCTATCCAACCATTCCAGCATCAGCGCCAGGCCCGCGCTATCGGTGCCGGTTACCTCTCCAAGGTCTACCGTTAGCTCTTTCTGATCATGCATAAATTTTCCTCCCTGCTCTAACAGGGAGAAGGCCGTAGCAAACCCCAGCTCACCAGTAACCATAAGGTCACCATTGCTGTTTTGACGAATTACCGCACCACTCATTTCATGCCCTTGCTGTTCTTTTTCTTCAACTGGGCGATCAGGCTATCCATTCCCTTACGGCGAATCTTATTGGAGAACCCGGTGCGGTAATTCGAGACCAGGCTGATATTATCTATTACCACATCATACACCTGCCAACCCCCATCCTTCAGATACAGCCGATAGCTGATGGGGATCGGCGGAGCACCGCCATCCCGCACCTCAGTGTTAACCGTAACCTCTGTGGCACCTTCGTGTTCATGCATGGGCAGGTAAACGATAGCTTGGCCAGAATAGTTGAGCAAGGCGATGGCATAGGTGCGTACCAACAGGGTGCGAAACTGCTCGATAAAGTCACCCTGCTGTCCCTTGCTGGCCCGACGCCAGTACTTGCCCAGCACCAGCCGTGACATACGGACAAAATCGAATTGTGGTGCCACGATATCATTTACCAGCGCCACAATCTTACCTGGATACTCATTCAGTTCATCCTTCCTGTTAACCACCTTCTCAAGCACTTTATCAGATGTCTCCTGCACCAGTTTCAAGGGTGCCTGCACAGCCCAGGCCGGTTGCAACCCAAGCAGTACCAACAACATAATTATCCAGCTTAGTTTATTCACCAACGTCACCTTCTTCCGCTTTGCTAAATAGAAACTGCCCAATAATATCTTCCAAAATCAGCGCCGACTGAGTCAAGGAGATCTTATCCCCCTCACCAAGGTATTTTTCACTGCCACCGGGATCCAGACCAATGTATTGCTCGCCCAGCAAACCCGCCGTGTAAATCTTGGCAAAGGTATCATCAGGTATGGTCTTGCGATTATTATCGATGGTAATGGTGACAATCGCCTCATAGGTCGTATCGTCAAATGAGATATTGGTTACTCTACCAACCTTTACCCCGGCCATGGCAACCGATGAGCGCACTTTAAGGCCGCCAATATTATCAAATCGCGCAGTCACGCTATATCCATCGCCGCCAGACATAGAACTCAGATTGCTAACCTGCATGGCCAGAAAAAACAGGGCCACAAAGCCTGCCGCCATAAAGGCACCCACCAATATTTCCATGGTTCTCGTATGTAGCATCGCCTATTCCCCAAACATAAGTGCCGTCAAAATAAAATCCAACCCTAGAATCGCCAGTGCTGAATGCACTACGGTTTTAGTGGTCGCCCGGCTGACCCCTTCCGAGGTCGGTGTAGCGTCATATCCCTGAAACAGGGCAATCCAGGTGCATACAAACCCAAACACCAGACTCTTGATCACGCCGTTGTGGATATCGCCATGTAAATCAATCTTGGCCTGCATCTGTGACCAGTAGGCACCCTCATCTACTCCCAGCAAATTAACGCCTACGAAATGCCCTCCCAGCACACCAACGGCGCTAAACACCGCAGCCAGCAGGGGCATGGAAATAAAGCCGGCTAAAAACCTGGGAGTCAATACCCGCTTGACCGGATCTACCGCCATCATTTCCAGGCCAGACAGTTGTTCAGTGGCCTTCATGAGACCGATCTCAGCAGTCAGGGCAGAACCCGCCCGCCCGGCAAATAGCAGTGCAGTCACTACCGGTCCGAGTTCCCGCACCAGGGCAGCAGCAACCATGATGCCAAGGCTCTCCTCTGCTCCAAACTGGGCGAGGGTATGGTAGCCCTGCAATCCCAGCACCATGCCCACAAACAGCCCCGAAACTGTAATGATGAGCATGGATAATACGCCCACCGAATAGACCTGAATCAGCAACAGCCGTGGCCGCACTGCAAGCGCGCCCAGTCCAGATAGCATATGCCACAACAACAGGTGTCCACGGCCCAGACGCGCCATGACGCCAAGCCCGATACGGCCAAGCAGTGCCAGTTGATCCATCATTTGCCTTCCCCCGGAGAGTGAGATTGATCAGCTGCTTCCATGATGTCAGATTCCAGGTCAACTGCTGGAAAATGGAACGGCACCGGGCCATCCGCCAGGCCATCCATAAATTGACGCACCCAGGGTGAATCTGACTGAGCAATCTGTTCACTTGGGCCACCGGCAATGACCTTGCCGTTGGAGATCACATAGATGATATCGGCAATATCTGCTGTCACTTCCACATCATGGGAAACCATTATGCTGGTCAGGCGACTGGCCTTATTGAGCCGAGGGATTAGCTTTGTCAGCACCCCCATGGAAATGGGATCCTGGCCGGTAAAAGGCTCATCATACATAATCATCTTGGGATCCAGGGCGATGGCCCGGGCCAAAGCCACCCGCCTGGCCATACCCCCAGACAATTCTGCTGTCATCATGTCTCTGGCTCCCCGCAGTCCCACGGCCTCCAGCTTCATCAATACCAGCTTTCGAATCATGGATGCCGGCAAGCGTGTATGCTCCCGCAAGGGATAGGCCACGTTATCAAACACGCTGATATCGGTGAGCAGGGCGCCACTCTGAAACAGCATCCCCATACGCATGCGCAGCTTGTAGAGATCGCTGATGCCCAGGCGGTGAACATTCTGCCCATCCACATGGATGGTGCCTGCATCCGGCCTTAGCTGCCCACCGATCAGCTTCAAAAGAGTAGTCTTGCCGGTACCACTTGGCCCCATAATAGCCGTAATCAACCCTCTGGGGATGTCAATATCCACATCATCAAAGATAGCCCGCTTCCCGCGAAAAAATCGCAGGCCACGGATCTTGACCAATGGTTCGTTACTGTCTTCTGAATGCGGCATGGCTTGTTAGTATTTCCCAGACTCCTAACCCATCTCTTAAATATACAGCCGCGTATTCTCGCCTCTTACGATAGAGAGCGTCAACCCACTACCGCTACATAGGCTGTTTTACTGGTTAGTCATAACGTGACGCTCTGCGAGGACTAAGGCAGCACAGCGGCCAATGCTATCAAGGCGGCGGCCTCTGAGATCTCTATCATTGCACCCATGGTATCACCTGTCGTCCCCTGGATTCGTTTGATCATCATGCTGCGCAGACAGATGAACACTGCGGCCAACACCATTAGCAGCCACAATCCTGCATTGCCCATGGCCGCCACGGTAAAAATGACACAACTAATGATAACCCAACGGCTGGCATCCTTTGGTTGATTGGTGGCAATGGTCGCACCAAGGCCATTGCTGCGGACATACCTGGTGCTCAACAGCAGCAGTGGCAACATGGATCTGGCGAGTGCTGGTATCAGGATCAGCGCAAGATAGTTGGTCTGAGCCAATAGGGTTTCCAGAGCAGCATACTTGGTGATCATCACCAGCAGAATAGCTGTTACCCCGGCTGGTCCAGCGCAGGGGTCTTTCATGATGGTCAAGGTCTTTTCCCGATCACCATAACCTCCAAGCCAGGCATCAGCGCTGTCAGCTAAGCCATCCAGGTGCAAAGCTCCTGTGACCAGTGTCCAGATGATTAACAACAGCGCAGCCTGTACACCATCACTGCTGCCAGCGCTGGCCCATGCTGCCAGCGCCAGCAATCCCCCTATGATCAGACCCACCAGTGGATAATAAAGTGAGGACTGGCCGATCTGCCAGTCGCTGGCTTGGCCTGTATTTGGAATGGGCAGGCGGGTCAGTAGTTGCAGTGCAATGAGGAATGGTTTGATCATCACTTTTTTCTTTTTTGCTTCTCCCAGGGCAGGGTAAAGGCTGTAGTGATGGAACCTGTTTCTTCTCTTACCCTGATGCCAAATGCCTGCTCCATATTATGCGCTGATAACACCTCACCAGGAGTGCCATTGGCAAGCTCACTACCATTAGTTAGGAACTGTAGCCGGTGGCAATAGTGAGCGGCCAGCCGTAGATCGTGCAGTACCACAACCACGGCACCACCCTGGCTGCAGAACTGTTTAAGCAGGGTCATTATCTCCAGTTGATGAGCCAGATCCAATGCGGCTACAGGCTCGTCTGCCAGCATGATTTCAGGTTCAGCAGCTAAGGCGCGGGCCAGTAGTACGCGGGCGCGTTCACCTCCAGAGAGGGTGTTGAATTGCCGCTGCTCGAAACCGCACAGGTCGGTCTGCGCCACTACCTTGTTGATGATCTGTTTGTCTTTATTCCCTGGCTTTTGCCAGTCTGAGAGATGGGGCAGGCGACCGAGTGCTACGATACGCTCTACAGTCATCGGCCAGTGGGCGGTGCCGCTTTGCGCCAGATAGGCCATCTTTTTGGCTCTTAGCTGTGGTGATAATTTAGCGTAGCTGACATCGTCCAGAGTGATGTCGCCAGCATCGGGTTTGAGCAGCCCTGCCAATAGCCGTAGCAGAGTGGTTTTGCCTGCGCCGTTGGGGCCGATCAGCCCAAGCATCTCACCCTGCTGAAGCTCAAAGGAGAGTGACTTCAGGATTTGATTGCCACCCAGAGAGACTGATAGCTGTTTAGCATGCAGGCGGTTCATAGGATGTATCGCCTGCTTTTAATAATCAGATAGAGAAAGAAAGGCGCACCCACCAGGGAGGTGAGCACCCCAACCTTGATATCTGTCCCGGCGGGAAACAGGCGGACGCAGATGTCGGCAGCAAGCAGCAGTATGGCTCCGCCGATGGCGCTGGTCAGTAATAACCTGGATGGTTGGTGGTCAACCAGTGGACGCAAAAGATGAGGTACAACCAGACCGATAAAGCCGATGGAGCCGGTGATAGAGATGGCAGAACCCACCGCCAGAGCGATGGCGATAAAGATGCGCCAGCGCAATCTGGACAGGCTGAACCCCATGGTGGTCGCGGCCTCTTCACCCAGAGTCAGGGCATCCAGCGAGCGGCCGGTGCCAATGAGCAGGAACCAGCCCAGCAGGATGCCGGGTAGCATGATCTGGAAGTCGTCCATACTGTGGTTGGCGATGGAACCCATCATCCAGAGCACGATCTCTCTGGTCGCATAGGGGCTTGGAGCCAGGTTGAGTAATAGTGAGATGAGTGCCAGCGCCATAGCATTGATAGCAACACCTGCCAGAATCAAAGTCAGGGTTCCAGCATCGCGCCCAACCAACAGGTACACCAGGAAGGTGGCAGCCATTGCCCCGACAATACCGCCTGCCGGTAGCGCCATCGGCAGCACGGCACCCAATCCAAAATAGAGCATGCAGACTGCCCCCAATGCGGCACCGCTGGCGCTGCCAATCAGCCCGGGGCTGGCCAGGGGGTTGCGTAGCAGTCCTTGCATGGCCGCGCCGCAAAGTCCGAGGGTGGCTCCGGTAACAACGGCAATCAGAGCGCGAGGCAGACGCACTTCTGAGAAGATCAGGGCGATGACGGATGGTGTATCCAGCAGCGCATCACGAGCAGCCTGAAACAATGGGATGGGGTTGGCTCCGATGAAGAGGGATAGCAGAAACAGGGCGGCTAAGATCGTGCTAAGCCCACCGATAAGTTGTGCTTGTGTGAGTTTCACTGGGGCAGATTTTGGTGAAGTTGTTCCACAGCATCGGCAAGCATCGGACCGCCACAGATCCAATATCTGTAGTCAATCTCAATCATCTCCCTGCCTGCTGTTATCTGTTTGAGTGCAGGGTGTGAGAGTTGGTGCTGGGCCAGTGAGTGTGAACCTGGGGCATAAGGGGAAGTGAATAGCTGCTCCGGCTTTGCTAATAGCAGAGTCTCAATATCGATGGCGTTATATCCTTGGATGCCCGATTCAGTTGCCAGATTGCGCCACCCGGCCAGCCGCAGGGCGGTGTCCTGCAAGGTGTTCTTGCCACTGGTGTAGCCATTGGGTTGGTAAAATAGAGCTTTTGGCCGTACGGCTGGCTGCTGTCTGGCAACTCGTTCCAGCCGCTGATTCATCTGTTCGATCAACCGCTGGCCCCGCGCCTCTTGCCCAAGGAGTTTGGCCATGCGAGTGATGTTGCTGTGAATCCCCTCAATAGTGGCAGGAGGGGGAAAGATCTCCACCTGGTAGTTCAGCTTTTTCATCAGACTGATCAGTGCCTGGTCAGAGTATTCATCAGCCAGAATCAGACTGGGCTTGAGAGCCAGCAGCTCTTCTGCCTGCTCATGATTAATCTGATGCTGCTGTGCCTGCTTAGCCATAAAGGAGCTGTTTGGCTCCAGGGCGAGGTAGCTGATGGAGCTGATCTGCTCAGGATCAGCCAGCATCAGCAGTAGCTGGTCGGTGCAGAGATTGATGGAGACGATGCGGTTTGGTAGTTCCGCCCCCTGGCTGACCAGAGGGCAGATAAGCAATAGGATTGAAAATACCAGTTTGCTCATTGTTCTTGGATTATTACTTCGATTGGTATGAAACAGCGACAAAGACCGCCCTGTCATCGGTGTTATAGCCCCTGATTGTTTCATAGTCCTTGTTAAAGAGATTGCTAATCTTGGTTCGAATCCGCCAATTAGTGCTGACCTTATGGCTGGCGCGCAAGTCTAGGGTACCAAACCCACTGATGCGCTGATTATTTGCAGTATCATCGTAATTGTAACTGCGTGCTTGCAGGGTTGCGCCCACAGCGGTTTTTCCAAAGCTCTGGTCTATGTCGATTCGTAGGGTTCTTTTATGGCGCTGTACCAGTATCTTGTTGGTTGTGGTATCGCGTGGGTCAAGCAGGGTCAGATTGCCTGTGATATCCCAGCCTGCCAATGCCGTACTGATGCTGGCTTCAAAACCTTTGATGCGAGCCTTGCTGATGTTTTGCGGGTGAGAAACCCAGCTGCCAGGAGCAATTGGAACCCAGGAGATCAGATCTATGATACTGGTGCGAAATATATTCAGACTCCAATGCCCCCATCCCTGCTGACCTTTTAGAGCCAACTCTACACTTTTGGATTTTTCCGGACGAGTGTCTGTGTGACCGTGAGAACCCCAGGTGTCTGAGTAGTAGAGATCATTAAAGGTGGGTGCCTTGAAAGCGGTGCCATAGGATGCGCTAAGTCGCAGGCTTTTTGAAAAATCATATCCCCAGGCAATGTTGCCGGTATTTCTGTTTTCATACGCATCGCTGTCATCGTGTCGCAGTGCAAGAGTAAAGTTATTGGCTCCAAAGCTGCTTTGATATTGGATAAAGTAGCCGCTGTTGTGTCGCTTGTCTTCGGTGTAAGTGCTGCTGACATCTACCGTCTCGTGCAGAAAATCCATTCCCAGGGTCAGGATGCTCTCATCATCAATGAAAAAGTCGTTTTGCCAGGATACTTGACGCCGCTCTGTATCAAAGAAAGAAACAGCAGTGCCATCGGTAATATTGGTGATTTCATCCTTGGTCTCACCGGCTGAGAGTGAAATATCCCACCACTCTGCTGGAGCATACTCCAACTGGCCGCTGACAGACTGCTGCACAAAGTCTGAGCTGTAGTCACTGGCGGGTGTCCAGGCGCTGTCATATTCGGTGTTACCATCTGCATGGAGTATATTGACTCCAAGTTTTAAACCATTGTTGAAACGATGCCCAATCTGAGCAGCAATCGACTGATTTCTATAGCCATCTTTGTCGGGGTTGTTGTCTTTCCTGGCGCTGAAGCCGTCGGATTTGAGCTGCGAGACACGCAGGCTGTAATCAGTGCCGCCATGTGCCCCTGAGATACCGAGTGAGCTGTCAGTGGTGTCACGAGAACCATAGCCAACCTCAGCATCAATTTGTGCGCCCTGACGTCCCTTGCGAGTGAATATCTGGATAACGCCACCCACAGCATCAGCCCCGTAGAGATGCGAAAGCGGCCCACGAACCACCTCTATGCGATCGATATTTTGCAGCGGCAGATGCTCTAAGGCTGTTGTCCCCAGAGTGGCAGAACCAATGCGCACACCATCAATAATCACCAGAGTATGACCTGATCCAGTACCACGAAGGCGAATGCTGGCCGCTTTGCCCAAGCCACCGGTATTGGTGATGGTAAGACCGGACAGGCCATCAAGCAGCTCTGTCAGATCATGATCCTGAAGTTTGTCGATATCGTCTCGAGTGATAACGGTGACGGCAGCCAGGGTCTCATCAACAGTCTGCGCGGTACGGGTTGCGGTGACGTTAATGGTATCCAGCTCGGTTATTGCAGTGGTGGATGTGTAGGGCAGAGCCAGGATAATGGCGATGGCAATAAGTTGCGCAGGCTTTAGCCTGGGTGTGATTTTCATAGCAGATTCCTCTCCAACGACAAATTTACAGGCAGGAGAGAGCAAGGCTGTTTGAGGATGGGGGGGGCAATGACCCCACCAAATGGACTGCAAACAAGCACGGGCCTCTTCCAGCCCACTTGATTGCGTCAGAAACGGAAGACCGCTCCACGGAATACCCCGTTCTATGGAATCACGACGCTGGAAAGGCAGGTTTCCTGACTTGCAGATCTACATCTGGCACAGCCTTCCCAATCTCTATGATCAGTGGCGTTTGCGTAACCAGACTACTTGCTTACAGTTGCGGGGACAGTCAAGGACTTGCGGTTAACCGCTGCACCTTGTTCCCTTTTAACCCTTACGGGCACCTTTCCGGGTGACTTATTCTATCCCAAGAGCAGGTTTTTACAAGGTGTCTTGAGCCAACTATATGGTGGATCATTCTTTAGACCGGATATCGGCAATCAGCCCAGTAGTCGAGCAGCTATCCACATAGTCCATTACCAGCACCTGTCCGCCATTTTCCCGAACACAGGCAGCACCCGGGATCTTGTCCGGGTCATTATCCCCACCCTTGACCAGGTAGTCTGGCTTGAGGCGGCAAATGAGTCGTTCAGGGGTCTCCTCTGAAAAAGGCACTACCCAGTCCACGCAAGCCAGGGCTGCCAGCACGATCATGCGCCGTTCCAAGGTGTTTACCGGACGACCCGCCCCTTTAAGCTGACGCACGGTCTCATCCACATTCACCGCTACGATGAGCCTGTCACCCAGGCGGCTGGCCTGCTCCAGATAGGTGACGTGACCGGCATGCAGGATATCAAAACAACCATTAGTAAACACAATGCGTTCACCCTGAGCCTGAGCGGCAACCATGGCTTCAACCAATTGATCCTCACTTACAGCACCACGATGGGTGACCTGATGTCCCTGTAGCGCCCATTTCAGCTCATCCACGGTAACTGAGGCCGTGCCCAGCTTGCCAACCACAATACCCGCCGCCAGGTTGGAGAGTTGAGTGGCAGACTCCAGGGGCAAACCGGCCGCCAGCGCAACTGCCAGCGCGGATATGACCGTATCCCCGGCACCGGTTACATCAAAGACCTCACGGGCATGGGTCGGTAGATGACGGGGGTCTGCCTGGCGTTGCAGCAGAGTCATTCCTGTTTCACCACGGGTTATTAGCAGTGCTTCTAAATCATGCTGTTCCAGCAGTGTTTGCCCCTTCTCAACCAGCACTTCATCATTATCACAATCTCCGGCTGCCGCCTCAAACTCCGATAGGTTAGGGGTAATCAGAGTGGCGCCTCGATAGTGGGAGAAATCTTTTTGTTTGGGATCAACCAGCACTGGCTTGCCAGCTTTCTTAGCACGCTGGATGAACTCACCGACATGCCGCAGGGTGCCTTTGCCGTAATCAGAGAGCACTACCAGATCATGAGATGCCAGCAGATTTTGATATTCTGAGAGGAGGTCACTCGAGTCAACCCCAGGGAAACCATCCTCAAAATCCATCCGGAGAAGCTGCTGGTTGCGGCTGATCACCCGCAACTTGGTAATAGTGGGAAAAGACTCCAGCCGCTCAAAGCGGCAAGCCACTCCAGACTTGCGTAAATTCTGCTCCAGCGCACGCCCTGGCTCATCATCTCCGGTTATCCCCATCAGGGTAACCTGCCCGCCTAGCACGGCAATATTTTGAGCCACGTTTCCGGCACCACCAGGGCGCTCTTCATTGCTCCCTACATGCACTACAGGGACGGGGGCCTCTGGGGAGATGCGGTTGGTGCTGCCATGCCAATAGCGATCAAGCATCACGTCACCAACCACCAGTACGCGCACTTGGTTAAATTGGGGGATATCGATGGACATTACTTACATTAAGGGCTGCTTATACAGGGCCGAAATCATACCACGTAATTCTCAGTAACCCCGTGGGAACGATAGCTATTATGTAGGAGCGGTTACCAACCGCGAAAGAAACCGGCTCTTTTCCCCGCAAGAAATCCCAGCCGCATCCAGGTAGCACTCAATAAAGCGTTCTATGCCAAATCGCTCAATAAGCTGCCGATGCTGGCTAACCCTTAGCAAATGCCGAAAATTACGCCTGCGCTGCCACATACTTAACGGCAACCAATTGAAACTCAGATCCGCCACATCGATCAATCCCAACCGACCATCTGGCAATAACAGCACATTGCCAAGATGCAAGGATCTGAAATAGATCTTCTGTTTATGCAACTGGGCAATAAACCCAGCCAGCTTCTCCATAAGATCATCATTTGCCTCACCATTAGCCAGGATAGCGACCAAGGCCTCCCCTTCCAGCATGGGATAAATAACACCGTGACGACGAATGGCATGACAATAGAAGGTTCGCTCCACCTCCACCGATGGCACGCCCATCCTGTTCAAACGCTTGGCATTACGGGTAAAACGAAGGGAGTAGGGATAAACAACGGAGGTGCTCAACAGGCGCTTGGTTCTGAACAGCTTGACGATGCGATTACCCTGGCACTGCAACACCTTGAGCCCAAAGCCATCGCGCATCAAGACAGACGCACCTGTGGTCAGTGCTGCATATTCTACATTGGACATCAGCCACATTACTGCTCCGCCGCTGGCTTAAACTGGTTACGGTAAAGCTTGCTGTATTCACCCTTGATGGCCAGCAACTCTGCATGTGTACCGGTCTCAACAATGCTGCCATCTTTAACCACTAAGATGAGATCTGCATGTTCGATTGTAGACAGGCGGTGGGCGATCACCAGCGTAGAACGATCCTTTGTCAGGGTGCGCAGGGCTACCTGGACATGCCGCTCTGACTCTGTATCCAGAGCTGAGGTTGCTTCGTCCAAAATAAGGATTGGTGCATCCTTCAACAACGCCCTGGCAATAGCGATCCGCTGGCGCTGACCACCTGAGAGCCGCACCCCATCTTCACCCACGATAGTATCAAAGCCATCCGGCAAGGCCTGAATAAACTCCAGAGCGTGGGCTGCCTTTGCAACCTGCTCCAGATCCTGCACAGACACCTGTTCCCGCTGCCCAAAGGTAATATTGGCGCTGATTGTGTCATTAAACAGGGTTGAATCCTGCCCCACGAAGGAGAGGTTGTTACGCAGGTTATTCAGAGTCAATTCCTGAATATCAATCCCATCCACCAAAATCTGCCCATCTGTGGGGTCGTAGAGCCTGGGTACTAAGCTGGCGACAGTGGTCTTCCCGCCACCAGACGGTCCAACCAGCGCAACCATGGTACCTGCCTTTACCATAAAATTTACATTTGTCAGGGCATCACTATTGGCCTGCTCATAACGAAAACTGACATCCTTGAATTCCAGCCTTCCAGTTGCATTCTCAATCTCTCGACTGCCACTGTCTTGTTCAGGCTGCTCATCAATCAAATCAAATACCGACTCGGCAGCAGCAAGCCCCCGCTGCAATGGGTGGTTGATACTTGTCAACCGCTTGACTGAAGGGAAAAGCAGTCCCATAGCTGTGAGAAATGAGACAAAGGCTCCCACCGTCATATCTTCTGCCGCCGATATGAGAACCACCAGCATCACTGCCCCTACCAGCTCAATCAAAGGAACATTGGCAGATCCTGCAATCTTCATCTTCAAATTATAGCGCCGCACCCAGTTGGATAGCTTTTCAAAACGCCGATTCTCTGCTGACTGCCCGCCAAAGACCTTAATCACCTTGTGTCCCCGTACAGCCTCCTCCAGGGCATGGGTCATATCGCCCATGGTGCTCTGCAACTGACGGCTGATCCGGCGCAAACGCACGGCTATGACCTTTACCACAATGGCTACCGCAGGAATCAGGATGAATACGGTGAGCGTAAGTTGCCAATTGAGGTACAGCATCCAGCACAGCAGGGAAATAATAGATAGCGTATCTTTCACCAGTGAAACCAGCACTCGGGTGGCCGCTGAGGTGACCTGGCTGACATTGAAAGTCACCTTATTCACCACATTGCCAGTAGAGTTGGCATCAAAATATGGGGTTGGCAGGCTGAGAATCCGCTTAAACATAAGCTCTCGCAGGTCATAGACCAACTTACCTGAGACCCAGGCAAAGGCCACCCCACTGCTAAAGCTCATGATGCCCCGCAGTAAAAACAGCACAACCAGCGCAACCGTTGTCCAGAACATGCCGTCTGGATTTTTCTCCACAAAGGTACCGTCCAGCAGTGGCTTGAGCAGGGCGGCAACACCGGCATCTGTCAGTCCCAGTACGGCTGTAGCCAGCAGGGCAGCAGAAAACTGACGCCAATAAGGCTTTACGTGAGTGAGCAGCCGTATGTAGAGTTTCCGGCTAGACAGAGTGGTAGAATCAGGCATCAAAGAGCGCGGAGTGTTAGGAAATGAGGGGATTGTATCATTGAACAACTGGAGGTGTTTTGGTGTACAGAGGCGGATCGTTCCTATTAGGACGAGTCCGAAAGCGCCGATGAATCCAGAGGTACTGCTCTGGATATTGCCTTACCCATCCCTCGATAGTGTCATTCACCCGTTGCGCATCTTGCTCCATATCTCCGGTTGGGAAATCCTCCCAGGCAGGCTCCAAAACCAGCTTATAGCCAAGACCATCTGTCCGGCGCACTGTATAAAATGGCACCACAGCAGCCCCTGTGGCCTTAGCCAGCCGCGCTGTCGCCGGGTTAGTTGATGCCTTGTGTCCGAAAAAGTCCACAAACACCGCTGCTTTACGTCCGGTGTTCTGATCCTGCGCATACCAAACCGCATTATTTCCCTTCAGGCTGCGAAGCATCTCCCTGACATTATCCTTGGGGATAGCCTTTTCTACCCGTTTGGTGCGGCTACCGCCCATTATCTTCTCCACCACGGGATTGCTATGACTGCGATACATGGCGTGAAAAGGGCTGTATAGAGAGAGCAGCCGTCCGCCAAGATCAAGAGAGGTAAAGTGGGCAGATAGCAATATCACTCCTTTACCTCGTGCTAACGCCTTTTCCAAATGTTCCAAGCCCTCGATATGAGCCAGCCGTTGCAAACGCCTAGCTGGTGCCCACCAGCCCAGGGGGATTTCGAACAGTCCAATACCCAGAGATTCAAAGTGCTGCCGCAGTACCTGCTCCCGTTTGGCATCATCCCATTCTGGAAAACAGAGGCGAAGATTGGTCTCAGCAATGTGCCTCCGCTCTCCAGCCAGCCTGTATGCCAGCCGCCCCACAACTCTACCCAGGGCAGTAAGCCAGGAATATGGCAGCAGCATGGTAAGCCACAGCAAGCAGATACCGATCCAGGTAGGCCAGTAGCGGGGGGCTGCCAAAGAAATAAGGGAAGGCTGTGCTTGTTGTTTTGCTGCCATGATTAGTGTCTGGAGGAATAACCAGCTATAAGGTGTTTATTTTGCTGCCAAGCTGCGTTGAGCTGGGCATTAATCAAGGTACGTGTTCTTTGGCAGACCCCCAGCTCAGTGGCAATGATCGACCATTGGCTGATAGCATCCACGATACGAGTAATATATTCCTGCGCTTCATTCCAACTGCTAAAGTTTGCCTGATTCGCCAATTGTTGCACAGCCCTGAGTGGCGGCTGCTTGCCGTACCCCACAAAGGCTGTGGTATGTTCATTATTGGCATTAGGACTGAAGGTGGCATCGTAAAAAGGAGCAGGCTGCCACTGGCCATCATCCGCCATTAAGAATGACCAGTTTTTACTGTGGTCATCCTGGTTAGCCGCAAACAGGTTAAACATAGCCCGGACAAACTGCACCTTCCCTATCGCCGGACTCTGGCAGAGAATCTGGCTGGCTTTGATCAGATCCTCGTAGTCGATAGAGGGCTGGCGGAAATCTGCATCCAGCAATCCACACAGGCTCTGCACATGATAGCGCCCTGCATAGTGATGATTTGGACTGCAATCGAAACGCCGCGTAGCCAGCCAGGCTTTGCTTCCTGACGCCTCAATCAATTGCCAGTCAGGTACCTGAATACCAGCATTATGAGCCATGGTAAGGTAAGCAGCCTCACATCGCCCCTCCTCATGACCAAGCAGCAGATTTTGTGAAGTGAACTTGATCAGCCAGGGCTGAAAACCAGGGCGTGGGATGGTCGCCACGCACTGTGGATTCTGCGGATCCATAAAGATTAGCGCCTTGGGTCTGGCTCCACCAGATCCACCAGCATTGGCCAACGCTGCCAACACCTCTTCTGTCTGGCCATCAAACATCTGTATGGCGCTCTCAGCCAACACAGCGATATCAATTAGTGCATTTTGGTCAGGTTCAGCATGCTCGGATACAGGTGCATATGTAAGTGCCCCCATACCTCGGGCACCGATATAAGCAAGGCGATCCATAGCAGTGAGCTGTTGCGGGTGAATACCGTGCTGACGAAATACCCGGTTCATCAGGAGCAAGCCCCAACCATCCGGCAGCGAATCGGCAAAAACGCCATGCAAACCCTGGTGAGGATGTTCAGGTGCTTGACAAAGATCACTGTTAAACGGCAGTTTAAAGGGCGACAGGCTGTGGTAGTGAGCCAGATAATCTGCATCATACTGAAAAAACGTGGCCTGGCTATTTTGTGCCAGTTGTCCAGCCAGAACCCGCCCTCCCTCGGACAGCTGGCGGTAGACATTAAGTTTATTATTCGTCTCATCCTTGAGCCTCACTCTTACAGGGCTTGTGTGATAAATTGCTCCCGGCAATTTATTCGGCATCATTTCTCAGCACCTCATTAATGGTGCCCGGCATTCGTTTTGGTTTTTTGGTTAGAGTAGCAAGGTTCTCTAACCGATCAACACACTGCCAGAGTAGAATAAATTGCCGCAGAGAAATCTGTCCTGTGGTCTCAAATTTCTTGATGGTTGACGCCGGCACTGTACTGCGATCAGCCAATGCCTGGCGTGAAAACTTCATCTGCTTGCGTTTGTACCGCACCGATTCAGCCAGCTGGTGCTGCACATCAGTTGCAGACAGTAGTGAGAGCAGTGCCATAGTAGCTATCCAGACAATAAATTAGATACCATTATATCTATTAGACAGGTTATTTCAATAGAATGGCCATGATGGTAGCCATTAGATCAAGAGAATTTCAATCATTCGCCTGATTAACCCGGTTCTCAGGCACAAAAGTCTGCAACTGCTCCATTAACTGAATATCATCAAAAACCTCACAAGCTTGCTCCAGGCTATGCATCGCAGTTTCCAATGCCTCCCAGTCCACCTTCCGGTGTCGCGCCAGAAAGATCTTTTGATGCTCAGTGGCCTCCAATGCTTCCTGATCGTGAAATAGCTCTTCATAGAGCTTTTCACCGGGCCGCAGGCCAATATATTTAATCTCAATATCCTCGCCCGGTACCTTGCCAGAGAGGCGAATCATCTGTTCTGCCAGATAGCTGATTTTTATCGGCTCATTCATATCCAACACAAAGATCTCTCCGCCATCGCCTATTACAGCCGCCTGCATAATCAGCTGGCTGGCCTCGGGGATAGTCATAAAATATCGCTCCATATCCGGATGCGTGACTGTTATTGGTCCTCCAGCTTCAATCTGCTTGCGGAACAGAGGTACCACGCTACCAGCAGATCCCAGCACATTGCCAAAGCGCACGGTTATAAATCGCGTCTCTGATCGCCCATTAAGGTTCTGGCAGAATATCTCAGCCAGACGCTTTGTTGATCCCATAATATTAGTTGGATTTACCGCTTTATCCGTCGAAATCAGCACAAACTCGGAACAGCCATGCCGACTCGCTGCCAGGGCAACCACACGGGTTCCCAATACATTGTTATGCACTGCCTCACGAATCTGGTGCTCTAGCAAAGGCACATGCTTATAAGCGGCAGCATGGAATACTATGTCAGGGTGATGAGTAACAAATAACCGCTCAACCGTTGCTTTATCGCTAACATCACCTATGTAGGCATGCAAAGAAACATCTGGAAAACTTTCTCCCAATTCCATCTCAATGGCATAAAGATTATATTCGCTGTGATCCAGCAGCAGCAGGTTTGCCGGTTCAAGGCGTGCAACCTGCCGGCATAGCTCTGATCCGATAGATCCACCGGAGCCTGTGACCAGTATGGTTTTGCCCTTTAATCCAGCGCTAATCCCATCCCAATTCAAGGAAATCTGATCGCGCCCAAGCAGATCCTCAATCGACACCTCACGTAACTGGTTAATGGTCACCCGGCCTGACATCAGTGCATCCAGTTCAGGCACCGTCCTAAATTGCACACCACTCTGCTCACACAGTTCCACCAAATGCCGCATTTGCGCAGGCCTTGCCGATGGCACAGCCAACATCACAAAATCAATGTTGTACTTTTCTACAACCTGCGGGATGGCGTTGCAGTCATCAACCACTGGAATCCCATGCACATCTTGCCCATGCCAGCGTTGTTTATTATCAACAAAGGCCACAGGCCGGTAGGAGTGACTACCTTTACGCAAAAGATCCCGTACCAGCATCTCGCCGGCCTTGCCAGCACCCACAATCAGCACTCGCTCTCCACTGCGCAAGTCAATATGGTGATCTTTAAGCCAACGGTAAAAAAAGCGGGGGCCAGTGAGCAGCATCACCAGCAAAACACCGAAGATTATAGGGACTGAGCGAGGAACATCTTCCAGCCGAAAAACCAGGAACAGCAGGCCAAAATCCACAATCAAGGCAACGGTTACAGCCTGCAGAATTCGGATCAAATCAGGGATGGAGGCAAAGCGCCATACTCCTCGATAGAGACCAAAAAACCAGTTCATCCCCGCCTGGATAACAATAAGCAGTGGCAATACCGCAACCGCACGTTCAAGATAAGTTTCTGGAATTACACCCAAATTGAAGCGCAGCCAATAGGCACAGAACCAAGCTACAGGCACCATAACCAGATCATGCAGAAATACCGTCAATTGGTGGCGGCTTTTCTTAAATAACGCCTTAAGCAGCATGGTTTACCTAATTGTGCCCATTGGTTTTACGGGTATCACTTTTTGCACAGATAGTATCTACCCAGCACGCAAGTGAGATGTAAGCAATGCACCAAAACAGCAGGCATGCTGGTACGAATTGTACATTGAAGAGTGCCAGCAACGCACTTGCCCCAACACTAAACATCAGCAAATATTCCCAGAGAACCGTTTTTCTATGGCTCCAACCCACAGATTTTACCAAACGCTGGTAATAGTGAGTGCAATGAGCTTCCCAGATGCATTCACGTCGCAGGGCACGGCGGATCAGGGTTACCGTGGCATCCACGATAAAAGGAGAGAAGACCATCAACGGAAACCACAGCGGGAACAGCTCGTTACGGATACCCCACAGCGAACAGGCGGCGGCCAGTAGTCCAAGCGTTGCAGCGCCCGTATCCCCCATAAATATCCTGGCGGGTGGAAAGTTCAAACAGAGAAAGCCCACCGATGCTGCTGAGACAACACTGCAATAGAGGGCGTATTGGATATCACCCTGCAGCCAGCCAGCAATAGCGAGAAAACCAAATCCGAAGGCAGCCATGCCACCTGCAAAGCCGTCCATGCCATCCATAAAGTTGAACAGGTTCAACGCCCAGACGATAGCAAGAGCAGTCAATATCAGCCCAAAGAGCCCCCCAGGTATCACCAGACCACCGACCATCAATACCACCGCAGCCAGACCATGCACCACAAGCCGGGTCAGTGGCGAAAGCTCTTTGATATCATCAACCAGCGATACCCCTGCGATCAGCGCTGCTGCTGTTGCAATCCATGACATGCTTGCGGGCCAGCCGCTCTGCATGGTCAACAGTAGCCAGCCAATAAGCACGCCTGCCAGAATGGCCAATCCACCTGTCCTGTGGATAGGGTGCTCATGCAGTGAGCGTTCATTGGGGGCATCCAGAATATGCAGTGGCGTATGCGCTGATGAAAACCACAGTGACAGCAAAGCGGCTGCCAAAAATGCCAGGGCCATAGCTATCATCAGGGGTTTTTACGGGGCTTGATGCCCAGCTGAGCAATGATCTCTGGAAGCGCATCCTGCAATCTATGCTGCGCTGAAATACCAAGCTCACGCTGAATCTTTTCTGAGCTATACCAGGCAGAGCCTATGAGTTTATCCATAGCATCGCTATCGAACATAAAGCGGCGACCACGCAGTTGCCCGATGGCATCTCCCAGTTTTGCCAGTAGCGTTAATAGCAGCATCGGGAGTGTCCATTTTGGCAGCGGTTTGTGCAGTGCGGCACAGATCCCTTCATACACCTCTCGTGTGGTATAGGGTTGGCCATCAGTGATGATGTAGGTTGCCCCCACTGCTGCAGGCTGGATGGCCGCAGCCAATGCCAGTGTTACCACATCATCCACATGCACCATGGAGCGCCTGTTATTGACTTGTGGGAGCGGTGGAAAGCGACCCTCATCTATCGCCTGCACCATGCGTGGCAAATTGCCTTTGGTGGTCGGGCCATAAACCATGGTAAGACGCAACACGACAGATTCGGGCAGATAGCCACCGGTCAGCACCAACTGCTCTGCTTCAAGTTTGCTTTTACCGTAGGGTGTCTCTGGTGCGCAGGGGGTCTCTTCATTGAGGCAACCATCACCGCCTTCACCCATCGCCTTAACACTGCTAAAAAAGACAAGGCGTTGCACACCGGCATGCTGCGCTGCTTCTAACAGACGGCAGGTACCTGATCTATTTGTATTGAAATACTCTGCCTCATCCTGGCGGGTTTCACTCAGTGCATGCGCCTTGCCAGCGAGATGAAAGATGGTGTCGATGCCCGTCAGCGCATCAGTTGGTAGTGACTCTTGAGACAAGTCGATCTGGATCACACTGTCCCATGGCCCTTCTGCCCTATACCGCATCAAGGCGGTGACTTCCATGCCCTCTGCTTTTAGGCGTGCACATAGATGCTTACCGATAAAACCAGAGGCCCCTGTTACTAAAACCCGTTGCATTTGAATCAGCTGTATTTCCGCCAGACGGTACGGTTTACATAATCAACATAGCTATGAATAATTCTCGTGACTCGGATCGAGACCCGCCCACCCTGGTAATCTGGCACGACACTGACTGCCGATCTATCTTTGACGTGCTGGCTCAACACAATTTCTACAGCACTCAACAGACGCTCAGGGACAATGTCTGACATGATCAAGGTGCCTTGATCCATCCCTTCAGGACGTTCATGAGCCTGCCGAATAGTGACTGCTGGTAGATTAAGCAAGGAGCTCTCTTCTGCAATGGTGCCACTGTCAGAGATTACACAGCGGGCATGTTGCTGTAATTTTATATAGTCAAGAAAACCCATCGCCTGCATAAAATAAATTCTTGAATCCAGCTTTCCCTGTGCCAGTTCATCAAGCCGTTTGCGGGTACGTGGATGCACAGAAAAGATCACCGGAATATCATATTGCTCAACCAGGGCGGTCAAAGAGAGCAACAGCGCCTTTAGGCGTTGTGGCTCATCCACGTTCTCCTCCCGATGGGCGCTGACAAGAAAGAACTCCTCATCGGCCAGCTCTAAACGCTCAAGGATATCAGAGGCTGCAATCTTATCCGCATAATAATTCAGCACCTCCTGCATGCAGGAGCCCGTCTTGATGATGGTTTCTGCGCGAATGCCCTCTGCTATCAGGTATTGTCTGGCATGCTCAGTGAGCGGCATATTGATGTCGCTGATGTGATCAATAATGCGGCGGTTGATCTCTTCCGGCACTCGCTCATCGAAGGAGCGATTACCAGCTTCCATGTGAAATACAGGTATCTTGCGGCGTTTCGCTACAATTGCCGCCATGCAACTGTTGGTATCGCCATAGAGCAGGATGGCATCAGGCGCCTCAGCGACCATCACCGGATCGGTCTTTGATATCACTTGGGCAATGGTTTCAGCCGCACTCTCGCCCGCTGCATCGAGGTAGTAATCAGGCTGCCTTATTTCAAGGTCATCAAAAAAGACACGGTTCAGTTCATCGTCATAATTTTGCCCGGTATGCACCAGGACATGATCTGTACATCTGTCCAGTTCAGCAATCACGCGGCTGAGCTTTATCAGCTCAGGCCGAGTGCCAACAATGGTCATCACCTTCATGCCAGCAGCTCTCCACCTTCCGCCAGCTTGGCCATCCCCGGCATCAGATTGTGTTTTTCGAGCAGCTCAATGGTGCCTTCCAGCGACAGCACCGTATCCTCAGAGCTGAACTCTTTCTCCAAAACCCGCTCCAGGTCATTGTTATCACACAACTCTGGAAGCATGGGGCGAATAGCATAGTAGTTGCCGCACTTCACCGTATGGTGAGACTCTTCATCAGAGACCATAATCTCATGCATCTTCTCACCGGGCCTGATACCGATGATCTTCAGTTCAATATCCCGATCACCGATCAGCGCCCTGGCGATATTGATGACGGTCGCTGCTGGTGCATTCGGCACCAGTGTCTCTCCGCGTTTGGCCTCTCGTAGCGCCTTGAAAACAGTGTCTACCGCCTGTTCCAGGCTCAATAGAAAGCGTGTCATATCCGGCACGGTAATGGTGACCGGGCCGCCATTTTTTATCTGGTCGTGAAAGAGTGGGATCACAGAACCCCGCGAGGCCAGCACATTGCCATAGCGGACACAGATGAAACGGGTATCCGGGCTGAGCATATTGGCTGAGGTGAAGATACGCTCTTGCACCGCCTTGGTCATGCCCATCACATTGATCGGCTTGCAGGCCTTATCGGTACTGACGCCCACAACAGTCTCAACGGCATAGTCATTTTCCCGTATCGCCTGCACGATATTCATGGCGCCGATGCAGTTGGTCAGTACCGCCTGTTCGGGGAAGTATTCACAGGTTGGAACCTGCTTCAATGCTGCGGCATTGATGACGATATCGGCATCTTTTACGGCTGAGCAGACATCCCGAAAGTCACGCACATCACCGATGCGAAACTCCAACACCTGCTGAAAATTGTGGAAGATCACCTCATCCGTGGTCACGGTCTTATGCAGATAAGAGATCCGCATGTCATGCTGCTTGGCCTCATCGCGTGATAGCACGATGACCTTTTTGGGGGTGCCCATCTCACCTGATAGCAGGCGCCTCACCAGCACCTTGCCCATTGAGCCTGTACCACCTATTACCAATATCGTTTTGTTTTCAAGCACAATGCGTTCTCTCTTGAATCTGTTGTGCCAACTCATCCAGCATCAAAGGCCAACCCGATATCTCATAACCCGTTTCTTGTTGAAAATGTGAGCCATCCAGGCTGCGATCACATGCAAATGAATCATCCGCTTCAATCTCAATATCCAACTCTGGCAGGCGTTTCAGCAGCCCACTTAACAGCTCATATTTATTGATGGGTTGACTGGCAACCTGCCAGACCCCACTCAGATTGGGATGTTGTGTGAGCAGATGTTCGATGATACGCGCCATCTCCAGAGTAGTGACTCCAGAGTAAATGGCGCGACGAAAGCCCCAGATTATACCCTGTTGAGCCAAAAACCACTCAACAAGACTCTTATTTCTACTCAACTCCAGGCCGATGATGGAGCTGCGAAGAGTAATGGCACCATCGGTTGCAACCTCACCCAGTAGCTTTGACCTGCCGTAGAGATCTCGGGCATCCGGCAGATCATCTTCCCGATAGAGCCCTTTGCTGCCGGAAAAGACACAGTCGGTACTCAAGTGTACTAACCGCACCTCAATTTTTTCGCACAACACGGCCAATTTGTGCGGCAGCAGGGCATTTATCTCAATGCTCTGAACCGCATCATTCGTATCATCCCGCTGCTTGATGATGCCTACGGAGTTGATGACCGCATCAGGTCTGAAATCTTCAACCACCTGAGCCAGCTTGCTGAACTCCCGAACATCCACATCAGCAATGCTGTTTTCCTGGTTAAACAGGTTATAACGGACATAGTGCGACAAGGATTGGCGCAGTGTTACCGCCACAGTGTGTCGCCCCTGCCATGAGCTCAGCAGCTGATGGCCCAGCATTCCGTCACCACCCAATATCAAGATGCGCATAACCCTTCCTCAATCATCTCTTCCATCCATCCCTCCAACCGTGAAATAAGCATCTCTGATTCAAAATAGTTCTCAAAATAGGTTCTACCATGCTGTCCCATCTGCTCACGCTCATCTGCTGACATCGCCTTTAGGGCAAGCACCGCCTTGGCCAAGGCATCTGCATCCCCTGCATTGACAACAATACCTGCAGCAGAATCGCGCACAATTCTTGCCCCCTCACCATCCAGAGCAGCAACTATCGGGCGGCCACAAGCCAGATAGGCTTGCACCTTACTGGGAATTGTACGGGAAAATATTGGATCAGGACGCAAGGTTACCAGCAACGCATCGGCCAGGGCAAAATAACGCGGCATAGACTCCATCGGGCGACGGCCAAGAAAATGGATCTGTTTTTCAAGGCCTAAACGTTCAACTTCACTTTTCATCCATGTAAGCCGTCGCCCATCACCGATCATGATCCAGGAAATATCTTTCTCATGTTCATCTACCTTTCGGGCTGCTTGAACAATAGTCTCAAGCGATTGAGCCTCCCCCAGATTTCCTGCAAACAGGATACAAAACTTATCTGGAATCTCACCTCGCTCCACCGCATCACTGGGTAGAGAGAGCGGTTGATATAGTTTCTCAGCCCAATTGGGGAAATAGTAGGTTCGTTTTGGATCAGCCCCGGCTGCTGTGGCAGGCTCCATGAAGGCTTCAGATTGTACCAATACCCGGTCACAACGGTGATAGATTATTCGTACCATATGACCGAGCCATCTGAGGATATGGGGATTACGTACGGCGCCTGCTGCGGTCAGGCTTTCAGGCCAGAGGTCTTGAACCCAAAACATCATGGGGGCTTTTTTCAACCATCTAAACAACATGCCGGGAATACCTACCGTAAAAGGAGAAGGTTCAAAGACAAAAACAAAATCAAAGTTGCCGCGACATCGGAAAGGCCCAAGCAGGCAGGCGGAGAGCACAAAAGAGAGATAATTTATGGCCAGTCGGACGCCACTTCCATCACCTCTTGGGATCAGTGGTACCCGTTTAATGGTCACGCCATTGCGTTGCTCTTCGCGCAGCTTAAAAAACCCATATCCCGAAAAAAAAGTCCCTGCCGGGTAGTTTGGCTTGCCGGTTAATACAGTGACCTCATGCCCTCTTTCTACAAGCGCTTTAGCCAGATCATTGATTCGGAAATTTTCTGGCCAGAAATATTGGCTTATTATAAGAAGCCTCACAACTTAGAGCCGCCA
>UOFX01000002.1_pt1 | contig 29157 bp, 23 predicted proteins | sample 1989101 | NCBI WGS metagenome assembly UOFX01 (sample SAMEA4712195, study PRJEB27164) | hydrothermal vent metagenome | biome: marine basaltic hydrothermal vent biome; feature: marine hydrothermal vent; material: mineral | place: Pacific Ocean | collected 2011-06-14/2011-07-23 | depth 1719 m
TTTTACAATAGCCACCGACTGCATTCATACTTGGACTATACCAGCCCCAATGAGTTTGAAGCGCAATTGCTGGTAGTGAAAAAAGTAGCTTAACTGGGGTGTCGCAAATACCTTGACCAGGTCAATATACGAGTATCAAAGTTAAATTATGCTCAAGCAATGTTGAACCTAAATATCACGGATTACTAATTGATATAAATATATAAATCAGGCCTCGTTAAATGCGAAGACCTCATCAAACAAAGAAAGCTGTCCTTTGATCTCCAGCTCCATACCGGTTTCATCATGAAAGTCTGAAATCATCTGCTCCATTTCCGGCGCTGAGAGCATGGTAATTCGTGCGGACACCGTGTTTGTTTTATCATCGAAGGTGAAATCACGTAACCTACCTGTTGCCGGAGTCATTGAGCGTAATATTGCTTTGGGATTGATTTTTCGTCGAAATGCTTTTTTGTATGTGACCTTTCTTTTAGACACTCTCTCCAGATGCCACATCAGGTAGGCATAGCGTTCATTATTGGTTTCAGCTGAATGGAATGAGACTATAACGGTGTTGTTATCCACCTCCAGGTTTCGTACTCTGGCACGGGCTTGTTTAAGCAGTCGTTTACATGCCACACCGGCCTCTGCATCTGAAATAGAAATATCAGCTTCTGGTGCATCATAGCGAACGAGAGGTTCTCCATCCAAACCCGCTATCACTGCATCATGAGGCAGGCTCATGAGTATTGATTGCACTTCTTCTAAGGATTCAGCCCGTTTGATGAGTAGAAATGCTTCCGGCGATGTGACTTTTATCTTCTCCAGTGATTTTTTTTCACGAAATGGATCGCGCCCTTTTGATTTCCAATTGTTGGGTAGCCCTGCAAATTCTGAAGCTCCATACTGAAGTTGGTGAGTATTCCGATCAATAATATCTATGATGACGCAGGTGGCTTTGCGTGGAGCTATTCTTAAGCCTCGACCAATGCATTGATTGTACACTAGAGGAGAGGTGGTGGGCCGAGCCATCAAAATGCACTCCACACCTGGATCATCAAATCCCTCAGTTAATACTCCGTAGTTAGTGATAACGTCTATGTCACCTGCTAGAAAGGATTTAAGTAGCGACTCTCTGTTTTGTGTTTTCCCATCAATAGCCACCGCCTTAACTCCCATGCTAACCATATCTTCAGCAATGCGATGGGCATGTTCAACACCAGCGCAAAATACGATGGTTTTTTTACCGTATCCTTTCTCCATCCAGGCTTTCAGGGTGAGTTGTCGTACTGCCGGAAAATTCATGACGGTTGATAAGGCTTTGACTTGGAAATCACCAGCACTCATCTTAACTTTATCAAGCCCGAGCTCAGTATCAACTGTGTAGTACTCTATGGGAACGAGATAAGATAAATCCTGCAGATCGGTTCTGGATATTTCAAAAGCGACTTCATCAAAAACATCGATTGCGGACCGTCCGTCGGTTCGACGCGGAGTTGCAGTCATTCCCAATAAGAGAGTATTTGGATTTCCATGGCAATGGAAGTATCGAATGACTTCCGTCCAGCCAGGCGAAAGCGCTCTATGGCATTCATCGCAGATAATTAATGAGAATTCACCTGGGTCGAATTTCTCTTTTCGCTTAACCAGAGATTGGACAGAGGCAATTGTGATTTTGGTTTTTTTGGATGCTGTCCTTTTACCCTGTTCAATCGCAACAGAAATACCAGCTAGCTGTTTTTTTAGAATCCTGGCTGTTTGATCTAATATCTCCTGCCGATGAGCGATAAAAAGCACACGACCAAAATCAGCTTGTGTTTTAAATAGCTTGTCTATTATCAGGGTGGCAATTACGGTCTTACCGGCACCTGTGGGAAGGTATAGAAGTAATTTTCTACGGTTTTGTTTATAACGATGACAAACTTCTTCAACAGCTATTTTTTGGTAAGGTCTTGGTTTGAGTCTCATTACTTTCTCATCTTACCAACTCAAGCTTAGGAGTTCATATTTACATGAAAATCACTTCTAACCAATTGATACATATTGACAATCAGGATATTACTTAAAACACTACGTTTTTAGGCCAACAACAAATAGGCAGGTATTTTGCGTGTAAACAGGGTTCCTGACATATTCTCAAACACCTGTAGATGGTTCAAAATAATGAGATTGTGTGCGAAATACTTATAAGCCTAGAAAAACCAGCTATTTTTGACCAATTTTGAACTCCGAAACTTGAGTTACTAATCATCTGACAGGTGCATGCGCTGATACCCACTATTATGTAGCGGGTATTTCGTCGCTGTTCCGTCAGGGTTCAGCCCCGGAAATAAGTAGGGAAACCAGATTCTATTGGACAAATAGGTATCTATTGGACAATTGCAAAAAAACAGGCTAAGCCAAGAGCTATAACCGGTTGATTTGTAACGCTAAAATGGCGCGCCCGGAAGGATTCGAACCTCCGACCCCCTGGTTCGTAGCCAGGTACTCTATCCAGCTGAGCTACGGGCGCAAAACTGAGGTGCGAAGTGTGCTGATCCGCAGCCCTATTGTCAATGGTATATGTCGGGAAAAGAGGAGCTATTTCTGACATCCAAACTCTGGCGGAGAGAGAGGGATTCGAACCCTCGATGGGCTTTTAACCCATACTCCCTTAGCAGGGGAGCGCCTTCAGCCACTCGGCCATCTCTCCAGGTACAAAACTAATCTTATGCAATGGGCTTGTGGCCCATGCAGGGGAGCGCGTTACTCAGGGCTTCCTGCCCTTCGCCCCTGCGGGGTCGGCTTCCAGCCGATCAAAATTGCTCCTGCAATTTTGTCAGCCACTCGGCCATCTCTCCAGGTACAACTAATGTTGTATGCAAATGAAAGCGGGGTTCTTCCCAGAACCCCACCAGGGTAGTGTTAAGCTTCGTTACCCTCGACCGACGCTTGTGCTTGTTCTCGTTTGATCCGTTCGTAGATCTCTTCACGGTGCACAGTTATATCCCGTGGAGCATTGATCCCGATCCGTACCTGGTTACCCTTTACACCGAGAACCGTTACAGTTACATCATCGCCAATCATTAGCGTTTCGCCTACACGGCGAGTTAATATCAACATGGTATTTCTCCCTGCCTTTTCCTAGTTCCACACAGCGGCACCCAATGCAAAAAACAACGTCCTGTCTTCTTCATATTGTATTTATTGCCGCCAGCTCTGCCTCTTTACACGCGAAACCCTCACATGTACGGGCGGGGGTATTTTATCAGTACAGCACGCTTTTCTCAAATACTAGGTTAGGCCATACCTTGTTGGCATATAATATGGCGTTAAATTATCTAATAACAGGTATGTTGTTGATTTGCATCATAATATCATTATATGACCAGATGCCAATATTTCCAACATATACGAAATCATGAATACTTTCGTCTGCTATTAGGCTACCTCTCCTGCCAGTCCAAAAGACTCATGCAGGGCACGCACGCTTAATTCCAGATATTTCTCATCAATCACTACGGAGATCTTAATCTCTGAGGTGGAAATCATACGAATATTGATCCCCTCCTTGGCCAGTGTCTCAAACATTGTGCTGGCGATGCCAGCATGGGAACGCATACCAACGCCAACCAATGAAACCTTGACTATGGAGTCATCACCTTTTACTTCCTGAGCCTTTAGCTCAGAAGCCGTATCCTGCAAGATTGCCAATGCCTTTTTATAGTCGTTGCGATGGACTGTAAAGGTAAAGTCAGTTGTGACATCCTCAGCGATATTCTGCACAATCATGTCTACTTCAATATTGGCATCTGCGATTGGGCCAAGGATCTTGTGTGCCACGCCTGGTTGGTCGGGGACACCAAGAATGGTTAGTTTTGCCTCGTCACGATTAAATGCGATGCCGGATATTTTTGCCTCTTCCATACCTTCATCCTCAAAGGTGATCAGGGTACCTTCGCCCTCTTCAAAACTGGAGAGCACACGAAGGGGTACGTTGTATTTGCCTGCAAATTCGACTGCTCTTATCTGTAATACCTTTGAACCCAAACTGGCCATTTCCAGCATTTCTTCAAATGTAATTCGATCCAATCGGCGAGCATGTGGTTCAACCCGTGGGTCGGTAGTATAGACGCCGTCTACGTCTGTAAAGATCTGGCACTCTTTCGCCTTCAGGGCTGCGGCCATAGCAACCGCCGTAGTATCCGAGCCGCCACGGCCTAGGGTTGTGATGTTGCCGTGCTCATCCACACCCTGGAAACCAGCAATAACCACCACCCGGCCAGCTTTAAGATCTGCCCTCACATGAGCCGCATCGATATCCTGAATACGAGCCTTGTTATGCACCGTATCTGTCAGGATATGCACTTGGCCACCGGTATATGATCGCGCTGGGCAGCCACGTTGCTCCAGGGCCATGCTGAGCAAGGCAATGGTAACTTGCTCACCAGTGGCAAGCAGTACATCCAGCTCACGTGGGCTGGGTTGTTCCTGGATAGCAGCAGCCAGACCTACCAGGCGATTTGTCTCACCCGACATAGCGGATACCACGACCACCACATCATCGCCGTTATCACGAGCCTGTTTCAGCTTGTCCGCCACGGCTTCAATGTGCTCTATACTGCCTACAGAGGTACCGCCAAATTTTTTAACAATTAACGCCATGATACTTGATATGGAAAAGTGAATTTACCCAAAGCGCGCAGATTAAACACTAAAACGCCTAAAGATGAAACATCCAGACTAAGTGGTTTTCTCTCGCACCCAGCTTTCTACTAATGCCAAGGCATCTGGTAAGTCATTGGGGCGGCTGCCGCCTGCTTGAGCCATGTCTGGACGCCCCCCTCCTTTGCCACCTATCTTTTCAGCGACAATCTTGATTAGATCTCCCGCCTTCATGCGCTTGATCTGATCCTGGGTCACTCCGGCCACCAGGCTGACTTTGCCTCCCTTTACGGTGGCTAGTACGATAACCGCAGAACCCAGCTTATTCTTGAGCTGATCCATAGTGTCCCGCAGGGATTTTGGATCTACACCGTCCAGCTTCGCAGCCAGCACTTTTACATCGCCTACATCCACCGCACTACTAGCCAGGTCAGTGCCTGCCGCACTGGCCAGCTTGCCTTTGAGCTGATCCAGTTCCTTCTCCTGACTACGGCTGCGCTCAACCAGTTGCCTTACCTTCTCATCCAGATCATCACGCCCAGCCTTTACCATATCAGCAATGCGTTGCAGTTGATCTTCACCGGCTGTTACCCATGCGATTGCACCCGCACCAGCCACGCCCTCAATGCGGCGCACGCCTGAGGCAATACCGGTCTCGCCGGTAATCTTGATCAACCCAATATCGCCTACTGCCTTGGCATGTATGCCCCCGCAAAGCTCACTGGAGAAATCACCCATACGCAGCACCCGCACCTGCTCAGTATATTTCTCTCCAAACAATGCCATGGCACCCGCAGCCTTGGCATCCTCCAGGGACATTAACCGAGTCTCAATCACGTCATTTTCACGGATATGAGCATTTACTAACTCTTCAATTGTCTGCAACTGTTCGCGATTCACAGGTTCAAAATGGGAGAAATCAAAACGCAACCGAACCCCATCAACCAGCGATCCCTTCTGGGCTACATGGTCACCCAGCACCTGACGCAGGGCCGCATGCAACAGATGGGTAGCAGAATGATTTAGCGCAGTGGCTTGACGCATAGCCTCATCCACCTGTGCAGTAACGGTATCACCGACATGGATAACTTCACCTTTCAGCTTACCGATATGCCCAAAGACAGCGCCACCCTGCTTGCGGGTATCGGTAACACGAAAGGTCGCCCCATCCAGCGAAATCTTACCTTGATCGCCTACCTGGCCGCCGGACTCTGCATAAAATGGGGTACGATCCAGGATTACCATCCCTTTTTCACCATCTGTCAGGGTATCCACTGATTCACCGTTACGATACAAAGCAATCACAGTAGCTTCATCGCGCAGTCGTTCATACCCGGTAAAATCGGTCTCACCATCCAGAGACATCTGCACTGATTGCTCAGTGCCAAACTGGTTGGCCGCCCTGGCTCGCTCTTTCTGAGCCGCCATTTCACGGTTATAACCTTCCATGTCCAGGGTCAGACCACGTTCACGAGCGATATCAGCGGTAAGATCTGTAGGAAAGCCGTAGGTATCGTATAGCCGAAAGACTGTCTTACCCGGTATCTGTTTCCCCTCAAGACCAGCAATGTCCTGCTCCAGAATCTTCATGCCTTGCTCCAGGGTCTCGGCAAATCGCTCCTCTTCCAGCTTCAGGATGCGCTCCACTTGCCCTTTTGCATTATTCAATTCGGGAAATGCCTGGCCCATCTCCTTACTCAATGGATCTACCAGGCGATAGAAAAAGGTGTTGGTACAACCGAGCCGGTAACCATGCCGAATAGCGCGACGAATGATGCGCCGCAACACGTAGCTACGCCCTTCATTGCCTGGTGTTATCCCGTCCACCACCAAAAAGGCACAGGAGCGGATGTGGTCGGCTATTACCCGCAGTGACTTATCCGCTTTATCTTTGCAGCCAGTAATCTCAGCGGCAGCATCAATCAGGTTGCTAAAGAGATCAATCTGGTAATTGTTATGCACATTCTGCAACACGGCAGCTAAACGCTCCAGCCCCATACCGGTATCTACTGATGGGCTGGGCAACGGAGTCATGTTGCCGGCACTGTCTCTGTTGTACTGCATGAAGACCAGGTTCCAGATCTCGATATAGCGGTCTCCATCCTCCTCTGGTGTGCCGGGAGGGCCACCCCAGACATCCGCCCCATGATCATAGAAGATCTCTGAACAGGGGCCACAAGGGCCGGTGTCACCCATTGACCAAAAATTGTCGCTCTCGTGTCTTTTGCCTCCAGGTTTATCGCCGATGCGGGTAAAGTGGCTAGAGTCTATCTTGATCTCTTTAAGCCATATATCCGTTGCCTCATCATCCTCTGCATAAACGGTGACCCAGAGTTTCTCCGCTGGCAGGCCAAGCTCTAGAGTCAGAAACTCCCAGGCGTAATGAATAGCCTCGCGCTTGAAGTAGTCACCAAAACTGAAATTACCCAGCATTTCGAAGAAGGTGTGATGTCTGGCGGTATAGCCCACATTCTCCAGATCATTATGCTTGCCACCGGCCCGAACACAGCGTTGCGAGCTTGCAGCCGTGGTATAGGGGCGTTTATCCCTCCCCAGGAAAGTGTCCTTAAACTGCACCATACCGGCATTCGTAAACAGCAGGGTGGGATCATTGCTGGGCACCAGGGGGCTGCTGGCTACCACTTCATGGCCCCGTTTGGCAAAAAAGTCGAGGAAAGTCTGCCTAAGTTCAGCGCTGCTCTTCATAAAATCAGTTTCAGGTTGCAAGTCACAAATTACAGGGTTCAAGTTGCAAGAAAAACCCCCTGATTTGTGAGCCGGTAAATCCACGGTACTCCAGGAATCTAACCCGGCGGGCCTTCTCCGTTAAATCAGTTGGTAATACTGCACCAAACTTCTTATCATGGGCCTGCCGTAGATATTCCACCCATTGCTCGTCCTGGCCATCAAGATGATCACCAATCAACCCACCATCAATACCCCGTTCACGCAACTCGGCCCGAATGCGAACCGGGCCAAAACCGCGCCCCTGGCGTGACGAAATATACTGTTCTGTAAAGCGATCATCACTTTGCAGGTGCCGCTGGATCAATTGATCCAGCACCTCATCCACCGCTGCTCCATCGTAGGATCGAGCACACAGCTTGCGCCTCAGTTCAGCTTGGGAATGCTCACGGGCGGCCAGCAGACGCACCGCACACTGCTCGGCCAACTCCCGTTCTGTAGGCTCGCTCAGACCTAGGCCTCCGCAGGCTCCAATTTGGGTTTGTCCTCTGCTGTATCCTTAGGAAAAACCACTGCCCGCACACCGGACTCAATCTCCGCTGCAATATCCGGGTTCTCTTTCAGAAAATTACGGACGTTTTCCTTACCCTGGCCAATACGATCACCATTATAGCTGTACCAGGCACCGGCCTTATTGATCAGGTCGTGCTTTACGCCAAGGTCAATGATCTCACCCTCGCGTGATACCCCTTCACCATAAAGGATCTCAAAATTGGCCTGTTTAAATGGTGGAGCCACCTTATTCTTAACCACCTTGACCCTGGTCTCATTGCCAACCACCTCATCGCCTCGCTTGATGGCACCAGTGCGGCGAATATCCAAGCGGACAGATGCGTAAAACTTGAGGGCATTGCCACCGGTAGTGGTCTCTGGGTTGCCGAACATAACACCGATCTTCATCCGGATCTGGTTGATAAAGACGACCATGCAGTTGGAGCGTTTGATGTTGGCGGTTAGCTTGCGCAAGGCCTGGGACATAAGCCTGGCCTGTAGCCCCATATGGGAATCACCCATATCGCCTTCAATCTCTGCCCTGGGGGTCAAGGCCGCCACTGAGTCAATCACCACTACATCCACAGCATCTGAACGCACCAGCATATCGGTGATTTCCAGGGCCTGCTCACCAGTATCTGGCTGAGAGACCAGCAGTTCATCCATGTCCACACCAAGCTTCTCAGCATAGGTAGGGTCCAGGGCATGCTCTGCATCAACAAAGGCAGCAGTGCCGCCCAGCTTTTGCACCTCGGAGACTATATGCAGGGTCATAGTTGTCTTACCGGAAGATTCAGGGCCAAAAACCTCAATCACCCGGCCACGGGGTACACCACCAACACCCAGGGCAATATCCAGGTTTAGGGAACCTGTAGACACCACATCCATTTTGCGCATAGCATCAGCATCACCCATGCGTATCACAGCGCCTTTCCCGAACTGTTTTTCGATCTGACTCAGTGCTGCACTTAGTGCCTTTTTACGATTTTCATCCATTTGGTATCCCTCAATAAATCTGGCAAACCATTATGTCCGCCAGCGGCTAATAATGAAGACTGAATTATCACATACCCACAGGCTTACGTCATGAGCCTGTAGCACGCCAAGACTGCCATTTGAAAAAACCCGCTATCAGCCCAACCCAGTAGATAAGCTGCACTACGACTACCACAACCCAGAACAAGTTGCCCGCATTGGGATCGGCAAAGCTTGCCAGCCACAGCCCAGGAACCAGGCTAAACCCAACCCAGAAAAAGACACCACCTGCATGAGCAGAAATAGCAACAATACCCGTTCCAAAGGATGTGAGCGGCACAGCCACCAATAACAGCGCCTTACAATAACGCAACATCATATAACCTCAATCAAGCCCCTAAGGGCACATGCAGCCGCCTGGTGACGGATCTCACCACGACTGCCTGCAAAATGTTTACAACAGGTTTTTTCAATGCCTCCCTGCTGCACCCAGGCAAACCAAACCGTACCCACTGGTTTCCCTGGCATGGCACCGCTGGGGCCAGCAATACCGCTAATAGCGACTGTGACAGTCCCCCGACCCTGCTTGATAGCTCCCTGCGCCATCTCAAGTGTGGTCTGTTCGCTCACAGCCCCATGAGTTGCCAGGGTCTCGGGCTGTACCCCCAGCATCTCCTGCTTGGCCTCATTCGTGTAGGCGACAAAGCCTCGATCAAACCAGGCACTACTGCCAGGAATATCTGTCAGCGTCTTGGCCACCCAGCCACCGGTGCAGGATTCAGCGGTAACAATAACGCTGCCAGCAACAAGTGACAGGTCGCCCAACTCCTTGGCAATGGCATCTATATCGTTGTGCAAACCCATAGCGTGGAGTATTAATCATTGCCGACCAAGGTGCAATCCAACTTGGAGGCTGTCCGGGAATAGAGATCGTAGCGAGGGACAGTGATTTTCTGTTTCATGTTTTGGTCTTCTTTTCACTCTTTTTGCCAAGCATACCGTGCAAAACCAGTGATGATGAGATGGATGTTGCGATTGACACCAGCACCATGGCGGCAAAAATTTGATTTGAAACGATACCCTCACCAATTTGGCGGCACTGAGAGATAATAACCAGGGCAATCTCTGCGCGTGGCACCATGCTGATCCCCAGGAGCGCTGCATCCCTTCTGCTGAGGGTCAAGAGTGCAGGGCCTCCTGCACCAATCAACTTGCCTAATACCGCAACCACAAACAGCAGCAGCCCCAGACCCAGCGATTCCAGCAGTGCAGCAGGATCAACCTGCAGGCCGATATTGATAAAAAAGAAGGGAGTAAATAGCTCGTAGAAGTAGGAAAACCCCGCATCACTATGCACCGCTTTCTTATCCCGACTAAAGGCAAGACCTGCAAACAGTGCGCCGATGGCAAGGGAAAATCCGAGAGAACCTGCCACGGCGGCAATCGCCAGGCCTGCTCCCAGAATGCTGATGGTCAGGGCTGTGTTTGAACCCTCTTGTTTGCGGCTGAAGCGGGTAAAACGGGCCTCAAGGTAGTGTGAAAAAAGGTAACAACCAGCAATGAAGAGGGCCAATTTGATAAGAACCTCCCCGGTTGCAGCACCCACCAGGGGCAAGATTGTTGCTCCATCCTCCTGAAATACCGGCAGAATGGCTAGCAATATGGCGAGCAGCACGATACCTGATAGATCATCAAGTTCGGCGACATCCACCAATAACTGCCCCTGTGGTGACCCTAATTTACCTGCATCCTGCCAGACAGCCACGGATACCGCTACGCTGGTGGCACTGAAAGCAGTGGCAATAACCATTGCCGTCTCTACTGATAGAGAGAGTGCATAGCGGGCAACGATGTAGCCAAAGACAAGATTAACCAGCACATCACCAACCCAAATAAGGCTGGCATCCGGCAGCTTGGCGATTAGTGTCTGTATATGACTTCTCAGACCCACACGGAACAGCAGTGCAACCACGCCGATATGGGCTAGCACTGTAAAGGTATTATCAAACAGGGTGTCGATAAATGGCCATTGTTGATCCAGCAACCGGAGCAGGAAACCAAGCAGGATGTAACCAACTAACGGGGGTATAGCAAAACGGCTCAGCAGACTTTTTATGAGTGGTGTCAGGATCAGCAGCAGACCCAGGGTGATCAGGAGTGGGTAATCTGAAGGCATGCGACCGATAGTTGGTTAGTTAGCTAGTCCAGATATTCTTCGTTCCCGCGCTCCTGCGTGGGAATGCATAACTATTAACCGCCAAAATCATCATAGAATATGCTCTCATCACTTACTCCCAACTCTTGCAGCATTTTCAATACGCAACTTAGCATTATCGGTGGTCCGCAAATATAGTATTCACACTCTTCAGGCGCAGAGTGATTTTGCAAATAATGGTCATACAAAATCTGATGGATAAAACCGCTATAACCCTGCCAGTTGTCCTCTGGCTGCGGGTCGGACAACGCCACATGCCACTCGAAGTTATCGTGTTCTGCTTGCAACTGGTCAAACTCTGCCTGATAAAACACCTCACAGAGGCTACGCGCCCCATACCAGTAGCTGATTTTACGTTTACTCTCAGCCTGTTTGAGCAGATGAAAGATATGGGAGCGCATGGGCGCCATGCCTGCACCGCCCCCAATGTAAACCATCTCCGCATCACTTTGCTGGGGAAAGAAGTTGCCATATGGGCCGGAGATAGCCACCTTGTCACCTGCTCGCAAACTAAACAGATAGGATGACATCTTGCCCGGTGGTACACCGCTGGAACCTGGCGGCGCGAGGGCGATACGGACATTAAATTTAAGCCCCCCCTCCTCACCTGCATAGTTGGCTAGACTGTAAGCGCGGTGCAGTGGTGCATCCACCTTCGACTCCAACGCCCACAGACCAAGGCTATCCCATACCTGGTGATACTTTTCGGCAATCTCAATATCAGCATATTTTAGGTGATGAGGCAGCGCCTCAAGCTGGAGATAACTACCAGATTTAAACTCTAATGCCTCTCCTTCAGGCAGTTTAAGCACCAGTTCCTTAATGAAAGTGGCGACACTCTCATTGGATACGACTTCACACTCCCACTTCCCCGTCTCAAAGATATTTGCTGGCAACTCCAGCTTCAACTCCTGCTTCAGATGTAGTTGGCAGGCCAGGCGGTAACCTTCCGCTATCTGCTTTTTGGTTAAAAGATCTTTTTCAGTAGGCAGAACCTGCCCGCCTCCGGCCAGCACCTTTACTTGGCACATACCACATACGCCACGGCCACCACAGGCTGAAGCAAGGAAAATTTCCTGATCCGCCAGCAGGGTTAACAGGCTCTCACCTGCTGTTGCCTGGATCTCTTTGTCCGGATCATCATTAATCTTGACGCTGATGAGACCTGTGGCTACCAACTTGCTCCTGGCGAACAGGATCACCCCTACCAGAGAGAGGATGATGAGGGTAAAGAGAGCGACCCCTAAGAGAATTTCCAACACGATTACAACCTAATTCCAGAGAATGACATAAAACCCAAAGACATCAACCCCGCCATAATAAATGTGATACCCGGCCCCTCCAACCCAGCAGGCACGTCTGCATATTTCAAACGTTCACGAATAGCGGCCAGCATAACGATTGCCAGGGTCCAGCCGATACCTGTGCCCAACCCATAAACCATACTCTGGCCAAAGTTATAATCCCGCTCCACCATAAACAGGGAAGCGCCCAGGATAGCGCAGTTGACGGTGATCAGCGGCAAGAATATCCCCAATGTATGTTGCAATGCCGGAAAGTAGCGATCCAGCACCATCTCCACGATCTGCACGATAGAGGCAATAACACCGACATAGATCACCATACCTAAAAACCGCATATCCAATCCAGGCAGGCCAGCCCAGGCCCAGGCACCATCCTTGAGCAGGTATTGAAAAATAAGATTATTGACCGGCACGGTAATGGTCTGCACCATAATCACCGCCATGCCCAGGCCCAAGGCCGTCTCTACCCGTTTGGATACCGCCAGAAACGGGCACATGCCGAGGAACAGCGCCAGGATCATATTCTCAATGAAGACTGCTTTGATAAAAAGGTTGATTGTCTCCAGCATTATTTTGCCCCTCGCCGAAAACTGTTCGATGCCCAGATCAACAATCCGATAATGAAAAAGGCACTGGGGGGCAAAAGCAACATACCGTTGGGAATATACCAACCACCCTCGTAGGCAGAAGGCAGCACGGTGTAACCCAGTAGTGTGCCGCTACCAAACAATTCCCGAATGGATGCCACAATAATCAGCATCAGGCTGTAGCCCATGCCATTACCCAGGCCGTCAAGAAAACTCAGCCCCGGCGGGTTCTTCATGGCGAAGGCCTCCACCCGTCCCAATATGATGCAGTTGGTGATAATTAGCCCCACAAATACCGATAGTGATTTACTCAAATCAAAGGCATAGGCCTTGATAAACTGATCCACCACAATCACCAGCGAGGCGATTACCGTCATCTGCACAATAATGCGGATGCTGGTAGGGATCTGATGGCGCATGGCACTGATAACGGTGTTGGAGCCGCATAACACGGCAGTCACGGCCAGACACATAACCAGGGTCGTTTGCAGCGAGGTCGTCACAGCCAGGGCGGAACAGATACCTAGCACATAACAGGTGATGGGATTGCGATCAAAGATAGGCCCAAGCAGTGCATCTCGCGCCGATCCGCCTTGTTTTGCATCAGAGAACATTCGGCTTCCCCTCTTCGTCGTCACGGATTTTCGCTAAGAATGGCCCAAAACCATCCGGCCCCAGCCAGAACCGCAGCAGATCCTCAATCCCCCTGGTCGTCAGGGTGGCGCCAGAGAGGGCATCCACCTGATAGCGGGCATCTTTGCTGCGTGCACTAGCTGGCCCCTTAACCAACCGTATCGCCGGTCTATGCTCCTCATCATAGACCTGTTTACCCGGCCACAGCGCCTTCCACGCTGGATCATCTACCTTGCCACCAAGACCGGGGGTTTCGGCATGCTCATAGAAGCTAAGTCCGGCCACCGTATTGCCATCACTCTCCAGCGCCAGAAAACCATAGAGCTGGGACCAGAGACCATAGCCATGCACCGGCAGCACTACGGTCTTGAGGTTTCCAGCTTGATCCCACACTAGATAGACCCTGGCATAATTGGCGCGGCGTTTGATCTGAGCGATATCCTGTTTCGGAGTCAGGGCGATGCTCTGTGCCGGATTCCTGGCCGCCCGACGTTCATCGAAATGTTCAAGATTCTCCAGCTCCACAAATTTCCCTGAGGCAATATCTACTAAACGGGGATCCAACTGCTTTGACAACTCATCCACACTCTTGCCCGGTTCCAGCAACCCGGCAACGGCCAGTACATTGAGTTGTCGATCCAGCAGCCGGTTGGCCTGCTGTATCGGCCGCAGCAGTACCGCAGCAGTGGTGACCAATGCAGCACAGACCACGCAGACCACAAAGGCCACGGTGAAGGCTCTTCGATTACTATGGTCAACCTGCACTGCGCCGTCTCCTTCTGTTGATGTTCACCCTCACCACACAGTAATCAATGAGTGGGGCCATCAGATTCGCGAACAGTATTGCCAGCATGGTGCCTTCTGGATAAGCCGGGTTATGCATCCGAATAATGATCACCATCACCCCGATAAGGGCGCCATAGAACCATTTACCAAGATCGGTCATGGCGGCTGAGACAGGGTCTGTCGCCATAAACACCAGACCGAAAGCAAACCCACCCATTACCAGGTGCCAATGAGCCGGGATGGCCAGCAGCGGATTGGTGTCGCTCCCCAGTAGATTGCACAGGGTGGCCAACAGCGTCATGCTGAGCAAGCCACTCAGCATAATGCGCCAGGAGGCAACACGGGTATAGAGCAGAACCGCCGCACCAAACAGGATAGCCAGGGTGGATGTCTCCCCCACACTGCCAGGCAGGTTGCCTATAAAGGCATCCCACCAGCTGATACCGGATGCCTCGATGGCTGCGATTGCCGCACTGTTAGAGATATCCTCTCCTATGGTAACGGCAATTGACAGTGGCGTAGCACCGCTGACACCATCCACGGCCACCCATACCGCATCCCCGGAATTCTGTGCCGGATAGGCGAAATAGAGAAATGCCCGCCCGGCCAACGCCGGATTGACAAAGTTACGACCGGTGCCGCCAAACATCTCCTTGGCAATGACCACCCCAAATGAGATACCCAGAGCGACCTGCCACAGAGGAATGGAAGGAGGTAGAATCAGCGCAAACAGCAGAGAGGTTACGAGAAAGCCTTCACTAATATCATGGCCACGCATCTGCGCAAACAGCACCTCCCAGAAACCGCCCACCGCCAGGGTAACCAGATATACCGGCAAAAAATAAGCCATGCCGAGGGCCAGATTATCCCATGCAGAAGCAGGATCATGGCCAGCGAACAACAATTGGACAAACAGACTGCGCCAGCCTTCAATGGTGCCACCCGCAGCGATAGCCTGATTGGCCTGCCAACCAACGTTATATACCCCCGCCAACAGCGCTGGCAAAGCAGCAATACAGACAATGATCATGACCCGTTTCAGGCTGATAGCATCCCGAATATGGGTCAGCCCCGCAGTCACCTTGCCAGCGGTATAGATAAAACCCTCGGTCGCCTCATAGAGTGCGCCCAGATAGTGATACTTGCCTCCGGCAGAAAACTTTGGCCGATGTTGTTTAAGAAAGTGCTTCAACATCACCCCTCCTTCTCAATCTGGTTCAAGGTCTCGCGCAGTAACGGGCCATAATCATATTTCCCCGGACAGACGAAAGTGCATAGTGCCAGATCTTCTTCATCAAGCTCCAAACAACCCAATTGCTGAGCCATCTCCCTGTCTCCGATAATCAGGGCGCGCAGCAGTTGGGTAGGTAGAATATCCAGCGGCATCACCGCTTCATAGCTACCCACCGGCACCATGGGCCTGGTTTCACCGCCGGTGCTGGTAGAGAAAGCAAATTTCCTGGCCGGAGAGAAACTGGAGCTGAACAGATTGAGCGCTGAAAACTTCTCCTTCCCCAGTCGCAGCCAGCCAAGCAGCTCTTGCTGATAATCTTCTCCCAACACCGAAACCTGCAAATGATAAGGTCCCAGGTAACCCAGAAAGTCTTGCACTTGCCTGCCGCATAGCACAGATCCGGAGACAATCCGGTTATCTCCGGCTTGCAACTCATCGGCGGCCAACTCATTCAGATTGGCTCCCAGGCGAGTTTGCACTAAACGTGGGCGCTCAACCTGGGGGCCTGCCAGAGAGATCACGCGCTCAACCGGGAGAGAACCTGTGACAAAAAGACGACCAATGGCCACCACATCCTGATAGTTCAAATGCCAAACACACCTATTCTCACTCACTGGCTCCAGAAAATGGATATGGGTTCCCACCAGCCCGGTTGGATGGGGGCCGGCGAATTCATGAGTGACCACACGAGGATTAGGGCTTTCTGGAATAGCGGCGCCGGATGCTTTACAGAGATAGAGCTTGCCAGACCCAAGCTTCGCCAGAACTTCCAGGCCATTGATGAAATCCTGTTCCCGCTCACGCAGCACCACTTGCGGATCAGCCGCCAGCGGGTTGCTGTCCATGGCGGTAATGAAGATGGCGTGGGGTGTACTATCCGCCGCTGGGATCTTGCTGAACGGGCGTGTTCGCAAATAGATCCACAAACCTGACTGAAGCAGGTTTTCCCGAACCTGTTCGCCAGTTAACTCACTCAGTTCAGCCTGGGAATAAGCGGTAAATTGAGTCTCTTCTTCCGCATCATCCACCTTGATCACAACGGACAGCAGCACCCGCCTTTCACCGCGATTGATCGCGGTCACCACGCCACCAGCCGGGGCAGTGAACCGGACGCCAAGTCTGCTCTTATCGGTAAACAGCAGTTGCCCACGGCTTACCTTCTCACCGGCCTCAACCGCCATTACCGGTTTCAGACCAATATAATCACTGGCAACCACCGCAACCTCTGTTACCGGCTTTTCTGCCAGCAACTGTTCCGGCGCACCCTTGATAGGAAGATCTAAACCCTTCTTGATCCTAATCATTACCAGAAAATAACATGGTGCAAGACCCAAGGCTACTCTTAAACTTAGGTAAACACTTACCACCCAGGATTAACTCCTAGGTTCAAGGCAAAGCTCCTTCTGGTGGTAAACTTGGGTTGAAATACACGCTGTGGGATGATCTGATTTATTCAGCTCTTCTTCCTCCACTTCTTAGGAGTTCTCCCCTGCAGGCACATTGGAAAAAACAGACGCTTAAATTCAGGCATCCAGCACGTACCTCCCGTGGCACCATGCATCATCGTGATCTCTGGTTTCTGTTCCTGACACAAAATGGCGTAACCGGGATGGGTGAATGTGCGCCGCTGCCAGGGTTAAGTCTTGACAATATAGATGAAATTGAAACAAGGCTAGAGCAGCTCTGCACCCGCCCTGATGAGTACATTAATGACCCGAAATCACTGACGCGTTTTCCCAGCCTGCGATTTGCACTGGAGATGGCACAGCTTGATCTTGAGAGTGGAGGGGTTGGCAGGTACTTTCCCGCAAGAGATACAACACCCCTGGATATTAATGGATTGGTCTGGATGGGCGACCCCGATTTTATGCTTGCGCAGATCGATGAAAAGTTAAAAGCGGGTTGGCGCTGCATCAAGATTAAAATCGGCGGCCTGGATTTCGCCAGAGAACTGGAGATTCTGCGGCACATCCGGCGATGGCATGATCCTGATAAGCTGGAGCTTCGCCTGGATGCAAACGGTGCCTTTACCCATGAGAATGTCAGGCAGAGGCTGGAACAGCTGGCGGAGTTCCGGCCTCATTCCATTGAGCAACCACTGGCAGTTGGTCAATGGGATCTGCTGGCGGAGATCTGCCGGAGTTCACCGATTCCCATTGCACTGGATGAAGAGCTACTGTCGCTAATTTCCCCTGAAAAACAGGCCGAAATGCTCAATCAGGTGGTGCCTCAGTATCTTGTCCTCAAGCCGGGATTGCTCGGTGGGTTTAGCGCTAGCAAGCGCTGGATCGAACTTGCTGAGGAGCGCGGTATCGGTTGGTGGATTACCTCCGCCCTTGAATCCAATGCAGGTCTGGATGCTATCTATCAATGGGCGCAACACCTTTCTCCTGACGGCTTTCAGGGACTTGGTACCGGTCAACTGTTCAGTAACAACCTGCCTTCGCCACTAAGCATGTGGATAACAGCCGGAAAATTAACCCGCCACTCCAACCCAATCTGGGAAGAGATACACCGCTTCATGATTGACTGGCTTCATCCTTCACTAACGGTGGATTTGCAGACATCCGGCTCCACCGGCACACCCCAAAAAATTGCCATGAAAAAAAAAGCGAGGTCGCCAATAATCAGGGTATGAAGCCGATCCGGCTGTGCCAGCGCATGACCTACAGCCGTACTCAAGGTGCCATCGATACCCGAAGTGCCACGGTTTGACCAGACTGCCACTTCCGGTCGCTCCAGACCGATCATATTGGCAATCCGTACCGGCATGCTGTTACCCAGATGCAGGGCGTTTTTGCACTCCGGCAGTGCGTTGATAATCATTTTAATCGCAGCGAACTGATTCAGAGAGTCGCATTGAAGGCAGTTGGACAGATGGCTGTGGAGTTGCCGCGCTCTCTGGTTGAGTTGCTCTTGCCATGCATTTTGCTTCTGCGGCCTCAGATTGCGCTCCAGCCACGCCTGAAAAAAATCACAGGGGTCAGCCGGAACAGTCCGGGACAGGCTTTGAAAGGGGTTGCCCACCATTCCCCGCCCAATGTGCCAATGGTTCACGGGTTTGTGTCTGCGAAAATGCTGTTTCAGATGCTCTGAAATTACCGAACGACCAATTGTTATCAGGAAATCCGGTTGCAAGCTGTCATCAAGGATATCCGCCGATTGGATAGCCTGTGCATTCGGATGGATATTACTGGTGATATCACCCAGCAAGGGAATCTTAAGCCGCGCAATCATCGAAAGCAGTTTTTCATTCAGCCGCTGTTGACCGGCGACGATCAACAGCTTTTCGGCGGTTTGCAAAATCTCGTCAAGCGCCGCCCAGTATTTGTCCGGTATCTCCGTTGCCGGTCTGGATGGAGGCACCGCATCAAGTACTGGAAAGTGTACTTCATCCAGAGTCTGCGGGTAAAAGGGTTTATGGATGGGAATATTGAGATGAATGGGGCCGGCCACAGGCAGAATTGCCTGATCCAGTATCGCCTCCGCCTGGCTCAGTGCATCCTCCCCTGCCTGAAAATCTAGGTGGGCACGAAGATGATCGCCATAGAGGGCTTGTTGATGGATGGTCTGGCTATCCCACTGATCGATCCATTCAGGCGGACGGTCTGCGGTGAGCACGATCAGCGGTACATTTTGATAAAACGCCTCAGTCACAGCTGGTGCAAAATTCTGCCCGGCGGTGCCTGAGGTACAGACCAGCACCACTGGGCTGTCTGTTTGCTGTGCAAGACCCAGCCCGATAAATCCAGCCGAACGCTCATCGGTGACGGAGAGGGTTTCTATCTGGGCATGCTTACCAAACCCGATCAGCAGCGGGGCGCAACGGGAGCCGGGGCAGAGCACGGCGTAGCGTACTCCTTTGCATGCGCAGAGTTCCACCAGGTCATAGAGATGTTGCGTGTTTTTAATTGCGTCGCCAGGATTGCCACTTTTCTGCGGGACTGAAGTCCCGTTTCCGGCTTGATATGCCGCCACCAAGTTCCATAAGGTCTGGCATTTCAGATCTGTCTCCCGCCATTCGTTTTCTGCAACTGAATCGCGGGTAATTCCGGCGCCAGCATAGAGTGTCAGCTGCAATGGCAACACCTGCATGCAGCGCAGATTGACATAGAGCTGTGTCTCCCCGCCAATATTCACGGGGCCAAGGAATCCCGCGTAAAGCCCCCGATCAAACCCTTCGTGCGACAGAATAAAATCCCTGGCGGCCTGTTTCGGTATACCACAGATGGCCGAGGTCGGGTGCAAAAGCCGCAGCATCCTGTTACCAAGATCTGGCTGACGGGTGGCCTGCATATCGACCTGATATTCCGTTTTGAGATGAATAACCGGTCCGGCGCGAACCGAGCATGGCCCGGTTTCCCGAAACTCATGCAAGCGAAGGGCTTTGAATTGCGTGACAATAAAACGGCTGACCATGGCCTGCTCTTCAAGCTCCTTTTGGTTCCAGAGGGTCTCCAATAGCGGGGCGTTCGTGGAGTAGGCTCGGGTGCCTGCCAGTGAAACCGTGCGGAACCGCCCCTTCCCGTTTAGCCCCGCCAGCAGCTCTGGGCTGGCACCCATCCAGGTGCCCAGGCCAGGTAAGGAGATGAGGCTGACAAGGGCATTTGGCTGCTTGTCGCCCAAACGTTGCAGCAGACCCAATAAATCCAGTTTCCCGGTCAGTGACATCTGGAGTGTACGGGCGATGACAACCTTCTCCAGCACATTGTGCGCAATCAGTTTCAGCGCACTGTTCACCATATTGAGAAAGTGCGCCTTATCGGCACCGGGGTCTGCATCTGGCTGCTTTCCAGGGTGCATTTCCAGGTTCGTCCGGAGTTGATTTACCTCTCTCTCAAGCGCATCTAAAAAGGCTGGCGGCACCCCGTTGGCAGATAAAATATTTGCGGTATCCTTCTCGAAGGTGGCATGAAACTGTGGCCGCAACAGCACGGTTTTTCTGCCGCCCTGATTCACGAAGGGACTTATCGCAAAACCCTCTGCACCGTTCTGGATATCAAGTGAACCCTCCTTGCAGGCAGTGGAAAAATCGATCAATAAGTGGAAGTTTTTGGAGTAAGGCAGACGCCAGATGGCGACAGAAGCCTTTAGCTCAATGGCTACAGCCCAGAGGATCTGCATCGATTGGCGGGGACTGCGCCCATTGGCAAAAAACCCACCTTGCCTCACGATATGTTTTACCTCCGCCGCAGATTCGCTAGCGTCAATCTTGACAGACAAACCAACTCCCCCTCTTCATTGGTAATGCGAATCTCCCAGACCTGCGTCCTGTTACCAATATGGGCAGGTATTGCTTCTCCAAAAACCCAGCCTTCACGCACGGCTGTTATGTGATTGGCATTGATCTCGACTCCAGCCACTTTCTCATCAGGAAAATCGACATTGGCCAGACCGCCTATGCTGCCCAGGATCTCGGCAAATGCCGCTGAGGCACCGCCGTGGAGCAGGCCGAAAGGCTGCACCGTCCGTCTGTCCACTGGCATTTTTCCGCTGACACGATCCTTTTCCAAGACCGTTATCTCAATACCAAGATTCCCGATCACGGTATCCCCAATCTGTTTTTCAAACGCCTGAAGTAAATCGGTCATTTTCTCTCTATCCGCTCAGCACTATATAAATAGGCCACCCCGAACAGGAAGAAGAAGCGTCCCGTTAATGGTGTCAGGCGGCTCCGTTCAGTTGCTTGCAGGTGGCGTTTGGCAGGAACAAGCAGCGGCAGCAGTAGCCACAGCAGTTGGATAGCCGAGCCGGAACCGGCCAGCAGATAGGCCATCGCAATCAATGACCAGTAGATCCGCTCATGGCCAGGTATGCACCATGACAACTCCCATGATCACAAACACCTGCACCACCCCCAGCCCGCGATGCCTGAAATTCAGTGGCCCCATGCTGTAGTCGCTGCACCCGATTATTTTCTTGATTGTTTTTCCTTTCATGAATAATCAGTGTATCGACGGTTTTCGAGTTCGTCGAGCGTCAAATCATTTAACTGTTCGAGGTTGTACTCTATCGTCTCGATTATCTTCTTATGAGACCCCTGCATTAGCCTCATAAAATAGCCTCTGTTCTTCTCATTGTTTACCCTATTTAGGGAAATGACCTGTTTTTACCTCACCTTTTCAACTCATCTTCTGAAAAATCATCAACCTGAATGACGGCGTTGCGTGCAGCCTTTGAAGCCTCTATCAAAGCCCCCTCTTCAGCACTAATGATATTCAGCTCAATAGATTGTTCGATTAATGTTGCATGGTCAGATGATATTTTCCCGGCCTTGATTGCAGCATGTAAACTCTTTTCTGCGGCTTCGGCTGCGACCACTTTTTGCAATGCATCTTCAATCAGTCCTGAGTGTTCACCAGGCTCACTGGCAATAAAAATGCCATGCGTAAGACGGTCGCGTGTTGCAGAAGGCGAGAGCAACAACCTTGCTACCTGATGACCCAATTCATCACTGGCCACGCTATATCGGCGACCCAGAGGAAAGATCAAAATACGCAACAACCATGCAACAGGTCGATTGGGGAGGTTTTTTATCACGCCATCAAAGCTTTGCTGAATAGTATAAAAAGCGTTGTCGCACACCCAGCGTACAATCGGCAGATCATGCTTGGGGCAACCATCATCTTCAAAGCGCTTTAAAGTGCAGGATATTAAATAGAGCTGGCTCAATACATCAGCAAAACGGGCCGACAGTTTTTCACGGCGCTTTAAAGCTCCGCCCAGCGTCATCAGCGCAATATCGATGCTGATCGCAAGCGCCGAACTCATTCGAGTCAATCGTTGAAAGTATCGTTTTGTTTCACTTTTAACGGGCGCAGTCACGCCATAACCATCACTAATGCCCAGTACAAATGAGCGCACGGTGTTACTTAAACTGAAACCCACATGTCCCCAAAAAGCCTGATCAAACAATTCAAGCGCATGCTTTTTATCCGGGTCTGCTGCCGCATGCATTTCGGTCAGAATATACGGGTGGCAACAGATCGCACCCTGGCCAAAAATAATCATGCTGCGTGTCAGTATGTTAGCTCCTTCAACGGTAATCCCCACCGGCACGATCTGGTAAACAGGCCCGATCAAATTGCGTGGCCCCATACAAATCGCACTACCACCTTGAATATCCATGGCATCATTCAATACTTGGCGCATACCTTCAGTAAGGTGATATTTAACAATTGCTGAAATAACAGAAGGTTTCTCCCCCTGATCCACCATGCCAGCCGTAGCCATACGTGCGGAGTCCATCATGTAAGTGATGCCTGCAATGCGGGCGAGGGCCTCTTCCACCCCTTCAAAATAACCAATCGGCATATTGAACTGTTCGCGTATCCGCGCATAAGCACCGGTCATCCGACTGGCCAGTTTGCCCGCACCCGTGCTCATTGCAGGCAGTGAGATAGAACGCCCGGCAGCTAGGCATTCCATCAGCATACGCCAACCTTGTCCGGCCCCTGCTGCACCACCAATGATCCAATCAACCGGGATAAAAACATCTTTACCGCTATTGGGGCCATTTTGAAAAACAGCATTCAGTGGAATATGGCGACGACTAATATCAATGCCGGGAAGATCCGTGCGCACCAAAGCACAGGTTATGCCCAACTCTTCCTGATCACCCAACAGACGATCAGGGTCATATAATTTGAAGGCCAAACCCAACAGCGTAGCCACAGGCCCCAGGGTTATGTAGCGTTTTTGCCAGTTGAGACGAATACCGAGAACCTCTTTACCCTCAAATTTGCCATGACAAATCACGCCGGAATCAGGCATTGCGCCTGCATCGCTGCCCGCCTCAGGCCCTGTCAATGCAAAGCTGGGAACCTCTTCACCCCGAGCCAGACGGGGCAGGTAATAATTTTGTTGCTCTTCGGTGCCATAATGGAGTAATAACTCGGCAGGCCCCAGAGAATTGGGAACCATTATTGTCACAGCCGCACTTACAGAACGCGTTGCCACTTTCATCACCACAGATGAATGTGCCAGTGCTGAAAATTCCAAACCACCGAAACGCCTGGGGATAATCATCCCAAAAAAACCATTGCTCTTGATAAATGCCCAAACTTCAGGGGACAGGTCACGATACTCTTCTGTCGCCTTCCATTCATCAATCATTTTGCATAAATCTTCGACCGGGCCATCAAGGAATGCCTGCTCCTCCTCTGTCAATTTTGGTGTAGGTATATTCAGCAGCTTTTCCCATTGTGGGTTGCCACTGACTATTTCGGCATCCCACCCTACGGTGCCAGCTTCCAAAGCTTCACGCTCAGTTTGAGATAAATGTGGTAATATTTTGCGAAACAGGCCTAAAACCGGATCACTGATTGAACGGCGAAAAGGGATGATATTCAGCGAGGCAATAATCAGGAAGGGAACCCACAATGAAAATGGTAGATCGCCAACTGCAATCGAAACCACAATCAAAACAAACCCGACCGATAGACTCCAACTGCGCAGCGATACTCGCCAGAAGAGTAGGGCGGCGGAAAAGGCAACAACCACTAACCACAATAGGCATGTCATGACAATTCTCCGTCAGATTTGATCGATTCCGTGACTATTATACCGCACCTTCAACATTATTAACGAATATAAGCCTCCGTCGTATAGCGGCGCATCATGCGATGGCTATTGAAAAATGATGCATTTTTACAGATTGCTCCCTTCATAACTTTTACCCACCCGGCTGGATCTCGATACAGTGGCAAGATCACCTGCTCCAACTTGTCATACAATGCGAGGGCATCGCTACCATTGGCGGTCTCCACGTTGTCACCCACAGCCCAGCCGGTGATACCCTCGATACACCCTTCGATCCACCAGCCATCCAGCACACTCAGATTGGGTACGCCATTGAACGCCGCCTTCATACCACTGGTACCCGAGGCCTCCATTGGGCGTAGCGGCGTATTCAGCCAAACATCCACTCCGGCCACCATCGTTTGAGCAATATCCATATCATAACCAGGCAGGAAGGCTATATTGACAATGCCATCAAGTTCATTGATATGGTGGTGGAGCATCTCAATAAGCTGTTTTCCACCATCATCATTTGGGTGCGCTTTACCCGCCAATACAATTTGAAAGGGTTGATTATGAGCAATGTTTTGCAACCGTTCAATATCAGAGAAGAGCAGGTCGGGACGTTTGTAGGCAGTCATGCGGCGAGCAAAGCCAAAAGTAGGAAGTTCTCTATCAAACGTTGCCCCGGTCAGTGTCTCTATTTTGTCAGTCAGTGCAGTTTTTGCGAGCTGGTGCGCTTCCAGAATCTCTTCGTCAGAGATACAACAGTCGGCGCGCACCAACAGTTCCGGTTCATGACACCAACCAGGCAGATGGTGATCATAGATTTTGGCAAAACTCGGACAGGTCCAAGTATAAGGGTGCACACCATTGGTAATCGCTTTGACCCGGTAACCGGGAAACATCTTGCGCGATATCTCCGCATGGCGTTTGGCGACACCATTCACATGTTCGCTCAGATTTAAGGCCAGACAGGTCATGTTGAGCGACTCATCTCCCGCAAGACGTTTCAGCGTAGCAATATCAACAAAATCGTTCAATACCTGATGCAGCAACTCATACGAAAAGCGATCGTGCCCCGCTTCCACCGGGGTGTGAGTGGTAAAACAGCAGAGTTCCCGCACCCGTGGAATATTGTAAGGGGACTCTCCAGGCCGCAGATCCTCGCTGGGGTACTTAAAGCGCCGCAACAACTCCAGCCCCAGCAGAGCAGAGTGGCCTTCATTCATGTGATACTGACGAATCTTAAACCCGAGCGCCTGCAACAAACGCACGCCACCAATACCCAGTACAATCTCTTGCTTGAGTCGATAGACGCTATCACCACCATAGAGTGAGTCTGTTATTTGCCGATCTTCAACGCTATTCTCTGCCACGTCGGTATCGAGCAGAATAATTGGTTGCCGCCCATTCATATGCCCTTCGAGAGTATAGAGCCAGGCACTGATCCAAACCACGCGACCTTCTATGATTACCGCAACTTTGGCATTGAGTGATTCGGCGTGATCCGCCGGCTGCCACTGCATGGGTTCCTCTTTTTGCCTGCCCTCGGCATCAATCCGCTGACGAAAATCACCGGCCCGGCTGACCAGGGTAACCGCCACCACCGGCAGCTCAAGGTCAGTTGCTGAACGCATGGTATCGCCAGCCAATACCCCCAGCCCGCCACTGTAAGTGGGAATATCATTTTGCAGCGCAATCTCCATGGAGAAGTAGGCGATGCGGGGTTCGTGGGTAAAGTCGTCAAGCGCGAGCATAATTACCTCTATTTCCTGGAGCAGAACTAATGTTTCCCTGTTGGAATTGGTGGGTCAGCAGCGTAGCAAACATCAATCCCGCTCCAGCATCGCTACTATGCGCCACCCAGGCCTTCATACAATAGTGCCTCGGTGCAGACTTTTCCTCCAAGGTGAATTCAACCTCAATGATATCGTGCTCCTTCAAATAGCCATCATTTACGCAAACGAACATGCCGTCCCGGCTAACATTCCGAGCCTCCCCGAACAGTGCCGGTTTGTCACGGCATTTCAAGACAACACCCAATACAACCGGCCGACGCTCACCACATCTGTGTTCCATGGTTACTCACCTCACGATCTATTTACTAGCGGTTTAGGATAAATCTTTGGTGCCACACACAGGTCAACAACTATTTTAATAACTATTCAAGCACCAGGACTCATGAACCTAAAATTCCCAATTGACCCCTTGCTACACAGCAGCTTGTAGGTTCCCATTTTGATGGCATCGTTGACCACGAACCAGACCAGAGCATAGGCCCAAATCCATAATGCATACTCCCAACTGATAGGGGTTATAAACAGGCCATAAACGGCAATCAAAGTCCCCAGAACTTCAGTACCAAAGGTGGCACCAAACAGCATGGGCGAAGGCCAAGGACGTTGCCAGAACCAGCCTTCGGCCCGGGTGATATAGAGTGTGCTGTGTCCCGCTACCAGCAGCTTTAAAAACAGCAGGGTACGTATGACATCTTCGGATAACCCCTGTTCCTGAAGGATAAAAAACAGCAGGAACGATGAGATGACACCAGCAACACCCAGTACACTGGCCACCGTAAGCAACTCCTGCATCTTCCAGCGCACCGGCTTGCGATCCACCTTGGTGTTGTCATAGGCGATAGCCAGAATAGGAATATCATTGAGTAACGCCAGCAGGATAATCATCAGTGCAGTGATCGGGTAGAAGTCAAACACCACAATGGAGAGGGTCATGAACAGGATGATGCGGATGGTCTCCGCAATGCGAAAGGTGGCATAGCTCTTCATCCGCTCGAAGGTGATGCGTGCCTGCTTGATGGCTTCATTAATAACCCCCAGACCGGGGGCCGTCAGGATGATGTCTGCCGCCGCCCGTGCCGCATCGGTAGCACCTGATACGGCAATACCACAGTCCGCCTTTTTTAGTGCCGGGGCATCGTTAACACCATCACCGGTCATGCCAATGATGTGACCACTCTTTTGCAGGGTATCTACGATGCGGTATTTATCCTCGGGTACCACTTCGGCGAAGATGTCCACATCCGTGATCATCTCTACGATGGCCGATTCATGGGTCTGAATGAACTCCCGATCCAGCAGACGGGTATCGTAGGTGGCTTGTACAGTCTCCATCACATCATCGGCAAAGCGTTGTGCTTCACGTTGAGAGACCTCACTTTTGAGCCGCTGGTAGATGGCCGCCGCCAGTGCCGAGGTCAAAGCCAACATCTCCTGGCTGCCACTGCCTGAGAGCTGTTGGGAGCGGATGCTCTCCTGCTTCAGATTCAGCAGACGGCCAACCTCTTTGGCAATCGCCAGGTTGTCCCCGGTGACCATCTTGACCTGTACACCGTAGTTGATCATCTCGGCAATAACCGCTTTAGAGTCATCACGCGGTGGGTCATAGAGGGGAACCAGGCCGATCAGCTCCAAAGGGGCATCTCCTTGCTTGCGACCGACCGCCAGGGTGCGGTAGCCTTTGGAGGCGAGCAGATCCACCGTATTGCCCAGGTCATGGGCGGCATCATCGCTGAGTTCAGCCATCTCCATCAGCACCTGTACCGCCCCCTTGACCGCCAGGAAGGAGCCTCCATCATGTTCGATCAGCGCCTCAGTGCATTTGCGCACCGGGTCAAAGGGGATGAACTGTTTTTGGCTGTAACCCCGCCAATCCACATCCGGCAGTTTTTCATCCAGGTAGTGGAAGATGGGCAGCTCAATGGGGTCGTTGTTCTCCACTTTTGATGCCAGTGCAGCGGTGAGGAAGAGCGCCCGCTCATCGAAACCGTCCAACACTATGGGATCGGCAACCATCATCTCATTTTTGGTCAGGGTGCCGGTCTTGTCCGAGCAGAAAATATCCACCCCGGCCAGTTCCTCAATAGCGGTGAGTCGTGAGACGATGGCTTGTCGGCGGGCCAGATTTATTGCTCCTACAGCCATAGTTACTGACAGTACCGCCGGTAGCGCCACCGGAATTGCGGCCACAGTCAGCACCAGAGCAAAGCGGGCAATCTCCATCATCGGCTCATGGCGGAAGAGCGAAACCATGATAATCAGCAATACCAAGGCAATGGTGATCAGGATCAGGAAATTGCCGATCTGAATCACCATCTTCTGAAAGTGACTGCGCTCTTCCAGGCTGGCCTTGGCCACCAGTGATACTACGCTAGAGAAGTTGGTTGCCCTGCCTGTGTTAACCACCACCGCCAGCATCTCTCCCTGTTTGACGATGGTGTTGGCGTAGGCCACTTCACCACTCTTCTTGCTCACTGGCAGAGACTCACCCGTTAGAGCGGCCTGGTCAATCAGCAAATAATCACCACTGAGCAGTTGGAGATCAGCAGGTACGATATCGCCGATCTTGAGTTTGACGATGTCACCTGGTACCAGTTCGCGGGTTGGAATCGTCTGAAATTCACCTTCTCGCAGCACGATAACCTCGTTAGTCAGGCACTGCTTCAATGCCTTCAGGGCATTCAAGGCACGGTGTTCCTGAAAGAAGTCCAGCCCGGCATTCACCAGCAGCAGAATCAGGATAATGATGAAGTCTTCCCACTTCTGCACCAGGGCAGAGAGCAGGGCCGCCACCTCAATCATCCATGGAATTGGCCCCCAGAAGCGGCGGAAGATGCGATGCCAGAGGGGTTCTTCCTTCTCTTCGATCTCGTTGTAGCCGTACTGCTTAAGACGTTTGGCAACCTCTGTTTTGTTTAGCCCCAGTTTTGCATCACTACGTAATGAGTCAACTGTTTCATCAATGGGCTGCCGAGCATAATCATCGGTTCTTTTTTTCATGAATGTTCCTTAGCACTCTTGGTGCCCACTCTGCCGGAAAGAAGGGTGAGTGCCCTATTCACTGGAAGGACTATTTAACCTTTATGCTGTAATTGCTTAGCTGATTTAGCTGTTATTACTATCGCCTGTTATCCATTTCACTGATTTATCAAACTCACTGAAGCTGAATTTTTTAACTTCTGCATTGATGAAGTGGCTGCCAATGTGCTCGGCAAATATACCTATTGGAGAGTCCGTTACAAAA
>UOFX01000036.1_pt1 | contig 28903 bp, 28 predicted proteins | sample 1989101 | NCBI WGS metagenome assembly UOFX01 (sample SAMEA4712195, study PRJEB27164) | hydrothermal vent metagenome | biome: marine basaltic hydrothermal vent biome; feature: marine hydrothermal vent; material: mineral | place: Pacific Ocean | collected 2011-06-14/2011-07-23 | depth 1719 m
CGTTGAGGCTGTAGAAAAACCCTAAAAAAAAGCGCCCCATGAATTAGAGGCGATTGAAGAAGTTAATGATATTATTGAGACATCAAGCATGGGAAGTTATATTAACTAGATATATATCGTCTCAAATTATCTCTGAAGAGAACTTTATTAGCCACCAAGGAAAACAGCTGCTTTGCGCAGATTTTAAAAAATGGCTAATTCAGGGGTTTTTCTACAAATTCGTTATGAACATGGCGCGATTATTCATACAATGCAACACAGAACAATACTGGAGGTAACACATGAATAGGAATGAAAAACTTTCTGATCATTTTACTTTTGGAGAGCTTATAAGATCAGAAACAGCTGAAAGAAAGGGTATCGATAATTTCCCGCCAGATTACTTAATAGAAAAGTTAAAGCGTATATGCTCAGATATTCTGGAGCCTGTACGGTTATATTATGGAAGGCCATTTAGGCCTAACAGCGGCTATCGAAGCCCTGAGTTAAACGCGGAAATAGGTGGATCATCCACATCACAACACTGTAAAGCAGAGGCTGTTGATATTGAAATACCAGGAATAAGTAATTATGAGCTAGCAGTCTGGATCAAAGAGAACCTAAAATTTGATCAAGTAATTCTAGAGTGCTATCGGCAGGGAGAGCCTAACTCAGGTTGGGTGCATGTTAGTCTAAAGGATGAAGAGGATACTAATAGAAAAATAGCACTAACTTATAGTAATGGTTCATATTCTAATGGCTTACATGCCTAGCTATTAACAAATATCAAATAAAGCATGGCATGTGGTAATTGCCAAAAGCAGCTAACAATGTAAATCAACCTGACATTTTGTTCGCTAGCGCTCTCAAAATGGCAGGCTATTTACGGCGTTAGAATCAATTAAGGTGTTGATTTAAATGGAGTACGTAAAAGCAAATATTGAAGCATGGAACAAACGAACAAATATTCACATTTGTTCAAGTTTCTATGATGTTGAAGGGTTTGAAGCAGGCAATACATCATTATGTGAAATCGAGCTTGCAGAACTGCAAAATGTCGAAAACAAGCATTTTCTTCATCTGCAATGCCACTTTGGGCTTGATACTTTGTCATGGGCAAGAAAAGGTGCAATTGTAACAGGAGTTGATTTCTCACCTAAGTCTATTCAGCAAGCAATTAAGTTAAGTAGAAAATTAGATGTTAAAGCAAGTTTTGTGTGCTCAGATGTATATGAATATAACTCAATTAGAAATGGAAAAAAATTTGATGTAGTTTTTACCTCATACGGTGCTATTTGCTGGTTACCGTGCCTCAATCAATGGGCAAAAACAGTTGCTAATTGTCTAAAACAAGGAGGTATGTTTTATATGGTTGAGTTTCATCCATTTAATGATTTCATTGATGGTGAGTCATATTTTCATAGTATAAATCCACAAGTATCTGATGAAGCAACTTACACTGAAAATGACAAAGGAGAAAAGTCTAAAATATTCACATGGTCACACCCGGTAAGCAATGTTGTAAACGCACTTATTAATGAGGGATTAACAATTAAATACTTTAATGAGTTCGATTTTAGCCCTTATAATTGTTTTAAAGGCCTTGTTGAAAATGAGCCAGGTCGTTACTACAAAAAATATGGTGAGCAATCAATTCCACTAGTTTATTCACTATGTGCGATAAAAAACACATAACAAGCGACTAAACTCGGACGCTGCGCGTCCTCAGCGGCGTTTGAGTTATGTGTTTTGTTCAAGTTTGCCGGGTGTTAAAGTTCAGTGTTAGCGCCAGTTAGTAAAGCGGTTTTATACAGTCATGGTAGTGCGCTTAAAAAGCCGTAGAAAATACAGAATTAAAGGAATAAAAATATGAATGAAATTATTTGTCCAAATTGTAAAAAAGCTTTTAAAGTAGATGAAGCCGGCTTTGCTGATATCCTCAAACAAGTTCGTGACCATCAATTTGAAGAGGAACTAACAAATAGACTAGCCCTCGCAGAAAATGAAAAAGATAGTGCAGTTAAACTCGCAGAAGCTAATATTAAAAATTCTTTACAAGAAGAAATAGCAAAAAAAGACAAACAACTAACTGAATTAAAAGCTAAAAGTGATGCCGAACTTGCTGAAAAACTAGCGAAGAAAGAGATTGAAATCGCTGAAATGAAATCCAAAATTCAGAATTCAGAGACAGAGAAAAAACTTGAAATTTCAGAAGCTATTAAAAAAATAGAAAAAGAGCGTGATGACCTTACTAATTATTTAAAAATAAAAGAAACTGAAAAAGAACTACTTGAAAAATCGATTAAAGAACAGTTTACCAATAAACTCATTGTAAAAGATGAAACCATAAAAATGAAAGATGATGAAATTGATCGTCTTAAAGACTTTAAGCAGAAACTTTCAACAAAAATGGTTGGCGAAACTTTGGAACAACATTGTGAAGTTGAATTCAATAAACTGCGAGCAACAGCCTTTCAGAACGCTTATTTTGAAAAAGATAATGATTCAAGAGGAGGTGGTAAAGGTGATTTCATTTATAAAGAAACTGATGAGGCAGGAAATGAAATAATTTCAATTATTTTTGAAATGAAAAATGAGAATGATGAAACTGCAACTAAAAAAAGAAATGAGGATTTCTTTGCAAAACTAGATAAAGACCGTAAAGAAAAGGATTGTGAATATGCAGTTTTAGTGTCTCTTTTGGAATCGGAAAACGAATTCTACAATACAGGTATAGTTGATGTTTCTCATAAGTTCGAGAAAATGTACGTAGTACGTCCTCAATTCTTTATCCCGATTATCACACTTCTTAGAAATGCTGCGATGAATTCTATGGAGTATAAAACAGAATTAAACTTAATGAGAAATCAAAACATAGATATCACCAATTTTGAAGAAAAAGTTAATGTATTTAAAAAGGGGTTTGCTTATAACTATGACTTAGCTAGTCGTAAATTTAAAACAGCTATTGATGAAATTGATAAAACCATCAGTCATCTTCAAAAAACAAAAGATGCTCTATTATCATCGGAAAATAACTTACGCTTGGCTAATAACAAAGCAGATGATTTAACCATCAAAAAGTTAACCCATGGGAATCCTACAATGAAAGCAAAATTTGATGAACAAAACTAATAATTGATGAGCGGCTAACAAACGCAACTCGGACAATTTGCTACGCTGCGCTTCGCAAATTTCCGGTTATGCGTATTCAATAAAACCCCAGAGGATCTAACATGTTAAAAATAGTATCATTAGTTGCTGTAGTCACTGTTGCGTTATGAGGTTGTGCCTCAGTTCCTATGGAAAGCATAAAGGAATCCAATCAAGCCAAACAATTTAATCCACCTTCACATGGAAATTCAGGGTTGTATATTTATAGAGATTAATTTGTGGGGCAGGCTTTAAAAAAAGATATTTGGATTGATGGAAAATGTGTTGGTGAATCGGCATCTGATACGTTTTTTTATGAAGAAGTTACTGGTGATGAAGAGCATAAAATATCTACAGAGTCAGAATTTTCACCGAATGATCTAATGATAAAAACAGAAATAGGGAAAAATTATTTTATTGAACAGTATATAAAATTTGGTGTTTTTGTTGGAGGTGCTGGGCTTACACTTGTGAATAATGAGGAAGGAATGGAAGCTGTATCTAAATTAGAGTTAGCTAAGAAAGGTACATGTAGCAAATAGCATTACAAGGCCGTTCAACTCAAACGCCACTACAAAATGCCGGTTAACGGCAACGTTATATTTTCATGGCGATTTTAGTCTGATATCCAGTTTTCAATAGAAAGGTCCGGAACCCTGTTGAATTCACGAACATTGTTGGTAACTAAAACGGCATTGATACTTCGAGCATGTGAAGCAATTAGTAGGTCATTGTTGCCAATTAGAGTGCCTTGTTTTTTTAGTAATGCTCGGATAAAACCATAGTGCCTTGCTGCATCTTCATCCCAAGGATCAATGAGTAGTCTTTGAGTAAAAATATCGAGCTGTTTCTTGCGGCTTGGCATCATGGACTTATCGCCATTTTCTATGCCAAAACACAATTCACCGTATGTTACTGATGATATGCAAATATTCTTAATGGCTTTAAATTTGTGTCGTAGCTCATCAGAGTGATTTTTTAAAACATAGATGCAAATATTTGTATCAAGCATGTACATTTAGTCAAAATCCCTCTCTTGAGGTTGGGTATCAAGCCGGTTTTCTAAAAACGTATTATCAAAAGCAGGCTCAGAATCAAAAAACTCATCCCATGAGGGTTTTTTTGCAGAAATAATGACATTTGAGCCTTGCTTTGTAATGTAAACCTCATCAGTATCAAAGCGATACTCTTTAGGTAAGCGCACGGCTTGGCTTCGGCCATTCATAAATATTTTGGCAATTTGGGTGCTCACAGTATTCTCCAAATGTGTGGTATATACCATTAAGTATATATTATCGCTAGAAAATAGCAAAGAAGCATGCTAAGTTGATGAATTTAATAAAATAATATAACAATGTATAGAGCGTGACATCACTGAATTTTATAATGAACAAATGATAAATTTGCTTACTTATGGGGCGGTTATTGATTCTCATGCTCTATGCCGTGCTGAAACCACGCAACTCTTTAGCCAATCCCCGTAGGCTGATGGCTTCAAGATTCTCACCTGAAAACAACAGCTTAACCAAAAAATCCATGACTTCTCGACATCTCTCTCCAAACAACTAATGTTGTAAGGTAGCTCAAGTGCAGGTTAAGAACAGGGAGCAGAATGCCGCCATATATATGAACCACTTGGTTTGGAGGGGCAGAGAAACCAGTCTGAGCTAGCTATATTGATGAAGCCAATGAAGCTCTGGATACGTTCCAAACTAGTGACTGGTAGCGTGCTGGATAGTTGCAAATGATCTAAGTAGGAATGAATAAAGAATACGGCCTCACCTGAATACATAGAGGAGTGATTGCTCAAATCATGGCTGAGTACGACCCTGAACAGTTCAAGCTGACCATCAAGCTGGTCTACTACGGCCCCGCCCTCAGCGGTAAGACCACCAATCTTGTGTGCCTGCATGACAAGCTCCAACCGGAACTCAAGGGAGACATGATGATCATGGAGACCAAGAATGATCGCACCCTCTTCTTCGATCTACTCCCGGTGGGGTTCAATGCACCATCTGGGCTGCTGGTGAAGTTCAAGCTATTCACCGTGCCAGGTCAGGTGGTGCATGACAGTACCCGTAAGGCGGTGCTCTCCCGAGCCGATGGCGTTATCTTCGTGGCGGACTCTCAGCATTCCCAGAGCAGGAATAATGCTGAATCATTCGAGCACTTGAGCGCCAATGCGGCGCGGGTGGGACTGGATTTTGAGGCCCTTCCTCTGGTGATCCAATTCAACAAGCGGGATCTCAGCAATATCCTTTCGGAAGAAGAGGTCGTGGAGCGCTGGCGGGCGACATCGTGGCCTCTGGTATTCAGCTCCGCCCTGTTAGGAAAGGGGGTGGTCGAGACCTTCACTACGCTGCTGGAACAGGTTTATAGCGTCATGGATGAACACTGGTCTCTGCTGCAGGAACATGGCTTGGATCGCGAGCAGTTTCTGCTTCAAACCCTGGGCCGGACACATCCTTCATCACCTGGACCGGCTCCATCCGCAGGATCATGCCAATGAGTCAGGCCAGTGAGACAGGCAGCAACCTTGATCCAGCATCCTTGGAAGAACAGGCCGAGTTCGATAGTGACTTTACCTTGGAGCAAATGCTTCAAGGCGTGGACTTGGAGCGTCTCTGTCAACTGCTGTAAAAGATTATGGGTGTACCCGTACGGCTGACTTCGCATCAGGGCCAGCCTCTCTTTGAAGAAAAAGAGATAGGTGTGGAAATGATGCGTGCTCCACTACGCAATGAGCTGGAGATCGTGGGCTTTCTGGAGGCAGCCGCACCCGTAGAAAGGCTGATGATGGCCGTAGGGCTGGTAGAGCTACTGGTGCAGAGTGGACGACGCTACCTGATGACCTCTACCCTGCACCTACAGACCATAGCGGATGATTACAAAACCTTGCAGCAGGAACACGCGGAACTATTAAAATCTGAGGCGAAGTACCGGGAGCTGACGCAGCGTCTTGAGCAGCGGGTTGAGGAGCAGGTCAGCGTCATAGAGACTGCCCAGAGGCGACTCTACGAGAATGAAAAACTGGTTTCCGTGGGGCAGCTTGCGGCGGGGGTAGCCCATGAGATTAATACTCCCATCGGATTCGTAATGAGCAACCTCAGCAGCGCACGCTCTTACCTGGAGACAATCCAAAAACTTGCTGGAGCAATTCGGTCAAAGCAGGATGTAGGTGCCCTGCAAACTGCATGGGAAGAGAACGATATGGATTTTATCCTTGATGACTTTGATAAGTTAATGGGGGAGAGCATAGGTGGGATTGAACGGGTAGCCAGCATCGTCGCCGACCTCAGAGGGTTTTCAGGCATTGATCGGGGACAGGAATTTCTAAGACATCCACCAAACAGACAGAGGAAGCTCCGGCGGATGGCACTACCGTAAGCGCAGATTTTTATTGCAGATAAGTTGGAGTCTACGCCAAACCTGTTATGCGACAGAATTCTCTCTGCGACCAGTTTTTCGGGTATTATCTGTCTTCATCTGTGGCTCAAAACAGCAAGCATCATGAGAGAGTTACCAAGCAAAAAGTGTAAATCACTTTCCAGAACCAATGAAGGGTGCTCCAAATGACCTGGGAAGGCTGGTTTACTCTCGGCGTTATCGCCCTCTGTTTCAGCTTGCTGGCACTCGGCAAGGCATCGGCTGACATTATCATGGTCGGCGGCCTGTTAATTCTACTGTTGGTTGGCATTATCGATCCTCAGGAAGCATTGACTGGTCTGGGCAATGAAGGGGTGGTAACGGTGGGGCTGCTGTTTGTCGTTGCCGCCGGTCTTCGTGAAACCGGTGCCATCGCCTGGATCGCGAGTGCCATCCTCGGCCATCCAAAGAGCCTTGCGATGGCCCAGTTGCGCTTGATGGCTCCGGTGATGGGCATGAGCGCATTTCTCAACAACACGCCGGTTGTTGCGATGATGATTCCAGCCGTCAATGATTGGGCCAGACGTCTGCAGATATCGGTGTCCAAGCTGATGATTCCGCTGAGCTATGCCTCCATTGTTGGTGGCACCCTGACGCTGATTGGTACCAGCACCAATCTGGTCGTCAATGGTCTGTTGATTTCATACACGGATACCAGCATCGGCATGTGGGAGATCGCCTGGCTGGGCCTGCCTGCAATGTTTATCGTGCTCGGCTATACCATCATCGCCAGCCGCTGGTTACTGCCGGAGCGGCTGCCTGCAATCAGCCAATTCGACAACATGCGTGAATACACCGTGGAGATGGTGGTCGTGGATGATGGCCCATTGGTGGGTAAAGATATTGAAGAGGCTGGTCTGCGCCAATTGCCAGGTATGTTCCTGACCGGCATAGAGCGTGATGGGGAGTCGATGCCAGCAGTATCACCCAGGGAGATACTACAGGGCAGCGACCGTCTTATTTTTGCCGGGGTGCTCGACTCTGTGGTCGATCTGCAAAAGATCCATGGTTTGAGCAGCGCCAATGGTGAGGCTAGCCAGCTTGATGCGCCTTATCACCACCGCAACATGGTTGAGGTTGTGGTCTCAGATACCAATCCCTTTGTGGGCCGAACCATTCGTGACAGTCGCTTCCGTAGTCACTATAACGCGGTGGTTATTGCTGGCGCACGCAACGGAGAACGCTTCAATCAAAAACTGGGTGATGTGGTAATTACCGCTGGTGACACTTTGTTGCTGGAGGCGACTCAGGGCTTCACCAATACGCAAAAGAATTCGCGGGATTTTTACCTGGTCAGCCTGCTGGAAAATTCCGGCCCTGTGCGCCATGAAAGGGCTTGGGTCTCACTGACAATACTGCTGGGCATGGTCGGTAGCGTTACCTTTGAATTTCTCACCATGTTCAAGGCGTCCTTTCTGGCCGCTGGCCTCATGGTACTGACGGCATGTCTACCAGGTGGCGTGGCTCGCCGCAGTGTGGTGTGGCAGGTATTGATCGTGATTGCTGCCGCCATTGGTATTGGTACTGCCCTGACCAAGACTGGCGCTGCCACGGTGATTGCTGAAGAGCTGGTGAGCCTTGCCCAAGGTGATCCTTTGGCAACGCTGGTGATTGTTTATGTCTTAACCGTACTCTGCACCGAGTTGATTACCAACAATGCAGCAGCAGTTTTGATGTTCCCCATCGCGCTGACCAGCGCCCAGCAGCTTGGTGTGGATGTGCTGCCATTTGCCATCGCCATTATGTTCGCTGCCTCTTGTAGTTTCGCCACCCCTATTGGTTATCAAACCAACCTGATGGTCTACGGGCCAGGTGGTTATCGATTCAGCGATTTCCTGCGTTTTGGATTGCCGCTGACATTTCTGCTTGGTGTCATGGCGCTGTTGATCATTCCGCAGGTGTGGTCTTTTTAGAGATAGAGTCTTGCATAGCTTGGGTGCTTAACAATATGCTAAAAACGCATTTGCCAATTATCCTAAAGTCCGCAGTATATTCACCTGAGGCTTCAGGATAATCAAAACGCCATGACAAAACAAAAGGTAGAAGACTTCAGCCCACGCTGCCTGTCTATTGATCTGGAAGTTGGCAGGAAAGATTCCCGTATCCACCAGATGGCTGCCGTGCGAGGTGATTCAGGTAAGGCGCTTGCCCAAGGAAATGGCCTTGCAGACACCCTTAATAAACTGGATAAGTTTGCTGATAGTCTGGCCTTTCTGCTGGGTCATAATCTGATTGCATTTGATATTCCTCATCTGAAGGCAGCAAAACCAGATCTTCAGATCCTCAACCTGCCTGCTGTTGATACCTTACGCCTGAATCCTTTGGCGTTTCCACGCAATCCTTATCATCATTTGGTGAAGCACTACCAGGATGGGCGACTGAAAAGGGGGCAACTGAATAACCCGGAGTTGGATGCACGCCTTACGTTGGATCTGTTTGCTGATCAACGGGATGCTTTTATTGCGCTACAAGAGCAGGATCCTAAACTGCTCGAGATCTGGCACTGGTTGACGACAGTGGATGACTCTATCTCCGGTCTCAATGCCTTTTTCATTACGATTCGTCAGCTACCTCGCCCGGCAGATAGTGCGGCCAGGGAGATCATTGAGCAGTATCTCAAGGAGCGGGGTTGTGTGACGGCCGCAAGGGAGGCTCTGGATAAGCTGGAGCAGCAGAGTTGGCCGCTGGCTTATGCAATGGCCTGGCTTTCGGTGGCAGGTGGTAATTCTGTACTGCCACCCTGGGTACGCCATCAGTTTCCAGAGGCAGGAATACTAGTGCGGGAGCTGCGGGATAAGCCTTGCAGTGATCCTGATTGTACTTGGTGTACTGAAAGGCATAATGCAAAAAAAGAGTTGCAACGCTGGTTTGGGTTTGATGCCTTTCGACCTGAGCCTGTCGGTGATGATGGACAACCATTACAGCAGGCGATTGTTGAGGCGGCGATGCGGGGTGAGCATCTGTTGGGGATTTTACCGACAGGAACCGGGAAGTCGCTCTGTTATCAGATCCCGGCTCTCTCCCGTTATGATAAAACCGGCGCGCTGACGGTGGTAATTTCACCCCTGGTGGCGCTGATGGCTGATCAAGTGGCGGGGCTTGAGGCGCAGGGGATAAGTTCTTGCGCAGCGCTAAACGGCCTGCTCTCTATGCCTGAACGGGCAGATGTTTTGGATCGTACGCGCTTGGGTGATCTGGGGATTCTGATCATCTCACCAGAGCAGTTACGCAACCGGGCGCTGAGAAATGCCCTGGCCCAGCGAGAGATTGGTGCCTGGGTTTTGGATGAGGCGCACTGTGTCTCTAAATGGGGGCATGACTTTCGCCCTGATTACCGTTATGTGGGGCGCTTTATCAAAGAGCGGGCTGGAGAGGGAGTAACGCCGCCGGTGCTCTGTCTTACTGCCACGGCTAAACCAGATGTGATTGTGGATATCTGTGATCATTTCCGTGCCAAGGTAGGTGTTGATCTGAAGCTTTTTGATGGCGGTGCCAGCCGTACTAATCTTGGTTTTTCGGTGGTGCCGACCACATCGGGGGAGAAGTTTGCCCATATCCATATGTTGTTGAAGGAGCATTTGCCTGAAGATCAACCGGGTGGGGCGATTGTCTACTGCGCCTCACGCAAGCGGACGGAGGATATTGCGGAATTCCTGCGTGAAAAGGGGTTGGAAGCGGGATATTTCCACGCCAAACTACAACCTGAAACCAAGAAGACGGTGCTGGAAGGTTTTATCCGGGGTGATATGCGGGTCATCGCTGCCACCAACGCCTTTGGCATGGGTATTGATAAACCGGATGTCCGGCTGGTGATCCATGCTGACATCCCCGGTTCGCTGGAGAACTATCTCCAGGAGGCAGGCCGTGCCGGTCGTGACCAGGCGGATGCGCACTGCATCCTTCTCTATAGTGCGGAGGATATTGAACGGCAGTTCAGCATGTCGGCCCGTTCACGCCTCTCACTGCGGGAGATCAAAGCCATCCTGCGCTCACTTCGTCGTCTGGATCACAAGAAACAATTGGCTGGTGAGGTGATCGCCACATCAGGTGAGATCCTGGCTGAAGAGGAGGAGGGTGCTTTTGAGCGTGATTCGGCGACCGATGATACCCGCGTCCGCACCGCGCTGCTCTGGCTGGAGGAGTCAACACTGCTGACCCGTGAAGAGAACCGGGTGCAGATTTTTCCCTCATCCCTACGGGTTGGATCTGTAGATGCAGCGGGTAAAAAGCTGGTCAAGGCATCGTTAACAAAGGAATACCGGTGTCAGCTACTTGCCTTGGTGGATAGCCTGGTTGATGCTGATGCTGATGAGGGGATCAGCACTGATGAGATGATGGGAGTCTCCGGCCTCTCTTCCGAGGGGGTGCGACGTGCCCTGCATGATATGGAGCGACTGGGAATCGCCAGCAACGATACGGCTTTAACGGCATTTGTTCATCTGGGTGGCCAAAGATCATCGAGAAAACGGCTGGAGGAGGCAATTGCGCTGGAGCGTTCTTTGATTGAACAAATGCGACAATCCAGTCTGGAACAGTCAGGGCTGGAGTTGGGGAAAGGTGACAGTTCAGTACTGCATCTGCGTCACGCCACGCAACGGCTCAAGGACGATGGTTGCGAAGGGGCACTGCCGGAGAAAGTGTGGCGCTTGCTCAAAAGTCTCTCAATGGATGGGCGGAGTGAGGACGGTGGGATAGGCAGCATTCGTGTCCGGCGATTGGACGCGGAGATGGTTCAAGTCACTTTGCAACGTGAGTGGTCGGCGCTACAAAAGACAGCGCAACTTAGGCGGGATGCGGCGGCTTGCCTGCTTATCTCTATGGCAGGTGGTTTACCGCAAGGGGCGCAAGGTAATGACCTGCTGGCCAAGACCACATTCGGCCAGTTGCTGGAAGTGCTTGAGAATGATCTGGCGATCAGAGCAGAGGCCAAGGATCCGCAGAAACTGTTGGATCGTGCGCTGCTCTGGCTGCATGAGCAGGAGGTGATTCGCCTCAATAAAGGCCTTGCCGTATTCCGGCCTGCCATGACTATCCATTTAGACAAAGGGAGACGTGGCTTCCTCAAAGCTGATTTCGGGCCATTGAAGACGCATTACAATGAACAGGTCATACAGATCCACGTCATGGCCGAGTATGCCCAGCGTGCATTGGAGGTGATGACAGATGCGCTGAAACTGGCGATGGATTACTTCACCCTCAATCAGGAGGCGTTTATAAAACGGTGGATGCCGGGGCGTGAAAAAGAGCTGGCCCTCCAGACAACACCGGAATCATGGCGGAATATTGTTGAATCACTCAACAACCCAAATCAGCAACAGATTGTTAATGATGATCGTGAACAGACCAATGTCCTGGTGTTGGCGGGACCTGGGTCAGGCAAAACACGGGTGCTGGTTCATCGGATCGCCTGCCTGGTAAGAATCCGGCGGGAGAACCCACGTGGCATCCTTGCACTGGCATACAATCGCCATACCGCTGTTGAGATCCGGCGGCGGCTGGCTGAATTGATTGGAGATGATGCCAAAGGTATTACAGTTCTTACCTGTCATGCCCTGGCAATGAGACTGATTGGGGCCAGCTTTAACAGACGGGTAAATGTAGAGCAGCAGGATTTCAAAGCAATTTTACAGCAGGCGACTGCACTGTTAGCGGGAGATGACCTGGCTCCAGAAGAGGCTGATGTGCAGCGTGAACAACTGCTGGCTGGTTTTCGCTGGATTCTGGTTGATGAATATCAGGATATTGATGCCGGTCAGTATGAGCTTATCTCAGCACTGGCCGGACGAACTCTGCAAGATAAAGAGCGCCAGTTAAGCCTGTTTGCCGTTGGTGATGATGATCAGAACATCTATGCATTTGATGGCGCCTCTGTTGAATTTATTCGCCGATTTGAAAAGGACTATGCGGCAAAACCCAGTTATTTAGTGGAGAACTATAGATCCAGTGCCCACATCATCAATGCATCAAATCTGATAATTAACCCTGCTGCTGGACGAATGAAAGCAGGTCACCCCATCACTGTAAACCATGCAAGGAAAAAACAACTCGCCGGAGGTGATTGGAAAACCCTTGATCCAGTCAGCCAAGGCAGGGTGCAACTCTTACCTGTGGGGACAGACTCACTCAGCCAGACAGTAGCGGTTATGGCGGAACTGCAACGACTGGCGGCACTTGATCCGGGATGGAACTGGGCTGCTACAGCGGTGATTGCCCGTGAATGGAAAAGCCTCTGGCCGATTCGCAGTTACTGTGAACTGCATAGAATCCCAGTACAGACAGCCAATGAAGAGATGCCCTCATGCTGGCGTCTGCGCGAGACCCAGCAGCTTGTTGCCTGGCTGCATCAGCGTCCATCCAAACTGATTGATATTCCAACAGTGCGCGAGTGGCTGGATCAGCAAGGCAGCGGAATCTGGTGGGAACTCCTGCATGAATGTGTAGAAGAGTATGCCCTGGAGAGTGGCGGGACAGAGCTGCCTGCCGATCACTTCATCGAGTGGTTGGTAGAGTGGGGGCGGGAGATGCGTCAAAAACAGCAGGGACTGCTGCTGCTAAGTGTCCATCGTGCCAAGGGGTTAGAGTTTGATCATGTCGTTGTGCTGGATGGCAGTTGGGCAAGAGTGGGGCGCAATGAAGACCGGTATGCCCCAAGGCGACAATATTATGTAGCCATGACCAGAGCGAGAAAAACCCTGACCCTTGCTTGCTTTGAGCAGGGAAACTCTATGCTTAATGCTCTGCCTGATGATTCTGCACTGTTACGAAGAGCACCTGTCGCTCTACCTGCACCTGATCCGGCTCTGGCTCGTGAATATCGGCAGCCAGCACAAAGTGAGCTGGATATTGGTTTTGCAGGACGCCATACATCTGCTCATCCGATACATTGTGCAATCAACAAACTTCAGCCGGGTAGTGTGCTTCAGTTAGTAAAAGAAGGAAAGTCACACTACTTGCATGATGCTAAGGGCCGTACAGTTGGACGGTTTGCCAAATCCTTCCGGCCACCTGCTGGTATGATATGTCTGAAAGCACAAGTCATAGCGATTATCACACGCTACAGAAAAGATACAGCTCCTGAGTATATGGAGCGGGTGAAAAGTGACTGTTGGGAAGTGGTGCTGCCGGAGTTGGTTTTTTCTGCTTCAGAAGATATTTAGCCTAACGCTGCAACATGGCCTTGATCTCCTGAATTTCGCTGCGTAGTGAGCTGATCTCATTGCGTAGTATCAGAGTATCTTCATCCAACCTAGTAGTAACAACCTGTTGGTTTATTTCAAACTCACCATGCTGCTCCATCTGTACCGCGTTAACTATGACGGCAATGAAGAGGTTCAACATGGTAAAGGTGGCAATCAGGATAAAGGTAATAAAAAAAATCCAGGCGTCAGGGTAGACCTCCATCACCGGTCGGACAATACCCATTGACCAGGACTCCAGCGTCATCACCTGAAACAGGGTGTAGCCGGTGGCGGCAAGGCTGCCAAACCAATCCGGAAACTGTTCACCAAAAAGGTTGGTTGCAATAACGGCTGAGACATAGAAGATAACCATCATAATAGCCATTACTGATCCCAACCCTGGGATCGCCGCCACCATACCGCCGATGACCCGGCGCATGGATGGAACCATGGTGAGCAGACGCAGAACCCGCAGCACGCGCAATGCACGCAGTACGGCCAAAGGGCCAGACGCAGGCACCAGGGCGATAGCGACCACGGTGAAATCAAACAGGCTCCAAGGGTCGCGAAAAAAGCTCAGGCGATGCGCTATGATGCGCAGCACAATCTCAACCACAAAAATCATCAGGATTATTGTATCAATAGCGCGCAGCAGTCCGCCCCACTGCTGCATCAGGCTTTGGCTCGTCTCCAGCCCAAGGATAATGGCATTGATTATTATCAGCGTAATAATGACCCGCTGAACAGGGGTAGATTCAATAAAAATGCCTAGTTTCTCAGACCAGCTACGGGGTTCTACTTGGTGGCTCATTGGTTTTTTGACTGCTCCAGTTGTGACATCAGCCAATAGACCATACCGAGCACGCCCAATGCAACAATCAGGAACCACTGCGCCTCCATCACATCACTCTTAAGGGAGGTAATCAGTAACTTGCGTATGACGGCCACCAAGGCAACGCCAACAAATACCTTGATCGCAAATCTTTTCGCTCCCTGCAGATGTTTGACCTCAGTATCTACAAGCTCAATCACTACCCATAACATCAAGAGCGCACCCAGCGTGGCCAGCACCCCCTTCTCCAGATCACCTTTGAATATTTCGATAACATCGACTGTAAATAACGCCAATACCATGACCCCCAGGAAAACCAGGCCGAATACCAACAGCAAGTTCAACCCATAGGAAAAACGTTTAGCAAAGCTGATTAGCTTGCCTTCGGTCTTTTTAGATATAAAAAAGTGATTCACCTCCTCTCTGATGTAAGATGCCGTCAGAACATCCAGGTTGATATCCAGCATTTTGCTCAGTGCTGCCAGCATGTCACCCCGCTCACTGCAATTTGAAACCTCACTGTTAATCAGGTTTGTGCAGTAGTTGCGTACAAAGCTTATAGATGAGTTAACATAATGTGATGGCAGCCCCACTTTTACATGGGCATAACCTATCCCTTCCAGATAATGTAGATAATCATCATTAAACACATCAAAAAGCTTAACGAACCAGACTTTTAAGGCCTGTTGATGCTTTTGAATAACCTGCTCATTCTTTAGATATTTTGCGCCGCTTTTGTACTGCTTGGTGTGCTGGTAGAAGGCCTCGATAAAGTCATCTTTATGTCCTTCCATCAAGGGAGCCATTTTGATCAGAATGTTTTCATCCCAATCAGTAAGCCCATAGTGCTTTATATACCGCTGCTTATTTTCTTCGGCCATAGTGGTCACATTAATTAATATGGTTGGTTACAAGGCAGAGTAGAGAATAGTCTCGACTCGAGATGACGACATACTGTCATATTTGTTGTTATCATGTCAACGCAAGTTCCCACCTAATTAAGTTAGAACAACCAAAATTACCCCTGCAACCACAGATCGTTAAAAAATCTCAATTGCCCCTTGACACGAGGGTAATTGACTGACAGCATGGGATCATTGTTGTTGGCGTAATAACTATATTACGCATCCCATTAAGGGGCTTGCGCCCCTTGCCTGACCTTTTGATACTTTACGGAGACACACAAAATGACACAAATCACCCTGAAAGATAACCCAATCAATACCATTGGCACCCTGCCGTCTGTGGGTAGCCAGGCACCTGATTTCCAACTAACGAAGACAGATCTGTCCGATCTCTCGCTGGCTGACCTACAGGGTCAGCAGGTTATTCTGAATATTTTTCCAAGCGTCGATACCGATGTCTGTGCCGCTTCTGTGCGTTTTTTCAATGCCAAGGCCAATGCCCTGGAGAACACCACAGTGCTCTGCATTTCTGATGACCTACCTTTTGCACAGAAGCGTTTCTGTGGCGCTGAGGGGCTGGAGAATGTAGTTTCAGCCAGTGAGATGCGTAACCGTGATTTCGGTGATAAATACGGCGTCCGTATTATCGATGGACCACTGGCTGGCCTGCTCGCGCGCGCCATTGTGATACTGGATAAGACTGGCAAGGTCATCTACACCGAGCAAGTTCCTGAAATCACTCAAGAGCCTGATTATGATGCTGCTCTTGCTGCCATATCTTAACTAGGAGATTTATCCAGAAACGGTGTCTTGTTCTTCGCGGTTGGCAACCGCTCCCTTGTGCCCCAGAGGGTATACGGGCACCCTGATGCGCCACAAGAGACAATGGCTGTGAGGCCGAAGGTTGCGGTAAACTGCTATCTTCGGCCTTTAACTTTTTCAGCCTATACCCTATAACCTTCCCATGGATCATAGCTACCTGAACGACACCCTGATTCTGGTTGCGGCCGCAGTTGCTGTGGTGCTGGTCTGTTTGCGCTTGCGCCTGCCGTCCATTCTTGGCTACCTCTCGGTCGGGGTGCTGGTGGGACCATACGGATTAGCCTGGATTGCCGATACGGAATATGTACGGGCATTTGCTGAGTTTGGTGTTGTGTTCCTGCTGTTTACCATTGGCCTGGAGTTCTCCCTGCCACTGTTGATTCGGATGAAGAGTGCGGTGCTGGGGCTGGGTGCCTCCCAAGTATTGTTAACCACCGCTATTACCGCTGTGGTGGCCCTCTACTTAGACTTCCCGGTGGAGAGTGCATTGGTGCTTGGTGGTGTAGTTGCCATGTCCTCAACCGCCTTGGTGATTCGGCAATTGACGGATCAGGTTGAGCTGCACTCCAGTCACGGAAGAAACGCGGTGGGCATCCTGCTGTGCCAGGATGTGATGGTTATACCCTTCCTGATTCTCGCTTCAACCCCTTCCGATACATTGGGTGAGATGCCTGCCATGGCAGTGGTGATCGCTTTAGGAAAAGGCGCTATCGCACTGATAATTATCTTTGCTGTGGGCCACTGGGTGTTGCGCCCCCTGTTCCGCGCTGTAGCTGGATTCAAATCTTCAGAGCTGTTTATGCTCACCGCCCTGTTGGTCGCCATGGGCGCTGCATGGCTGACTTACCAGATGGGACTCTCTCTTGCATTAGGGGCTTTTGTGGCGGGTATGATGTTGGGTGAGACAGAGTTTCGCCATCAGGTGGAAGCCGAGATCAGGCCATTTAGAGATCTTCTGCTTGGCCTCTTCTTTATCACCATTGGCATGCTGCTTAATGTTGGACTGTTGCCTGAGCTGTGGCCGCAAATTCTGCTGCTGCTTGCGCTGCTGCTTATCTTCAAGCTGATATTGATTGGTGGGCTTTGCCGGCTTGCGGGGTGGGATAATGCCATTTCCCTGCGCACCGGGCTGGTACTGGCGCATGGTGGTGAGTTTGGTTTTGCCATTCTCGCATTGGCCCTATCTGGTGATCTATTGCCGGTGGAGAGCGGCCAGGTGGTGTTGGCAGCACTGCTGATCAGCATGGGTCTGGCACCACTGCTGATCCGCGACAACGGCTCCATTGCAGCCAAACTGCTGCCAGCAGACACCATGGAGAAGAGCCGGAAAGAGATTGAAGTAGACGTTGCTGACACCGCCCATGGACTCTCTCACCATGTAATCATTTGTGGCTATGGTCGGGTGGGACAAAATGTAGCCCAACTGCTGGCGTTTGAGGGCATCCGCTATGTGGCGCTGGATCTGGATCCTATTTTGGTGCAGAACGCCATCGAAGCAAAAGAGCCTGTTAGTTATGGTGATGGGGCGAACATCCACCTGCTCAAGGCCGCCGGACTTGCTCAGGCCGCCGCATTGATGATCAGCCTGAAGGGTGAAGAGTGTGTAGTAAAAATAGTGCATCAGGTGCGCCAGATTGACACTAAAATCCCAATCCTGGTGCGGACTGCCGATGAGACCAATCTAAAGGAGCTACAGGAGGCTGGGGCAACAGAGGTTGTGCCAGAGACATTGGAGGCCAGTCTGATGCTTGCTTCCCATCTGCTAATTGCGCTCAAGGTTCCAACGGCGTTAGTCTCCTCTCGCATTCGCCAGGTCAGGAGAGAGCGTTATACCTTGCTGCAACAGCTTTACCCGGGAGAGGAAAGTTTCACCATGCCAGGAGGGCAAAGAGAGCAGCTTCGCGCCATCGAACTGCCAGCGAGCACATGGGTGGTGGGACGGTCGATTGGGGAGCTTGAGCTGGAAAAGACGGGAGCAACCGTAACGGCCATACAGCGGCAAGGCCAGCGCATACCCAACCCGTCTCAGGAGATGCAGTTGCTTGCGGGTGATACCTTAATCCTCTTCGGTACCCCCGAGGCTCTGGAGCAAGCAGAGGATATCCTCAGTTGAACCCAATAGGCGATGTACGGCATCACCAATCGAATGGCATATCAATATATTTAATATCGTGCCGATGGGTGCCACTGCTTTTGCGGTCTTCAAAGTTAAACTCAAAGCCAGAGGTAATAAAAGGACTGTTCTGATTGTGGCACTGCGTGGCGCAGACATTCATATCCGCTGCAGGCATGATCATGCCACCGATAGCCATATAGTCTTCTCTGGTGTAAGTGCCACGCTTCTTCAGCATCATTTCGGCATATATGCTGCCTGGGCCGTGGCACGTTTCACATTGAACATCAGTCATGTCTGGCGTATCAGCAATACTGGTAAAACCACCTGGCTTGCCAAAACCAGTGGTATGGCATTGCACGCATTCCAAGTCTGTCGTGTAATTACGATTTGGATCCATCCCGGCTTGCTTCTTTGCCTCAGGGCGAATACCAGGCTTGAGCAGCTCAAAGGCCTTTGACATCTTGGTTGTCTGCCATGATTCAAAATGTGGCATGTGGCACACCTTACAGTTACCGATGCCTATGTAGGTTGGGGTCATGGACTTGAGCCGCTCTACCTCAGATATTTCTGCCACTGGCTCTTCTGCTTGTTGCGCTTTGCTCCAATGCGCCTTGGCATCATCCTCTGCGGCTATTACTGCCTCACCTGAAAGGTGCAGAATAGAACAAACCATAGTGATGGCAACTCTTTTCATTACTCATTCGCTATTCTATTTGCCACGAAGTGGCCCTGCTTCCCTGACCTCAGGTGAAACCATTTCTTCGTATTCAGCAAAATTTTCATGGAATGCCGCTGCCAACTCCAGAGCCTTGGCCTCATAGGCTGCCTGGTCATCCCAAGTATTAGCCGGTTGTAACACGCGAGTTGGCACATTAGGACAGGATTCCGGAATTGGTAGCCCAAAGATAGCATCTGGTACAACAGGCGCATCATCCAGTTCACCGGAAAGGGCTGCATCCAGCATGGCACGGGTTAAGTTAATATCCATACGTTTTCCAACGCCGTATGGACCACCAGACCACCCAGTATTGATCAACCAGCAGCGTACGTTATGGCGCTTAATCTTCTCACCCAGGAGGTTGCCATAAATACTGGGGTGCAACGCCATAAAGGGGGCACCAAAGCAGGTGCTGAAGGTTGCCTGAGGCTCAGTGATCCCTCGCTCGGTACCAGCAACTTTAGCTGTATAGCCTGAGAGGAAGTGGTACATGGCCTGTTCCGGGGTAAGGCGGGCAATAGGCGGCAGCACGCCGAAAGCATCACAGGTCAGCATGATGATGTTCTTCGGGTGGCCAGCAATTCCCGGATAGATGGCGTTGGGAATATGGGTGATAGGATAGGCTGCACGGGTATTCTCCGTCAGCCTGGCATCATCCAGATCAAGGCGGCGGGCTTTAAAGTCCATACCGACATTTTCCAGAATAGTGCCGAAACGCCTGGTGGTGTCAAAGATCAGCGGCTCTTTTTCTTTCGAGAGGTTGATCACCTTGGCATAACAGCCGCCCTCAAGGTTAAAGATGCCATTCTCGCCCCAGCCATGCTCATCATCCCCAACAAGTTTACGTGCAGGATCAGCCGAGAGGGTAGTCTTGCCAGTCCCCGACAGACCAAAAAATACCGCCGTATCACCTGCCTTTCCAACATTTGCCGAAGCATGCATGGAAAGCACATCCTTCTGCGGCAACAGGAAATTCATGACTGAAAAGATAGATTTCTTGATCTCTCCCGCGTATTGAGTGCCACCAATCAAAATCTGACGGCGACCGAAGTGGACAATAATAAATGCCTCAGAATTTGTACCATCAACACTTGGCACTGCATTGAGATGTGGCACATGCAATACCGTAAAGCTAGGCTCATCTACCCCTAAAACACGACCAAAATTACTCGGGCGGATAAACATGTTGCGCGCAAACAGCGCATGCCAGGCATCCTGGGTTATGACCCGAATAGGGAGTTCATATTCCTTATCCGCTCCAGCCAGAAGATCCTGAACAAACACGTTACGGCCTTCCAGAAAATCACAGGCACGCTGAAACAGCCTGTTGTAGGCATCCTCAGACAGCGGCCTGTTCACCTTGCTCCACCAAACCTGCTCACGACTAACCGGTTCATCAACAACAAACTTATCGTTTGGTGAGCGCCCGGTAAAACACCCTGTCCGTGTAACCAGCGGGCCAAGGTGGGCTAAAAATCCCTCGCCTCGGCGTATGGCATCTTCATATAACTGACCAGTTGATGAGTTCCAGTGGATGTCGCCTAGATTGTTGAGCCCTAACTCAGTAAGTACATTTTCAAGGGCTTCAATTGTCATATCATCTTCCCCATGTTGTTGGGATTGTTCTAGGTTTAAGGGTAAATCTGGCGTACTTGAGTACACCGAGATATTATAGGGACATTCGTGGATTAGACATAGAGCACTTTATATTTTTATCTGAGAAATGAACCCTAAGGTATTAAACCAGGTGAACCGCCTTCCTGAATATATGCCTATTTGCTACCCAGACCTTAAAGGAAGCTGCTAAAATGGTATCAATGAGTGCTTGAATTGTTTAGCAGCATTTACATATGAGTACTGGCAGGGGGTTCGGGTATTTCAATCATATTATGGGCATCAGCAGTCAAGAGAATAATAAAATGAAAAACCGAGTGATCATCGCCCCTAAGGGGATATTATTGCTATTCCCATTGGCATTTATCGCTACGTCTGTCTTTGCCTTGGATTTCCCCCATACTGCTGCAAATCCTACTCTGCCTGATATCACCTGTATCAACTGCCATAGTCTGCATGGTGGGTTGGATAACCTGCTCACACCAATCTCATACACGCCGCTAAATGCTGACGATACGGATGCCAATAAGCTGTGCTGGAGTTGTCATGCTTCCGGTGGCCTCATTGCGCCATATCGCCCCCCCCATTCCAGTGTCCAGATCAATGGCAATTACACCAACTGGAATATTGAATGTAAGGATTGCCATAATCCCCACTATCAACCTCAGATCAAGACTTATGGTAGTGATGCCCACCTCTATTCGGGGGTCATTAGCGGCATAACAGCTAACACCCTGACTGAATCCGGAGCTACCTGGACTCCAGATGAATATAAAGATCGCGTGGCATTTCCAGACATCAATGCCAAGGATCGGCGGGGGCGCAATGTTGGTAACCTAAGCTATCGAATCCTCAGTAATACCACAACTACGCTGACATTGGATGTGGATGCAAGTAAGCCACTGACTGGCGTGTCATATATTGCTAATGGCGACACCTTTGCCATCACCTACGGCAAGCTTATCCGCGACACAATATCCACGCCCAACAGTGGCTCAAAGACAGTAAAACTGCTCCGCCCTGTGGGTGATAATTCATTTGCAGACGCAGATACGGTATATGATGGGGTGTGCCAAGTCTGCCACACACAGACTTGGCACATGCGTAATGATGGAACTGCATCAGACCAAGCCCATGAAAATGTGGGTGTAGGTCGGGCCGTTGGGCAAAAGTGTACAGAGCTATGTCATCTACATATCAATGGCTTTGGGCACTACCAGGGTGTCACAAATGATGGTTGTGTGGAGTGTCACGGTCATGAGGCGGGCACCCTGTACGATGCTGATATGACTCCACCTTATGCAGCTGGAGTCCTGGCGAGTCAAGGCCGGGGCAGCACAGCACCCCATTCCACCCATACAGAAAGTGGCACTATGTCGCCTGCCTCGGCAGGAGATGATGATGTGCGTGGGCCGGGGCTCTATTGCGAGGACTGCCATAACATCGCCAATATGGCATTTTTTAAGACCGGGACGGATCAGAATGGGGATGGCTTTTTCAACCTGAATGAAACCGATGTTTGTGATGGCTGCCACAGTTCAGGCGGCGCCTACGACGGCATTGATGACCCGAATACCGGTGCTAAGAACAACTGGCGTACCGGTGGCGTTTACGCAACGGATGGTACCCTCAAGGTTGGCAAAGAAAAATGGTGTGTCGGCTGCCATGATCAAGGCACAGCAGTGATCAATGGCAGACAGGCCCCGGATGTTGCTGGCAATGGCACCACCTATGGCTTCTATGCCTCAGGCCATGGCTCAAAAGCCCAAGAGTGCCAGAATTGCCACGACCTGACGGTAAGCCATAATTTTGATAGTAAGAAGACCTACGAGGCAACATCAGATAACTACCAGGCTGGCTACCGATTGAAGGATGTCAATGGCCAGCCGCCAATGAATATCCCTTTGAGTGAACCACCCTATAATTTACAGAACTGCAATTTTGATGAAGGTAACTATCGTCTGTGCCTGACGTGCCATGAAGATCAAGGCCCGACAACCATGGGTACGGCACAGAACCTGTTCAGTGACACAAGGGCGGCAGCAAAGTGGGGCTGCTCAACTGCATACAGCAATGCTCCAGCGATGATTACCGGCTTCCGGAATGAATCTGTCAGTGGGTTCAATTTTGGTTCAATGGTTCCTGGCAATGGTCATATGGATCATCTGGCCGATATGCCAAACTTCTTCTTCGGCCCGCTACTTTGGAAATCTGACGACACCAATACAGGTAATTCCCGTATCAGTTGTCCTGCATGTCACAACCCGCATGGTGCTGGCTATGACGTGGACACACCGACCATACGTATGACCCGTGCCAGCTTTAAGATTAAATGGGGGACAGATGGAGTTGGTGACTATGGTTGGTTGAGTGATAATTCCACCATTCCAACTACCTGCCAGGTCTCCTGTCATTTTGGCTCCAACCCTTCGATCTTTAAGTACTACCGCGCACATACCAGCCCGCAAATATCGGGCATAACTGTAGCGGATAGCGATAGCGCTGATCCCTCACCGGCTGAAACAGGCTACACCAATGATCGAGTGGTTGCGGTGACTTTCACCATCACTGATGGCGCCATCCCAACCCTGATGCAATGTGCTGAAGATATATCCTTTAATGATAATGCAACAGGCTGGATCGCCTATACTGGGCCAACCATCAATTACACCCTATCCGATAGTGACGGTAATAAATCAATATCTTGCCAGTTACGTAATGTTAGTGGCTCGTCGCATGTTAGAACCAGCTCCATCATCCTTGACCGGGTATCGCCCGTTGTTACAGCCAATGCACTGACTGCCCCCAACGGCGGTGAAAGCTGGCTTCAGGGAACAGCCCAAACCATCACCTGGGATACAGGTGCCATTAGCGACGACAATCTAAAAACCAGTTCTGTCATCAGTCTTGAATATTCCACAGACAGTGGCTTCAGCTTCCCCAATAGCATTGCTACAAACGAGGCCAACGGCGGCACCTATGCCTGGTCTGTCCCTCTTGATCCAAGCTCCACAGCACGTGTACAGGTATCGGCCTATGATAAGGCAGGTAATCAGGGCAGTGATAGCTCCGATGCTGATTTCACTATTCAGTAACCCATGAGGCGCTCAACACCTATTGAACATCAGATAACCCGCCTTCATTGAAGACATTTGTATAACCCATCCTCTCTAGCGTTGCCTTGGCTATGCCTGCTCTAATTCCAACTGCACAATAAAGGCGTATGTTTGCGCTTTTATCTGTAGTGACATTGGCAATACTTTGCTCAATAGAGGTGTGAGGTATGTTGATGGCATCTGCCTTATGGCCTTGCTGATACTCCGCTACGGTACGGACATCAATCCAAATAGCCTCGGTTGTCTTATCGCCCGCTTGAATGCTCGCAATGATTAGGAAAAAGACAAAAACCATACGTGTAAATTGTTTCATTCCAATCACCATGTGTTACCACATCAAGTCATCTGGAACCTTGTAGTCAGCATATAAATCATCCTCATCACTCTGCTGCGGTTCGCCACGTTTGATTATGCAGCCTTCATCACGAAGGTGTATTTTTTCAGCCACCACAGTTGGTACCAACTCATATTTTCCACCCGTCTTTACAATGGCTACTCTGCCCCGGCTTAGCTGCTTATGCACTGCCTCTGATACATATATCTTCTGAACCACTTTCTTATCACTGAAATTATGAGCAATATCACCCTCATATTCTGTCAGGCGATTCATTTCAATAAGCTGTTTGATTTGTGCCTGAATGGCCTTCTGTTCTGCCGTCTGTTGCCGCTGCTGATCCAGCTCACGGTCACGCTTTACCTTATCCGCTTGCTGGTGCTGCACATGCTGTTTGCCTTCATCAGCAAGCCTGGTTTTGCTGTTGCGCTGCTGTTTTGCCAATTTGCGCTGATCTTTTAGACCTCTTTTGGCCTGCTGTTCATCAACCAGGCCAGTCTTTTTTAATTGATCAAGTAGAGAATTGCTCATAGTTGAAAATACATTTGTGATTATTTCTGGTGCTTTTTAATCTTTGGCTCTGGTACAGGGTCAAAACCACCAGGATGGAATGGGTGGCAGCGTAGTACCCTCTTTATTCCCAGCCAGAGACCATGTAGTGAGCCATGAGTTTCAATTGCATCCTGAGTGTAATGGGAGCAACTTGGGTAGTAGCGGCAATTATTGCCCAGCAAGGGGCTGATCACATACATGTAACCCCGGATTAACCGGATTAATAGTTTTTTCATGAGAGCTGGACACCTGACAGGATTCTAGCCTACCACAACACGGTTCTTACCATCACGCTTGGCTACATACATGGCTTCATCAGCACGCTCAAACACCGCTTCCGGGCTGTCACCTTCACTGAACATTGAGATACCACAGGAGATTGTTATTGGTATTGTTTCCTTACTGGAAGAGTGAAAGCCACTTTCTGATACCGACCCCCTGATTTCCTCTGCAATTGCCTTGGCACCTGCAATTTTTGTGTCCACCAACAGCATCACAAACTCTTCACCACCGTAGCGGCCAACAAAATCTGTTTCTCTGGTACGGTTATTTAAGATGCGACCAATAACACCCAAGGCCTTATCTCCGGCTTGGTGGCCAAACCGATCATTGATCTGTTTGAAGTCATCGATATCCCAAACCAACAATGCCAAGGGAGCTTGGGTACGCTTCCAGCGGGTTACTTCAGTGGCTAACCGCTCTTCATAGGCCAGACGGTTTGGTAACCCTGTTACCGGATCCGCCAGGGCCATTGATGTGGCTTTCATCATCTTGCTTTGCAGGCTGGTGGTTTCATTCTCCAGTTGGTGGAGACGCTTGCGCAATCCTTCTTCTTTGGCTATCGTTTTTTTCTGCCGTGCGATCTCTGCCGCTAAATGATGGTCAATATGGCCTTGAATAGTATCCAGGTGCTGGCCAATATTCTGCTTGAGTGTTTTAAGGTCAGTGGCAATAGATATGCTGCGCTGGATTTCTCCCACCTCACCTTTTACTGCTGCATTTAGTTCACGCCCACTAGTCTTTGTGGCATTGCGATCGGATTGGGTGCCGATCATATGCTGATCAAGTTCCTGAAGACGTATCGTGAGTTCACTCAGGAAACTCTCCGTAGCACGCATCTCGGTTTGTACATGGCCCAATTGTGATGTAATCAGCTTACCGAGATCCTCCAGCACCGATACCCATGCTCCTGCTTGTGATCCTTTGCCAAGGCGTGCCATCAATGCCGCCACATCTCCTGCCAGATGCCCTGGCCAATTTAGCTTTTCCAGCAGCCGCAGTAGCACGTGGTTCGGTTCTAGCCCAATCGCATTGGCATCGGCACCTTGCCCCAGCAGGCGACCAAGGAAACCAGCCTTTACTCCAGCTGATGCTGATGCCTCAGCATTTGGCACAATCAGAGCGAGTATCTCATCCAGCTTTGCATCAGTGGCAGTTGCGGTGTCACATTCCAATTGTGCAGCAAGTTCCTCAAGCTGCCGGGCAGGTTTGCCGGATAAATGAGTTCGCTGAAGCAGGCGCTGAAACAGATCTGGCTCTTTTTCGGTAGCCGTATCACTGGCCTTCTGTTCATCGGAATGCATTAATGCATTCGATAAAGCGTCCAGGTCTTCTTTCAGGGATTGACTGACACCATGGCGCAGGGCATTTCTAATTTTGCGCAGATTTGGATCCAGAGCCGGATCCAGCCCGCTGGCAGCAAGGGTCAGGCGGGTGATGGTACGACAGAGGAGCTTTTCAATATTGTCTTGATCTGCCTCATCTACACCCTGTTGCTCAACCAGGGCACGGTATTTTTCTTTCCAATCTGGCTCATTCATTTGTTGCAACTCAATACATTAATCTAAGATCACAACAGGTTAGCGGCAAGTTTGCAGTAATTTTTAGCACAAAAAAAGCCCCGTCAGTGACGGGGCTTCTCAATATTTATAACTGATGACTGATCAATCAGGAATCACGCTGACGAACTTACGGTTATTGGGGCCTTTGACCTCAAACAATATCTTGCCATCCTCCTTGGCAAACAGGGTGTGATCTCTGCCACAGCCTACGTTCAGGCCACCATGAAATTTAGTGCCGCGCTGACGCACGATGATATTGCCAGCCCGTACGGTCTGGCCACCGTACAATTTGACGCCAAGGCGTTTTGACTCTGAATCGCGACCGTTACGTGAACTACCGCCTGCTTTCTTATGTGCCATGGTTCAATCCTGCCTTAGCTCGCGCTGATTCCGGTGATCTCAAGTTCAGTGTACCACTGGCGGTGGCCCTGGCGTTTCATGTGATGCTTACGCCGACGAAATTTGATGATCTTTATCTTTTTGCCCCGCCCGTGAGACTTAACGGTGGCAGTAACCTTGCCACCCTCCACATAAGGGGTTCCGATCTTAACCTCTTCGCCGTCAGCAACCATCAGTACTTTATCGAGTTCCAGGCTGGCACCCTCGTCGGCCCCAAGCTTCTCAACCTGGACGATGTCGCCTTGGGAAACCCGGTACTGCTTGCCACCGGTCTGAATTACGGCATACATACCCAATCTCCGTAGAAAATATATGTTCTGTTGAGTCGGGCAAAATTCAGAAAAATATCCGCCGACGAAAGAGCGAGGATTCTACCTACCTACCGGCCATAGGTCAAACGCTTAGCGAGCACTCTGATGTTATTTGTTTTGCTGGCATTGCTGGAAGCACTTGACGGCAATCTCCTTTCAACTGATTTGCAGAAATACCTCTTTCTGTTTACAAAGTTATGCGAAAAAGAGCGCAGCTACGACTTCGTGCCCTATCGCTTTGGCTGCTTCTTTTTTGGTTCAGCAACCACGCTGGGGTTCGCAAACAGTCTACCGTTTGCCGCTTACCCTAAAGCCCGTCCACATTGCCCATGGTAAATTTGTGGAACGTGATGATGTGAATATTTCTTTCATTTGGTGTGGCGGCGGGCAGGTATTTCTTGAAACTCCCATCCTCGGCAGCCATGACGATGCCGCATGACCATTTCTTCTTTTCCCCGTATCTCAGGCAGTGCTGGCCCTCCTCGGTCACCTTCCACTCTCCCTGTTTCTTTATCCCTTTGAAGATGCCGTCGGCGCTGTAGTAGGCCTTAAATCGCCTTTTCATCCTCACCACCTCGCCTTCAACAGTCTTGTCGGAAAATAATATGCGTACTTCGTTCGCGCTCAGATTGCGTTCGGCATTTGCCGAAGACACCCACGCCACCGCCAGCAAAAGGAGGGAGAATAGGGCGGCGGGAGATCTCATGCAGTGAACCATTAGTAGTGCCTGCGAAGTATAGGAAGAACGAGCACTATATTTGCATGAAACCAAGAGCATTGCCAGCCAACTGAGGTTCTAAAATCAGTTGGCAATTTCATCAAAGAACAAACCTGGACGCCAGCCATTTAAATTACTGGTAACTCGTTGTAATCATGAACATTATTCTTGGTTTAAATGATGGGTGTCTAGGTTTTTAGGTTTTTTTCTAATACTAAAGCCTTGCACTAAAGTGCATAGTTTTGACTAGCGAATTGAGACAATAAAAAACCCCGCAGTATGCGGGGCTTTTTCTAGATTAGGGTCGCCTTATTGCGGAACAACGTTTACTGCGCTAGGGCCCTTAGCGCCACTCTCACTATCGAAAGTCACAGCTTGCCCTTCTGCCAGTGATTTGAATCCACTGCTTTGGATAGCAGAATGATGTACGAAGACATCTGCGCTACCATCTGAAGGAGCAATAAATCCAAAACCTTTACTATCGTTGAACCACTTTACTGTACCTGTAGCCATTCTGATTACCTCTATATGATTAATGAACAATGTATTAGCGCAAGTCACTGCTGAGAAATTACTGGGGAAATTACACTCTACACTGCGAGGAACTACCGGAACTACTACAAGACAACAACTGCAACTGATCGCTAGAATAGACTATGCCAAGCTAAAATGCGAGGTTTTTTTGTCCTTCCAAACTTTATCCGTCACATTGCCACTTGATGCAACCCAATAACCTTTTGCCCACGCAAACCTGGACATCCAGTGCGCCAGGATAAGCTGGTAAATGATTGGAGGTGAAAGTCCTCTATCCAGTAAGGGTTAGCGACCCGCTGGAACCCTGAGTCATGGGCGGCTACTTGTAAAGGTAGGCGTTAAGCGTTGACAGGGG
>UOFX01000033.1_pt1 | contig 26972 bp, 26 predicted proteins | sample 1989101 | NCBI WGS metagenome assembly UOFX01 (sample SAMEA4712195, study PRJEB27164) | hydrothermal vent metagenome | biome: marine basaltic hydrothermal vent biome; feature: marine hydrothermal vent; material: mineral | place: Pacific Ocean | collected 2011-06-14/2011-07-23 | depth 1719 m
TGATTTCTCTTCCTCCGGGTACTTAGATGTTTCAGTTCCCCGGGTTCGCTTCTACACCCTATGAATTCAGGTGAAGATACCTGCCTGATGGCAGGTGGGTTTCCCCATTCGGAAATCCTCGGATCAAAGTCTGTTTGCTGACTCCCCGAGGCTTATCGCAAGCTACAACGTCCTTCATCGCCTCTTACCGCCTAGGCATCCACCGTATGCACTTATTCACTTGACCATATAACCCCAAAAACTCTGGAATTATTGATCTGCTGTCATGTTTTACAACATACCCATTTACTACTAAGTTTTGAGAACTTAGTTATATCGCTTATAAACGATATATATAACCAAATTGTTAAAGAACGAAACGTCTGTACTTCTTTACTCTGCAAAAATGCAAAGTGGCTAACGTTCGGTGAGCGTTAGCCACTTTACACTGTAATGGTGGAGCCAGTCGGGATCGAACCGACGACCCTCGGCTTGCAAAGCCGATGCTCTCCCAGCTGAGCTATGGCCCCTGTGGGTAGTTACAAATTACAAGTTGCAAGGCTTCTGCTTGAAACTGGTGACTTGTGACTCTGATTTGGTGGGTCTGGGAGGATTTGAACCTCCGACCTCACCCTTATCAGGGGTGCGCTCTAACCAACTGAGCTACAGACCCGTGTCTGTGCACGCTTCTAATCAGGTAATTTGTGTGGGTGCTCCGCCAGCGCCGGTACGGCGTCGTTAAAGGAGGTGATCCAGCCCCAGGTTCCCCTAGGGCTACCTTGTTACGACTTCACCCCAGTCATGAATCACAAAGTGGTGAGCGCCCTCCCGAAGGTTAGACTACCCACTTCTTTTGCAACCCACTCCCATGGTGTGACGGGCGGTGTGTACAAGGCCCGGGAACGTATTCACCGCGACATTCTGATTCGCGATTACTAGCGATTCCGACTTCACGGAGTCGAGTTGCAGACTCCGATCCGGACTACGACCGGTTTTCTGAGATTAGCTCCCCCTCGCGGGTTTGCAGCCCTCTGTACCGGCCATTGTAGCACGTGTGTAGCCCAGCCCATAAGGGCCATGATGACTTGACGTCATCCCCACCTTCCTCCGGTTTGTCACCGGCAGTCTCCTTAGAGTTCCCACCATTACGTGCTGGCAACTAAGGACAAGGGTTGCGCTCGTTACGGGACTTAACCCAACATCTCACGACACGAGCTGACGACAGCCATGCAGCACCTGTCACTGCGTTCCCGAAGGCACCAATCTATCTCTAGAAAGTTCGCAGGATGTCAAGGGCTGGTAAGGTTCTTCGCGTTGCATCGAATTAAACCACATGCTCCACCGCTTGTGCGGGCCCCCGTCAATTCCTTTGAGTTTTAACCTTGCGGCCGTACTCCCCAGGCGGTCAACTTATCGCGTTAGCTACGTTACTAAAGGGTTAAATCCCCCCAACAACTAGTTGACATCGTTTACGGCGTGGACTACCAGGGTATCTAATCCTGTTTGCTCCCCACGCTTTCGCACCTCAGCGTCAGTATTGGTCCAGATAGCCGCCTTCGCCACTGATGTTCCTCCGGATATCTACGCATTTCACCGCTACACCCGGAATTCCACTATCCTCTACCATACTCTAGTCTGCCAGTCTCAAATGCAGTTCCCAGGTTAAGCCCAGGGCTTTCACATCTGACTTAGCAAACCGCCTACGTGCGCTTTACGCCCAGTAATTCCGATTAACGCTTGCACCCTCAGTATTACCGCGGCTGCTGGCACTGAGTTAGCCGGTGCTTCTTCTGTAGTTAACGTCAAGACTCAGGGATATTAACCCTAGGCTTTTCTTCGCTACTGAAAGTGCTTTACAACCCGCAGGCCTTCTTCACACACGCGGTATTGCTGGATCAGGGTTGCCCCCATTGTCCAATATTCCCCACTGCTGCCTCCCGTAGGAGTCTGGACCGTGTCTCAGTTCCAGTGTGGCTGATCGTCCTCTCAGACCAGCTATGGATCGTAGCCTTGGTGAGCCATTACCTCACCAACAAGCTAATCCAACGCAAGCTCATCTAATAGCGCAAGGTCCGAAGATCCCCTGCTTTCCCCCGTAGGGCGTATGCGGTATTAGCTCGGGTTTCCCCGAGTTGTCCCCCACTAATAGGCAGATTCTTACGCGTTACTCACCCGTCCGCCACTCGTCAGCCAGAGCAAGCTCTGCTGTTACCGTTCGACTTGCATGTGTTAAGCATACCGCCAGCGTTCAATCTGAGCCAGGATCAAACTCTTCAGTTTAATACTTGACAGCTGCTTATGGCAGCCAATCTTTTTGACTTGGATCGAGGGGTTTCCCCCAAGATGCCTCGTCGTTCTTTGGCCGAAACCGGCCACTGACGAAGCACCCACACAAATTACCTGATCAAATTTTTAAAGAGCGTCCCGAAAAAACTTTCTTCCGAGAAAGACGAACAATTTTATATGTACGCCCAATCCACGTCAACCCCAAATATCGAGATTTTCGGACTCTTGATGCCGCAACCTGATGGCTGCTCTGCCTCAAAGAGGTGCGCATTATACGTACTCACAGAACATAGGCAAGGGAAATTTTGCTTTATTTAAGCAACGATAAAAACAGGCCCGTAGGGTGTGCGCCGTTTTTTTTGTGCGCACCAAAAAACTACGCCACAAATACCCTGGCAAACCGGCGCTTACCCACTTGGTACACACGGGTGCTCCCCGCCGGACAGGATAAAGCGCGATCCTCAATCTTTTCTCCATCAATCTTCACAGCACCCTGCTTGATCATACGGATCGCATCGGAGGTACTCTTTACCAGCCCAGCTTCTTTCAACAGGTTGGCGATTAGTATTCCGCCATCTGGCGCAACTATTTTAACTTCTGGTATATCTTCCGGTAGCGCCCCTTTGCAGAAGCGAGCAACAAAGCTCTCATTTGCTTTTTGGGCCGCCTCTCTGCTGTGAAAACGCTCCACAATCTCCTCTGCAAAACGCACCTTTACATCACGAGGATTTGCTCCGCCCGCAACATCTGCACGCCAGCCGTCCATCTCTTCCATAGAGCAAAAGCTCAATAACTCAAGATAACGCCACATCAGGTTATCGGATATGGACATGATCTTGCCAAACATCTCATCCGGTGTATCAGCTATACCGATGTAGTTATTCAATGACTTGGACATTTTCTGTACGCCATCCAACCCTTCAAGAATAGGCACAGTAATCACCACCTGCGGCTCCTGCCCGTAGACCTCCTGTAGTTGACGCCCTACCAGCAAGTTAAACTTCTGATCTGTCCCGCCTAACTCTACATCTGACTTAAGTTCCACAGAATCGTACCCTTGGATCAATGGGTAAAGGAATTCATGGATTGCAATGGGCTGCCCTGATTTATAACGCTTATTAAAATCATCACGCTCCAGCATCCTGGCAACTGTGTGTTTTGCCGCAAGCTGAATCAATTCAGCAGCACCCATCTCGTTCAGCCAACTGGAGTTAAAAACCACCTGCGTCTTCTCTGGATCAAGTATTTTAAAAATCTGCTGTTGATAGGTTTTGGCATTTTCCAGCACCTCATCCCTGGTAAGAGGCTTGCGTGTGACATTCTTGCCAGTGGGATCACCTATCATACCAGTGAAGTCACCAATCAAAAACAGCACCTCATGCCCCAAGTCCTGAAACTGGCGCAGCTTGTTGATAAGCACCGTGTGGCCCAGATGAAGATCTGGTGCAGTGGGATCAAATCCCGCTTTGATACGTAGCGGTCTGCCCTGCTGCAACTTTTTTAACAGTGCGTCTTCCAGGAGGATCTCCTCCGTTCCGCGCCCGATGATTGCCATAGCTTCTGTGGCTGATGTCATTACCATACTCTCTATCAATAAACTTTCGCGGCGCACTTTACTCGTACTTGGCACAAAAAGTAACCGTTCTATGAATGTCCTTACCAGATACAGGTGGGAAGAAACCTATTTTTAGGTCATAATTAGCTTCCATTATGATAAGAGACTACAAGCGTAGCGCCAGTTACATCTCCAATAAGCGTCGCCATGTACGCCCCCTGTTTCTTTTGGCGGTACCACTGGCACTTACAGCCACCGCCGTTTATGCCACCTTCCAGATCATGGAGGTTCCAAACACGCCAACAATAGCCGCCAACAAACCTGCTGTTGACACAATCAAGCTAACGCTACCCATCCCGGCGAAAAACAACCCAGCAAGCACTGCCACCCCAACAATAGCCGCACTCCAGCTAGAGAGCAATCTTGCACAGTTGGCAACTCCACCGGCACCCCCTGAAGCCACCATAGAAACCACGGCCCCTACGCCAAGTCTATCCAAGAAAGAGCACCGCATACGCTCTGGTGAAAATCTGGCTATCATCTTTTCCAAGCTAGGCTTAAGCGCCAACTTGCTGCACCGCATTGTCAACAGCAATAAGACCACAGCCAAACTTGCCCACATCAAACCGGGCGAGACCCTCCATGCGACCATGGATGCCAAGGGCAACCTGCACGAGCTAGTCCTGGAGCATAGCGCCATCCGTAGCCTGAAGATTCTTCCAGAAGGCAACAGTTTCAAGGCCACAGAGGTTGAACGCCAGCTTGAACCACGCACCACACACCGGCTAGAGAGCAATATTGCACAACTGACAATTCCATCGGTACCACCTGAAGACATCACAGAAACCACGGCCCCTACGCCAAGTCTATCCAAGAAAGAGCACCGCATACGCTCTGGTGAAAATCTGGCTATCATCTTTTCCAAGCTGGGCTTGAGCGCTAACTTACTGCACCGTATTGTCAACAGCAATAAGACCACCGCCAAGCTTGCCCACATCAAGCCGGGCGAAACCCTCCATGCAACCATGGATGCCGAAGGCAACCTGCACGAGCTAACCCTGGAGCATAGCGCCATCCGTAGCCTGAAGATTCTTCCAGAAGGCAACAGTTTCAAGGCCACAAAGGTTGAACGCCAGCTTGAACCACGCACCGCACACGCAACTGGTACCGTTACCAGTTCCCTCTTTACTAGCGCGCAGCAAGCAGGTCTATCAGATAAATTAATCATGGAGCTGGCTAATATGTTCGGCTGGGACATCGACTTCGCCTTGGAAATTCGCGCTGGCGATAGATTCAGCATTGTATATCAGGAGGATTTCCTGGACGGTGATAAATACCGTGACGGGCCTATCCTGGCAGCAGAATTTATAAACCAAGGCCGTGTATTCCGCGCCATCCGCTACGTGGACAAAACCGGGCATGCAGATTACTTCTCTCCCAACGGTAAGAGTGTACGCAAGGCCTTCCTGCGCAGCCCGGTGGACTTCCGCCGTATCAGCTCCCGTTTCCAAAAATCACGCTGGCACCCAGTGCTGGGTAAAAAACGCCCTCACCGGGGAGTAGACTATGCCGCATCCACGGGCACGCCAATCAAGGCATCTGGTGACGGCAAAATCATACACCGAGCACGCAAAGGCGGTTACGGCAGGGCTGTAATCATCGAGCACGGTGGCGGCATCACCACCTTGTATGCCCACATGTCCAGGTACGCCTCCAAACAACACCGAGGCAGCCGCGTAAAACAGGGGCAAACTATCGGCTATGTAGGCAAGAGCGGTTTAGCCAGCGGCCCTCACCTACACTACGAATTCCGCATTAATGGTACTCACCGCAACCCTCTAACAGTCAAACTGCCTGCCGCAAACCCCATTGCAAAAAAATACCTGGCAGACTTTAAACAGCAGGCTGCCCCCCTTATTGCCCGCTTGGATGTACTAAGCAAAACCTTAATGGCCGAAGCCCCTTCTAACTAACCACATGCCCACAACGGATAAAGAGATCTATCTGGGACTTATATCCGGCACCAGCATGGACAGCATAGACACAGCACTGGTGAGTTTTGCTGACAACGGACCTGAGCTAATCGCCACCCATACTCACCCCTGGCCAGATGACCTGCGGCAACAATTACAGGATCTAACCACCCCTGGAGAAAACGAGATCAACCGGCTTGGTCAAACAGATGTACGGGCTGGGGTAGAATTTGCCTCTGCTGCGCTGGCACTGCTATCCACAGCACAAATTTCGCCATCTGCTGTAACTGCTATCGGCAGTCATGGCCAAACCATCCGCCATCAACCAGATGCTGATTCACCATTCACCTTACAAATCGGTGATCCCAGCCGGATTGCTGAGGTTACAGGAATCACCACCGTAGCTGGCTTCCGCCGCCGCGACATGGCGGCAGGAGGGGAAGGTGCCCCACTAGTTCCCGCCTTCCATGCAGCAATATTCAGTAGTCATCAGGAGCAACGCTGCATACTTAATATCGGGGGAATAGCCAACATCACCCTGCTTCCACCAAATGGCTCCGATCCTGTTACCGGCTTTGATACCGGCCCAGGCAATTGCCTGCTTGATGCCTGGATCAACCAGCATCTCCAGCAGCCATTTGACCGAGGTGGAGCCTGGGCAGCAGAAGGTAAGACCCGCACCAAATTATTAGAAGCTATGCTGGCAGATAGCTATTTCAGGCGTCCAGCACCAAAATCTACTGGGGTTGATTATTTCAATCTGGAGTGGCTCAACAACCACCTAGCCGAATTTGGAGAGGCCACACCTTGTGACATCCAGACCACACTGGTCGCACTTACCGCAGAAACGATTGCCCGCGCCATCCAGAACCAAGCCCCCAGTTGCCAGCGAATACTGGTATGCGGTGGCGGTGTACATAACAGCTCTCTACTGCTGGAGTTGAAGACCAGATTCACAAATCAACACATAATTGAGAGCACATCTGTAGCGGGGCTAGACCCAGATTGGGTGGAGGCTGTGGCATTTGCCTGGCTGGCAAAGCAGACCATGGAAGGCAAGGCAGGGAATCTGCCTGAAGTTACTGGCGCCAAGCATCCGGTTATTCTTGGTGGGATATATCTGAAAGGGTAGTTTCGAGTCTCTAGTAACTATTTCTATTAAACCGAAAACGACGACCCACAGCCACAGGTAGTGGCTGCATTTGGGTTTTTAATCACAAACTGGGAACCCTGGAGATCATCCACATAGTCAACCTCCGCCCCCATCAGGTACTGGATACTCATAGGATCGATCAGCAGGGTTACACCATTGGTCACTACCTGCGTATCATCCTCATTCGCATTCTCATCAAAGACGAAACAGTACTGCATTCCAGAGCAACCACCACCTTGTATATAAACCCGTAGGTTCGTATCAGGGTTACCCTGTCCAGCAGCGAGTTCGGCAACCTTGGCGGCTGCCGTGGCTGTGAAAATAAGAGGGGTTTCAGATTCTGCGATACTCATCACTAATCCTGCTCAAACCGGCAACAGCAAACTACCTTTGCCTTGATGAACTACTTGGCGTCTGCCTTTGCCCTTCTCTTGGGTATCACTGCCGTGTCATCCGCATCTGAGAAGTCATCACCTGCAAAGTAATTCAACATACGAGGCTCATCCTCATCGACATGTTTCAACTGGCCGTTCACCTCTGCTCCCATGGTCATTTCCAGCAGGTTGTAGTACACGGTTCCAGTAACTCGCGCCTTTGCTGCCAACTCAACCCGCCCGCTGGCATAGACATCACCAACCACAGCCCCATTGAGTATAACGTTGGCTACCTTCACGTTACCTTCAATAGAACCTTGCTCACTAATGGTCAGGGTTGCAGTGCTATCCTCATTTGCTGACAAGCAACCCTTAACGGTCCCATCCAAATGAAGGCCGCCGGTAAAAGAAACATCACCCGTAATTGTCGTTCCATGCCCAATCACTGTGGCTATTTGTGATGCTTTGAATTTTTTTGTTTGCGCTTTCTTTCCGCCTCCAAACACTATTCTTCCTCCACTAACCAGTCAAAGGTTTCAGTTAACCGAGACAATTTCCCGTTAACCGGTTTAACATCAATAACCATATTGTCTACTTTAAAATCCAGAGGCAATATGAGCTGACCATCAAACTTCTGAAAATATTTAAACTGCATCTCTATACTGGAGATCTTTTTCTCTGTAAGCGCCTCTAGAGAAAGCGACGTCTCTTTGTCGTTCTCCTTGCCAGACAGGGTGATGAAAATAGTGCCTTTAACATCATCCTTGTTAGTCAGTACCTGGCTAACAGTGAAACTATAGCGGAAAACAGTTTTATTTTCAGTTGGTTCTATTTTGAAATCACGGACGCGGAGATTTTTCCGATTCTCTTTACTGGAAACTATTCCCCGCAGAAAAACCAATTCCTCCTCCATCTCCAGGTGATCATCCTGAATAATCTTGATCTCCTCCCCAACTACACGTGCTGCCTCACGGTCGATCTGGCTCGCCCGACCGAGAGCAGCCACCTGCTCACGTAGCTTCGTGCGCTCTGCCTCAAGACTGTTTACTTGCTGCTCCAGCTCAGCAGCCTGCTGTTCCAGCTCCAGAATTTTCTGTTTTGCCACAGCACTATTAAACTCAACACTGTTACGACCATAGTCAAAGGCATACCAAGCAGCAGCCAGTACCATTACAGGTACAAGAACCACCACCAGATACCGCCAGCGCCGCCCCCTGCCAGGTTGGATAATCTTTGGCTGTCTAACTTTACGGCCTACAGGCATGCTCTATTAGTTCCTGATATCCTCATTATTGGTCAAAATGGTGGCGCAACAGCCAATTTTTTGAACCTTGTAGCTGCCAGTTACTCAGAGTTAGGGCAAAAGCGCAATGGCGTCCAGCCCGATAGCCTCTTCCAACCCAAACATCAAATTCATGTTCTGAACCGCCTGTCCTGCTGCTCCTTTTACTAAATTGTCAATCACCGACAATACTACCACCGTATCCTCATCCTGCGGACGATGCACGGCAATACGGCAACGATTGGTTCCTCGTACGCTCCGAGTCTCCGGGTGAGACCCAGTCGGTAACACGTCTACAAATGGTTCATCCTGGTAGCGATTTTCGAACAGGTTCTGCAGATCCTCAGCGCACGCTCCCACACCAGCATACAGGGTGGCATGAATGCCACGAATCATCGGCAGCAGATGGGGCACAAAGGTCAACCTCACAGGACCGCCAGCAATCCGTATCAGATTCTGATTAATCTCAGGTAAATGGCGATGCCCAGGCACTGCGTAAGCCTTAAAGCTCTCGCTACATTCAGCCATAAGCGCATTCACACTAGCTGTTCGCCCAGCCCCACTGACACCCGACTTGGCATCGGCAATCAGATGCCCACTGTCCACCAACCCAGACTCAAGTAGTGGCAAAAATCCCAATGTCACTGCGGTCGGATAACAACCTGGATTAGCCACCAACCTGGCATCCTTGATCAGGTTACGATTGAGTTCCGGCAACCCGTACACCGCTTCCTTCAACAGTTCCGGACATGCATGGGGTATACCGTACCACTGCTCCCATTCATCTGGATTATTGAGCCGGAAATCCGCCGCAAGATCAATCACCCGCACATTCCTCTGCAACAGCTCCGGCACCATCTTCATGGCTGTGCCATTGGGGGTGGCAAAGAAAACCAGTTCGCAGGCTCCCAGTTGCTGAACGTCCGGCTCAGAAAAACAGAGATCCAAGTGACCACGCAGGTTAGGAAACAGATCCGCAACAGCTGTACCAGCTTCACCCCGCGAGGTGATTGTTACAATCTCTACACCAGGATGAGCCACCAACAAGCGCACTAATTCAACGCCTGTGTAACCTGTTCCCCCGACTATTCCAACCTTGATCATTTAATTCAACCGAAAAGAAAAGCGGCCTATAGCCGCTTGAAGTATGGATGGTGCGATTTTTCTAGTGTCTATTATCCATCACATACATAATGGACGCCCCATACCAGATGCGAAATCTATCGGGTGTTAATACTGAAGTCAAGCATTGAACACAGCAGAGCAGCACCCATCTAGTGGTAATGGTAAGATCTCAACAAACTCTTTTCAGGGTAATACAAAATTAACAGGCAACTAATCCATGGAAACCATTGAGCTCATTTCCCTCACCCTTGGCATTGCCTGGGCTTCAGGTATCAACCTCTATGCTGCCGTATTCATGCTGGGCTATCTCTCCAGCACTGGCAACATGGAGCTACCTCCTGGACTAGAGGTTCTCGACGACCCTTTGGTCATGGCAGCCGCAGGCATCATGTACTGTGTAGAATTCTTTGCCGACAAAATTCCAGGTGTAGATACTGGCTGGGACAGTATCCACACCTTTATTCGTATCCCCGCTGGAGCAGTTCTGACAGCAGGCATGGTCGGCGGCATGGATGTTACCCCCGCTGCTGAATTTGCTGCCCTGCTTATCGGTGGTGGTATCGCTGCCACCAGCCATTTCACCAAGGCCGGTAGCAGGGTATTAATTAACACATCCCCAGAGCCTGTCACCAACTGGACAGCATCCATTGCTGAGGACATTGCAGTAATTGGCGGTCTATGGACTGCGCTGAATTACCCCGTGCTGTTTGTAGCTCTATTTATCGGTTTCATTCTATTGGCCATATGGATTTTGCCGCGCATCTGGCGCGCCATGAAGAGCCTATTTCAACGCATTGGCACCTGGATGCGAGGCCGCAGAGATAACCCTGACTCCATCCCTCCTGGACAGACACGCCGTGATATTCTAAAAAACCTTTATCACGATGCACGTGATAATTCCAAATAGATATAGGAGCACTCAATGTGGCTTAAGGCCCTGCATCTGATATTTATGGTGACCTGGTTTGCCGGACTGTTTTACCTGCCCCGGCTGTTTGTCTACCACGCCATGACCGAAGACCATGAGGGAAATGAACGTTTCAAAGTAATGGAACGCAAGCTCTACTGGTTTACAACACCTTGGATGATCCTGACCATAATTTTTGGTATCTGGATGCTATACGACTATGCATGGCTGATCTGGGGCAAGATGATGTGGCTGCACCTCAAGCTGACGCTGGTTGCGCTGCTAGTGGCCTACCACCTCTATTGCGGCAAGCTGGTGAAAGATTTTGCTGCGGACAATAATAGGAGAAGTCACGTCTGGTACAGGTGGTTTAATGAAGTTCCAGTACCGATCCTGGTTGCTATTGTGCTATTGGCGGTGATAGGGAGGGGATATAGTTGGTAGTCCTAAGCCCAGCATTCAACTTAAAACTAAAAATAGTTGGCATAAAAAAGGGCAGCAGGCATTAAGCCTGCCGCCCTTTTGTAATCTGCAATTAACCGCAGGTACTGGCCGAGGCGCAGCCACCGCAAGCACTCTCATCCTTCACCGGGGTCACATTATTAAACTTGAATACAGAGGTGCCGTCACCCCGGTCAACATAGTCAATCTCAACACCTTGCAGATGAGCCAGAGCACCGCTATCTATAACCACCTTGAAACCTTCACACTCCAACACGCTGTCGGTCTCATCAATCTGGTCGGTAAAGGTCATACCAAAGCCGACACCGCTACAGCCACCAGGAGTAGCATAAACGCGAACCCCCTGAATATCCTCCTCGACCTGACCGATCAGCTCGACAATTTTGGTCTGGGCCGGTGCGGTTAGAGTGATATATTCATCAGTCAGGGTGTTCATGCTTGCATCTCCTAAAATATAAGTCTAGTTAATAGCTCAAGTATACCACCACTCCTGTGCTGGTGTGAATTCACAAGTTTAGACAATAACTCAGCACTGGTAAGATGGAACCACTGATTTTTATACCGCTGTGGTAAAGATGCTAAATAACCCACCCAAAGTCACTCTCGCTATAGGGGGCCATGATCCTTGTGGCGGAGCCGGTATCCAGGCCGATATTGAGGCCATTGCTGCCCTGGGCGGGCACGCCACCAGTGCCATCACCTGCCTTACAGTGCAAGACACCCTGAATGTCCAACAGCTGATCCCGGTTGAGCCTGATCTGGTTATTGCTCAGGCCAAAGCCGTACTGGACGATCTTGCTGTGAGCACCATCAAAATTGGCCTTATCGGCAGTGCCACCTTGGCCCAGGCATTAGCCCAGCTACTTGCGGAGCATCCATCCATCCCCGTGGTGCTAGATCCGGTTCTGGCTGCCGGTGGGGGTGCCGTCCTAGCTGATAGTGAACTACAACGCACCATGATTAATCACCTGCTGCCACGAGTTAACCTGCTTACCCCCAACTCCCATGAGGCGCGGCATCTTGCAGGAACCAGCAACCTGGATGAATGTGCCCAAATTCTGCTGCATCATGGCTGCAAGCAAGTGCTCATTACCGGCACTCACGAAGAGGCTCCAGCCGTTACCAACACCCTCTACAGTTCTGACAGTGCTTCAACCAGTTGGGAATGGGAGCGCCTGCCCGGTGAATATCATGGCTCAGGCTGCACCCTTGCCGCTGCTATTGCTGCGCTATTAGCACAGGGACTCAGTCTCACTGATGCAGTTCGCAAAGGGCAGGAGTATACATGGCAGACCCTGGCTCACGGCCAACAGCCCGGACGGGGGCAAACGCTGCCAAGCCGGCTCTACCGATTGGCCGCTGAACACGAGAATACATAGTGCCCACACAAATCACTGGCCTCTACGCCATCACCGATCAAGAACTGGCTCAAAGAGATGGACTCAACCACCAGGTTGAAGCTGCCATTCAGGGTGGTGCGCGCATAATCCAGTACCGGGACAAGGGCAATAACCAGGCCCGACGGATCAGTGAGGCTACTCAACTACTCACCATCTGCCGCACCCATGGCGTTCTCCTGATCATTAACGACGACCTGGAACTTGCCTATCACATAGGTGCTGATGGCATTCACCTGGGCCGGGATGATACGGCCGTTGAGCAGGCACGACAGCGGCTCGGCCCCAGCACCATCATTGGTGTTTCCTGCTACAACGAGCTGCAATGCGCCCACGATGCGCAGGCCGCAGGCGCAGACTATGCAGCCTTTGGCCGCTTCTTCGCCTCAACTACAAAACCCAATGCCATCCAGGCTGATATTGGCCTGTTGCAACAGGCCCGGAAGGCACTCCAAATACCCATAGTTGCCATCGGCGGAATAACCCCGGAAAATGGTAGCCAACTGGTGCAGGCCGGGGCCGACATGCTAGCCGTCATCCAGGGCATATTCGCCCAACCGGATATCCGCCTCGCCTGCCATGAATTTTCCAAACTATTTAAGGATTCCAAAACATGAGTCGCTCCCAAGAACTATTCAAACAAGCCCAACTTCACATCCCTGGCGGCGTTAACTCACCCGTGCGCGCATTTAACGGGGTTGACGGTGATCCGGTCTTTATCGAGCGTGCCTCCGGTGCCTATTTCTACGACCCGGATGGCAAACGCTACATCGACTATGTGGGTTCCTGGGGGCCCATGATCCTGGGGCACTCCCACCCGGATGTAATATCTGCCGTACAGAAGGTAGTTGAAAAAGGGCTGAGTTTCGGCGCACCTACTGCCATTGAGACCCAAATGGCAGATAAGGTATGTGAGCTGATACCCGCCCTGGATATGGTGCGCATGGTCAGCTCCGGCACCGAAGCCACTATGAGCGCCATCCGTCTGGCCCGTGGCTATACCGGGCGTGACAAGATCGTAAAGTTTGAGGGCTGCTACCACGGGCACTCCGACTCCCTGCTGGTAAAAGCTGGCTCTGGCGCACTTACTATGGGCGAACCTAGCTCACCCGGTGTTCCAGCAGCACTGGCAGAGCTAACTATCACCCTGGATTACAACGACCTGGAACAAGTCAAAGAAACCTTTGCAAAGATCGGAGAAGAGATCGCCTGCATCATTGTGGAGCCGGTGGCCGGGAACATGAACTGCATCCCACCGGTAGCTGGTTTTCTGGAAGGGCTACGTGAGGTTTGCGACAGCTACGGCACTGTTCTCATCCTGGATGAAGTCATGACTGGCTTCCGGGTATCTTTGGAAGGCGCGCAAGGCCACTATGGCATCACCCCGGATCTCACCACCTTGGGAAAAGTCATCGGCGGCGGTATGCCAGTGGGGGCATTCGGTGGAAAACAGGAGATTATGGAAAAAATCGCCCCACTCGGCCCGGTTTACCAGGCTGGTACTCTTTCGGGTAACCCAGTGGCCATGACTGCTGGTCTCAAAACCCTGGAGCTAATCTCCACCCCAGGTTTCTATAAGAGCCTCACGGCCAAAGCTGAAAAACTTGCTAAAGGGCTAAAGGCCAAAGCCGACAAAGCGGGCGTCCCTCTTACCTATAACCAGGTGGGCGGCATGTTCGGCATCTTCTTCACTGATGCACCAGCAGTGGACAACTTTGCTCAATCTACCGCCTGCAACCAGGATGCCTTCAAGCAATTTTTCCACAGCATGCTGGATCACGGCATCTACGTTGCTCCATCCGCATTCGAGGCTGGATTTGTCTCATCCGCTCATAGCGACGAGGATATTGAGGCTACCCTGGCTGCTGCCGAAACAGCCTTTGCAGAGATTATGTAGGAGCGCCTAAAGGCGCGATAAGACAAATCATTCGCGCCTTTAGGCGCTCCTACAACCAACCAATGGCCGAGCTACTCCAACAACTCCTGCAATGGGTCTCCCTCAACCCAATCTGGGCGGGGGTTGCAATATTCCTCATCACCATGAGCGAATCCCTGGCTATCATTGGCCTCCTGGTGCCGGGGGTGGTATTGATGTTTGGATTTGGTGCCATGATAACAACCGGCACCCTCTCCTTCTGGCCCACATTCGGCTGGGCCGTAGCCGGGGCCATTACAGGCGATGGCCTGAGTTATTTTCTGGGCCGCTATTACCGTGACCAATTAACCAACCTCTGGCCTTTCAACAAGTACCCCAGCTCCCTGGAGAGAGGCATTGCATTTTTCCAGCGCTATGGTGGCAAAAGCGTTGCTATCGGCCGCTTCTTTGGCCCGGTTCGAGCTGTAATTCCATTAGTGGCAGGCATGCTGGGCATGCCTCCAGGGCGATTTGTCGCCGCCAATGTAGCTTCCGCTCTGGTCTGGGCACCAGCTTATCTGCTTCCTGGCATGGTACTGGGCGCATCCCTTGAGCTGGCCTCAGAGGTGGCCTTCCGGCTGGTAATTCTTATTCTGCTGCTGGTAGCCATGATCTGGTTCATGATCTGGAGTATTAAACGCCTGTTTATACTCTTTCATCCACACGCATCAGCCTGGGTACAGTCCGTACTGAATTGGAGCCAAGGGCACCCCATGCTGCGAGAGACCGCCGCTGCCCTGGCTGACCCGCAACATCCAGAAGCCAGGGGACTGGCTATCATGGCCAGCCTGTTGATTTTCACCACTGGGCTTTTTGCCCTGCTCTTTGGCACCGTGCTCGGAGAAACCCTTAACAACTTGAACCATACCGTGCTCCAAGCCATGCAAAGCCTGCGCACCCCCTGGGCAGATCATCTAATGGTTTACCTAACTCGCCTGGGGGATGCCCCGGTAATGATGATTCTGGCTCTAGGTGTACTACTGTTTCTGGCCCAGCAGCACCATTGGCGCACCGCTTACTACTGGTTGGCAGCTGTTGGCTTCGGTTTTCTGGCTTCACTGCTGCTTAAATACAGCCTGCAAATTCCTCGGCCAGATATCGGCATTAAAGACATCACCCCCTACAGTTTCCCCAGTAGCCATGTACTACGCGCTACTGTGCTCTATGGTTTTCTCGCCATCATGATCGCCCGCACCATACCACCACTCTACCGCTGGCTACCTTATAACCTGGCTGGGCTGCTAATTGTTCCTGTAGCAATCTCCCGGCTCTACCTTGGTGTCCACTGGTTAACGGATGTTATCGCCAGCCTTGCCTTAGGCATGGCCTGGATAGCCCTTTTAGGCATTGCCTACCATCGGCATACAATCGTAGAAACCCGCTGGCGAAGCCTGGCGGCAGCAACGATAGCAATACTACTGGTCACGATTGGTATCCAGACCTGGAGAAACCACCCCGCTGACATGGCCTTCTACACCCCCATCCCCAGCATAACCACGATAACTACAGAAGAGTGGTGGGATAACTCATGGCAAAATCTGCCTCAGCAACGCCACGATACCCAAGGACAACGTAATCACCCTCTGCATCTGCAATATGCAGGAACGCTTGACGGGCTACAGCAAGCCCTGGCAAAAAAAGGCTGGCAACAAGCCCCCAGCCTAACCTGGGGTGACAGCCTAAAACTATTATCGCCATCACTACCACTCAGCAAACTGCCAGTCCTACCCCAGGTACATAGCGGGCAACATGAGACAATAACCCTCATCAAGCAACTGTCAGACAATGGTCGCCTGGTGCTACGCCTTTGGCAATCAAACATCCTCCTCAGCCCAGGCCAGATCCCTCTGTGGCTAGGGAATGCCACTAAGCAACAACAAGCCTACGCTCTTAACCTGATCACCTTTGCAGAGACAGCCCCGGATTTTGAGCAATCCTTCAACATCCTGCTACAGAGTATTTCAGACTTACCACACAAGCAGAATGGTAATCTCCTTATGCTGCAAGAAAATTAATCGCCTCCTTTCAGATTTGTCCTACAATAGTTAGCGCCTAACCGGCTGGAAAGCAAGTAACAGCAACCGAATAATGGTTTGCAAGTACCACGGATGGTATACACAAGGAACGAGCTACTGATAAAACAGGATGGCACAAGACACAGCTCCATGGATGGAGCTCAAGGATGGATTACTCAGCCCCCCAGCGGGGCACCAGCTTATGATCAACACCAAGCTGATCCAACACCCTGGCCACCATAAAATCCACGATCTCTTCCACCGAGACTGGCCGATGATAGAAGCCCGGTGAAGCAGGCATAATCACCACTCCCAGCCGAGCCAGCTTCAACATATTCTCCAAATGAATGGCAGAAAAAGGGGTCTCACGCACCACCAGAATCAGCTTGCGCTGCTCCTTCAACATCACATCCGCCGCTCGCTCCAACAAGTTATTACTAGCTCCACAGGCAATAGCAGAGAGTGTTGAGGCCGTGCATGGGCAGACCACCATAACATCAGGTGGATTAGAGCCGCTGGCCACAGGAGCCATCCACTGCTCTTTCCCAAAGATCTGTAGTTGTCCTTCAGCAGCCTGATAATACTCACCAAGAAAGGTTTGAAGCTCAACCGGTGAAGAGGGCAGATCCAGGTCTACTTCCGTCTGTATCACCATCCGCCCTGCCTTGGTGATGAGCAGGTAAACCTGCCGCTGCGCCTGCAACAAACACTCAAGCAGACGCAGGCCATAGGCGCTGCCTGAAGCGCCGGTAATAGCCAGGGTGATGGGCTTATCGAAAGTCGACATAATATCTACTGTATCACTATTTATTTTCAAGTACCCCTGCCACCCTATTTCAAAAGAGGATGATCTTTTGGTAACTGTTTTGACAGCCAGATAGCTAGCTTGTGCCTGACGGATTGATTAGACACCTGATCCTCAGGTAAAGGCTGAATAACCTTGTCATGCACCATCAGCCGATAGATATACATCGCTTTATCTGTAGATGAGTCAGTAGCTTCAAATTCGACTGCACCCCGTGCCTCAGCGTAGCGTGCTCCGGCCTCAAGTGCAGCCTTGGTTAACTTGGCTTCGTTTTTTAGTTTTTTCATGTTGAGTTTCTTGAATCGTTAGGGTTTTTGCTATATTTCATTAGTTTTTTACCCCAATCATGTGATCCACCTTATATGCTCCGTTGTTGATTACTAAAAATCAATACGTACTCCACGAAGCAGAATGTGCGATTACGCCGCTTTCCAGTTAACTCAGCCAATATGCCATATTTCACAAAATCATTAACCAGTGCTGCTGCGGTATTTGCATTGATCTCCAGCAGCTTGGAAACCGTTTTAATATTGACTAATGGTGCTTGATAAAGAAACTGCATCAGCATTTGTGCATTTTTCTGTCGGCGAGTACTGAAGTGCGGTAATATTTCTCGTTCCAGCCGCTCTTTCAAGGCTAGGATATCCTTGAATACCTGAATCGAGCGCTCGGCTGTCTCTCGCACCCCATACAGAAAAAACACCAGCCACTCTTTCATCTGGTTACTTTCACGCACAGCCATCAGGCGATCAACATATTCAGTCTTGTGCCGCGCGAAATAATCGGATAAATAGAGGGCTGGTTTGTGCAGCAACCCAAAGTCAGCCAAATACAAAGCAATCATCAAGCGACCTAAGCGGCCATTTCCATCCAGGAAGGGATGGATAGTCTCAAACTGATAGTGGGCAATAGCCACCTTTATCAGGTGCGGAACCTGTAATGCTTCATTGTGTAGAAACTTTTCCAGGTCACTCATCAGGGCAGGCACTTCATCCTGATGAGGCGGGATGAAAGCTGCATTTTTCAAGCTAACACCAATCCAGTTCTGGCTGATGCGAAATTCTCCTGGCCGCTTATGCTCACCACGTACCCCTTGCATCAGAATCCGATGTGTATTTTTCAGCAACCTATTGGAAAGCGGCAGAGTGTCCAACTGTTTAATGGCTGCATTAATAGCCTGGATGTAGTTCTGCACCTCCTGCCAGTCATCCTGTTTTTCTGGCTCTACATCCCGCACATCCAATAGGGCCTCTTGCATGTTGGTGCTAGTTCCTTCGATGCGACTGGACTGGGTCGCCTCCTTGGTTATGTGCATACGGATGAAAAAATCTACATCCGGCACCAATTGTGAGAAGGCATTCAACTCACCCAGAACCCTGTCAGCATCACTTAGCAGGCGTTGCACCTCACCATCAGCGATCTCCCAAGCATGATTAATCTGCTCCGGGGTAAAACTTTTATATTGGTATTGCTGCCTGTGGGCACCTGCTTGGTAGTTTCTTATATCCACTTATGTCGAATTCACTGTAGTTTTTCGATATAATACTTCGCTTATGTCGAAATGTAGCCTTTGCTGCGGCTTATGTCAAGTTGACCTGTAGTTTTCGACATAAGGAGTTTCTTATGTCGAAAACTAGCCATTTAGCTTGCTGCATCAGCCCTCAGCACATCCAACAGCCGCTGATGAATATTCTCAAACCCGCCGTTACTCATAACTAACACATGATCCCCAGGCTGGGAGCTGCTGGCCAGGTCTTTAACAATATCTGCCACTGACTCACAAAGTTGAACCCTGTCACCCAGGTCTGCGAAAACATGCCCAGCATTCCATTGCAGCTCTTTAGGGGTATGAACCAGCACCTTGTCTGCCGCCCAGAGCGCAAGGGCAAGGCGTTCTGCATGGACACCCATGCGCATGGTGTGTGAGCGAAGTTCTAATATGGCGATAATGCGTTCATCTCTCACCTGTGCCCGCAGACCGGCAAGGGTGGTTTCAATGGCGGTGGGGTGGTGGGCGAAGTCATCATAGACCCGGATGCCGTTAACTTCGCCTCGCAGCTCCATGCGACGGCGCACATTACGGAAGCTACTGAGACTCTCTAAAGCAATATCGGGAGTGATACCTACGTGGCGTGCAGCAGCTATTGCAGCCAAAGCATTGGCAACATTGTGTCTGCCAGTAAGCGCCCACTCCGCCCGTCCAGCCCGTTTCCCGTGGCATAAGAGATCAAAGCTGCTCCCATCGGGGCTGGCATGAGCACCATGCCATTGGGCTGGGCCTTCCGGATCGAAGGTTTCGGTTGGGGTCCAGCAGCCCATATCCAGCACTTCGTTGAGGGCCGCATCCTGAACTGGAATTATGATCTGACCAGAGCCAGGAACAGTGCGCACCAGATGATGAAATTGGCGCTGAATCGCTGCCAGGTCATCAAAGATATCAGCGTGGTCAAATTCCAGGTTATTGAGGATCAGGGTGCGAGGCCGGTAGTGGACAAATTTGGAGCGTTTATCAAAGAAGGCGGTGTCGTATTCATCTGCCTCCACTACAAAGAAAGATGTATTACCCAGGCGAGCTGAGATGCCAAAATTCTGGGGTACGCCACCGATGAGAAAGCCGGGACTCATTCCTGCATCTTCAAGTATCCAGGCCAACAGGCTGGCGGTGGAGGTCTTGCCGTGGGTTCCAGCCACTGCCAAAACCCAGCGACCCTGTAGCACATGCTCCGCCAGCCACTGAGGGCCGGAGCTATAGGGCAATCCCTCATCCAGCATATATTCCACTGCTGGATTACCTCGGGACATGGCATTGCCCACCACTACGCAGTCCGGTGAGGGTTGGAGGTGTTCTGCCTTGTAGCCCTCCATGAGATGAATACCAACTTCCTCCAGTTGGGTGCTCATCGGCGGATAGACGTTGGCATCAGATCCGCTAACCTCATGTCCCAAAGCCCTGGCCAACAGGGCAATTCCACCCATGAAGGTACCGCATATGCCGAGGATATGAATATTCATGGCAGTGGCACCACCACCTCCATCAACTGATTCGAGGCCACAAAAATGATTATAGCGATCATGATGCCACGGCCCATGGGCATATCTAAGGCATGGCGCAGAATATGCCCCATTACCACCAGAAACCATACCAACACCAGCAAAGAACCGAGTCCAACCAATAACGATACTGACTGAGGATCTGCGGTCTGAGGGCCGCCCAAGGCACGAATAGGGATCAAGATAAGGCCCAGCAGGATGCTGACACCAAATATGGCCGATGCCGTCTGAATCAACCGCGGTGCCACCCCCTTCCAGAACAACAGCAACCACAGCACCGCCAGTAAAAATAGATTATCCACCAGGCCGGCAAGCAGTGCCCTGGATGCACCACCATAGATCTCACCAAGTGTGCAAGCTGCCAGCAGCAGATTGACCATCAAGGTTAGCACCAGCAGCACATTCGAAGCGTGCAAATCCTGCGGCTTTGCACGCAGCAAACAAAGGTCAAAGAAATAATTGAATAATGCTGTCAAACTAGAACCTGTCCACTTCACTATTTCGGATTTAGAATACATCATACCGATGCCTTGGCTGCCTCGCCACGAAGGGAAGCATAAAATACCATGTTCATTTTCATCTGTAGGTCGGATTTTGCCGACACAACTGACAAACTAAATCATGCAAGAACTCTTCATAGATACACCAGATAAATTACAGCAGTTATGCGAACAATTAAGCGGCAGTGAATGGCTGGCACTGGACACTGAGTTTCTGCGTGAAAAAACCTACTACTCTAAGTTCTGCCTGCTACAGATCGCCAACCACAGGGTAGCTGCTGCTGTAGACCCTCTACAAATCGATGATCTCTCACCCTTGTTGAACCTGTTGAATGACCCAGGTATCACCAAGGTCTTCCATGCCGGACGCCAGGATCTGGAGATCTTTCACCAAATCTGGGGAACCCTGCCTGCCCCTCTCTTTGACACCCAGCTAGCTGCCACACTCATCGGCCTTGGCAACCAAATAGGTTATGCCGCTCTAGTAAAAGGGCTACTTAATGTGGATCTCGATAAAGGTCACTCCCGCACCGACTGGAGCCTACGCCCCCTATCACCAGAACAGCAGCGTTATGCGCTGGATGATGTCATCTATCTGGGTCAAGCCTACATGAAGCTCAACACAGAACTCCACAAACTTGGGCGTATCCCCTGGCTGGCAGATGATTTTAATACCTTGGCCTCAGCAGAGACCTATCAAATCAATCCACAGCAGCAGTGGCAGCGTATACGTGGCAGGCAGAACCTCAAAGGAGTGCAGTTAGCTGTATTACAAGCCCTGGCCGCCTGGCGGGAAACCAAGGCCATGGAATCAGACAGACCCAAAAACTGGATTATCAAGGATGACATACTACTTGAACTGTCCCGGCGCAAACCAAAAGATATGCAACAACTTGCAAATATACGTGGACTGGAAGTACGCACAGCAGAACGCCATGGGAAAAAGTTGCTCTCCCTGATTGCCGTTGCTGGCGGTCTTCCGCAGCGACAGTGGCCAGAGGAAAAAAATCAGCGCATACGACTAACCGTGGAGCAGGATGCTCTGGCCGACATTCTTATGTCTGTCCTGCGCTTGCGAGCCAAAGAGCAGCGGTTCAGTCCCCAGGCTCTGGCCACCCGCAAAGAACTGGAACAATTAGCAATCGGCAGCCGGAATACGGGAGTGCTAACAGGCTGGCGTAGAGAGGTGATCGGCAATGACCTGCTAAAAGTCATGGAAGGAACACTTTGGCCCCAATGGCGGAGTGGGAAAATAGAGTTAGTTCCACAGCGCTAGGAGCCAAGAGCGGAACATTTGGCTAATCTCAGTTTTAGACTGGTTGATACCCAAGACAGATATTTAGTCCGGCTCTTCGCAGGGTTAGGATATGACTGATGTAAAACGCAATCTGGAAGGAGAGATAGAGCAACTTCTCGGTATATTCAAAGGTAAAAGCATCAATATGATACTTGACCCCTTTGCTAACTTACTTGATATGGTGGGCCCGGTAGGACTCGAACCTACGACCAAGGGATTATGAGTGCTAGTAAAATCAATAACTTACTGATTGTTCTAGATTAGACTGTGTTTGGCAAAATCAGTTAAAGTCGTGTTTGTTCAATAGGTTATCGCAGGTTGGCGCAGGAAGTAAAAACTGGGAGGTGTTCCGCAAGTGTACCGAGGAATCAGAGCCGTAAACTCCACCTCATTAGCTCTATCTTTCAGTGTTCTGAATATTGTGTTTTCGTTTATTTCGAATATACTTCAGAGTAAGTTTTAGAATATTCTGGAGATCCATAATGACCACCCACCCTCAACTGTTGCCTGATACTGAATCTTCAGCATTGGCTCGCGCAAGTGCTGAGGAGCTGAGCCGCCTGCTTGGTCGTATGCCGGAAGCAGAACGAGCCAGGGTTCAACTGGATGGCAATGATCTTATCCTGCCAAGACAGGCATTGGCTCTGTTGCGTGATCTGCTGGTGGAAATGGCCCAGGGTAATGCGGTAACAATCGTACCGACCCATGCGGAACTGACGACTCAGGAGGCCGCAAATATTCTCAATGTTTCCCGCCCTCATCTGGTAAAGCTGCTTGAGAAAGGAGAGATCCCCTATTTCAAGACCGGAACACATCGCCGTATCTGTTATCAGGATTTGATGTCATACCGTGACCAGCGTGATCAAGAGAGCAGGGGTGCTCTTGATGAGCTGGCAGCACAAGCCCAAGAACATGATATGGGTTATTGATGCGCTATAAGTCGTCTTTGATGCCTGCGTGCTCTATCCCGCGCCATTGCGGGATTTTTTGCTCCGCCTGTCAATGACGGGGCTTTTTGCTGCAAAATGGACAGATCAAATTCATGATGAGTGGATTAGAAATGTTCTAAAGGCTCGCCCAGAGCTCGAAGATAAGCTTCCGCGCACTCGTGATTTAATGAATCGAGCTGTCTCAGATGCACTGGTCACCGGTTATGAAGCTCTGATAGAGAAGTTAGAGCTTCCTGATGCAAATGACAGGCATGTACTGGCGGCGGCTATTCGCTCCGGTGCTCAAGCAATTGTTACATTCAACCTGAAAGATTTTCCTGATGGAGCGTTAGCACAATATGGTGTCGAAGCCATGCATCCTGACCTTTTCATTGAACACCAGCTTGATCTACATCAGGGGGCTGTTATTGCAACAGCCAAACAGCACAGAGCAGCATTGAAGAATCCACCGAAAACGACGGATGAATACATTGAGACTTTGGCTGCTCAGGGACTGGCTATCTCAGCAGACCGGTTCCGAGATTTTATTGAGTTGATTTAGCCGTTTGCTCTTTTTAGAGTTCTATTCAGTGTCACTTCTTGGCACTCGATCTTTTATGCTCCAAATTCTAACCGTACATTTATTATTAATAGGGTTACGGTTTTGAGCGCGGGAAGCACCTGGCTTGCCAGTAGCAAGCTAGTCAAAGTCAAACAGCTCTTTCACTTCAACATTGAGCGCATTGGCAATCTTTTCGAGATTGTCGAACTTAGGGCCAAATATCCCTCTTTCAATATTGCTGATCGATTCGATTGTCAGGCCAACTTGTTCTGCAAGCTGCTCTTGGGTCAAATCTACTTGCATGCGGAGTAGCCGGAGTTTACGGCCAAACTGAGTTTTCAGATTCATCAAGCTAGAATATTGAAGTTGTACTTCATATATAACGAAGTTAAACTTCGTCCTTATGAACCTGTCAGGTTTGGTTTAAAAAGGAAAAATGCTCGAAGGGATAAGGAGATTTGTTTTGTCTGGGTCTGGATTTCAGGGGGGAGGCATGTATGTTGATACTAACTCGTAGGATGCAAGAGGCATTAATGATCGGTGATGACGTCAGAATCACCGTATTGGGAGTAAAGGGCAATCAAGTACGCATTGGAATCGATGCCCCACGGGATGTAACTGTCCATCGTGAAGAAATTTATGAACGAATCAAGTTGGAGAAGTTAGAGAAAGAGCAGTTGTAAATGGGAGTATTAGTGGGTCAGTATTTTAAATGTCTTGTGGATTAGCAAAATATTTGCCGTTTAGTGAAATGAAACATGGGGATGGCAAATATCATTATGCGGTACTGCCTGAAGTGACTGGGGGTAATAATAAATAATAATATGATCTGATTAGTTTATCCGGTTGGCAGGAGATCCTGAGTAGTACCGCTTTCAACTAATCGATACCCCATTGTCCGGTAACCTTGTTGGCGTCTATCCCACATTTTCAGCAGTGCAGGGTGCCCCGTATCAACAATATCAATAATTCTTACATCATTTTTAGTCGTGTGTTCACGGTGTAATCGTCCGGCATATTGTTGTAGTGTTCCTTTCCATGAGATCGGCATTGCAAGCACAAGGCTATCGAGTGGTGGATGGTCAAAACCCTCACCTACTAATTTTCCTGTAGCGAGAAGAATACGTGGGGCATCTGGAGGTAGCGCATCAAGCTCACCGGTTACGACAGCACGCTGCTTTTTCGACATGCGTCCGTGCAGAGTGTAGAACTCTTGGATATGCTGGCTAAGTGTGCTTTTTATCATCTCCAAATGATCAATGCGCTCTGTTAATACAAGAACTTTTCTTCCCTGGTTGTAGAACTCTGTGACCTTTTCAACAATTGATTCTGCTCGACCTCTATCCGCGGCTATATGACGAAAAATCTCCTGGATGGGGCTGTCTGGAGAGATGTCGATAGTTGATGTATTGTAATGTGGAATTATCATCAACTCCCTAGGGGCATTTTTGGGGATATCAGCGGTATGGCGAATAGGTCCACATTGCATGTAGATAATGGGTTGCTGTCCATCACGGCGTATTGGTGTCGCCGTCAGGCCCAGAACATATTTTGCATTGGTGCGTTTTAGAATGCGCTCAAAAGAGAATGCCGAGAGATGATGGCACTCATCGACAATCACCTGACCATACTGATTTAGTTGATCGAGTAACTCCTCCCGGCGTGTTAATGTCTGCATCACTGCAATATCGATAATCCCAGATGGCTTGACCTTACCGCCACCCATGGTGCCAATATCCCCCTTCTTCACATTGAGAAATGTTTGGAGTCGTGCTTTCCACTGCTTCAGTAGTTCAGTGCGATGCACCAGAATTAATGTATTCACACCTCTGCGGGCGATAAGGGCAGCGCCGGTTACTGTTTTTCCAAATGCTGTCGGAGCGCATAAGATCCCCGTGTCATGCTTGAGCATCGCCTTGGTAGCATGCTCCTGATCATCTCGAAGTTTGCCTTCAAACCGGATTTGTATCGGTTGCCCTGAAGATCGCTCATCCTCAATGCAGCATTGAATGCCATTTTCCTGTAACAGCTTGACTGATGGTTCCAAACAACCACGCGGAAGACCGATATGTCTGGGAAAGTTCTCAGCACAACCGATAACTCGCGGCTTGTCCCATACGGGAAAACGCATTGCTTGTGCCTTGTAGAACTCAGGGTTTTGAAATGCCGCCAAACGGATCAACCTATTCAGCAAGGGTTGTGGTAATTGCTCTTTTTCAAAATAGATTAAATTGGCCAAAGTGATGTTGACAGACTCGGGCATGGGCGCAGCCAACTTGTTTGCCCCGGTAGTTGGCCGTTTCCAGGGTTCATGCAGATCCTCATCACCGATGAAAGTGACATCCAGGGGATGCCTGTTACCAGTGGCCAAAAGAATGGCTGGTTCAATATCCTGAGGAGACATTGGTTGAATGGAAGCAAGAAAGATCCACTGGTCCGGATAAGGCTGAAAAGCATCATCCACAAACAGACTACAGCCCTGTTCACGCGGCTTTTTTTGTAGTGGCAACGCAATGAGGTTGCCAAAACCGCCTTTTGGCATGGTGTCTTGATTGGGAAAGAGGCGATCATAGGAGCCAAGCGCCAACTGTCGCGTACGATCACAGGTATGGCTGATAATTGCGCTGCCCAAACGCCTGGCATCGCGGGCAGAAACCATTGAGGAGAAGAAGATCCAGGCATGGGCGCCGTTGCCTGAACGAGAAATCTCTAACGCTATGGGCACGCCCAGTTCGTGACAAGATGCTACAAATGCACCAACATCCTCCTGCCAGTCTGCCTTATCAAAATCAACAGCGAGAAAATGGCAGGTGTCATCATTTAATAGCGGATAGACTCCAATGGTATGCTTTCCAGCTAGGTGATCAAAAATGGTTTGATCGGTAACGGATAACAAGGATCGTTGAGAACAATCGGCGCATTTGATGCGAGGTTTGTTACAGATGCCCTGTTTCCATTCATTTGCACATGCGGGGGAGTAACCGGACTTGCCAGCTTTGCTCTCCCAACGGATTGGGTAGACATCACTGCGTTCCTGAAATAGACGGCGGAAGAGCTTTACTTTTTCATTTGTCGTAAGAGGAGACGGAGCTGTCTCCGTGCGAGGTTCGATTTGTGATAAACGCCACTCGATGCCATGAGATTCGAGGAGTGTGATCAGGCGGGAATTTTCAGTGTGGAGCCGAGCAAGTTCATTGTGCCTGTTTGACAAAACAGCATTTCCTCATGCTACTGGTTGCTTCATGTGATTGGCTCTCTGCTCACTAATGATACGGCACTATGCACTGCTGAATTTGGACTACTCGCTACAGCAATGAGCTACTGCGCTTCGCGATGTGAGCTTGATAGGCCTGCTTCTTTGAATTTGAGTTTCATTTTGCCTGATCAATTATTTATTAATTTTAC
>UOFX01000095.1_pt1 | contig 24460 bp, 25 predicted proteins | sample 1989101 | NCBI WGS metagenome assembly UOFX01 (sample SAMEA4712195, study PRJEB27164) | hydrothermal vent metagenome | biome: marine basaltic hydrothermal vent biome; feature: marine hydrothermal vent; material: mineral | place: Pacific Ocean | collected 2011-06-14/2011-07-23 | depth 1719 m
AACTGATCCATCAAAATCAATCGTGATGCGCTTCAACGACAACAACTTTAAGCGATCTAATACCAAGGCATGTTGCAATTGCTGGAGATTCTCTACGCTCTGATTATCCATCCTTGCCAATTGTCGACTAATAGTGGCCACATCAGGGAGGCGATTGAGCCCAAGCAGACGGAGAACAAGTGGGTCATTCTCATAATATCTGAGATGCCTTAGTTCTCGATACCCGAGCAAGAGATGAATAACAAGCAACAGAACTATGCTGGCATGTCCGTAGATGGGGGTGATGCGCTGGTGTCGGAAGCATTTGCGTAACCGCTCTTTTAAAGCCAAGCATTCAAATAGCTTTTGAAATACGACCAAGCCAGAGAACGAGGTGAGCTGCTGGTCTTCAAATCGAAGTGCAGGGAGTGCGTGGGTTTTGCTATAAATATCAGATCTGCTAAACTTCATAATAAGCGGTTTTGTTGTTGGGTAGTTTATTGTTTTCGCAAACATATTTTACCTCATCAGCAATCCGCTTTCTTATTTATCGTCATAAAACATGCATTATTTTGATGTTTCTAGATCTCACCAGCGGTGAATTCCAGGAACATCTCAAAAATCGTAATTCACATTGCTTTTTATATGGTGAATCATGTATTTTGGCCAAAATTTATGCAACTATCGGGTCCACTAATATCAACAATTTTTGGCAACAGATCCGTTTGGTAATTCAACAACATCAAACCAGTACGTTTTAATGTTATGCATCATGTCAACCAAACCCATAAAACTAACTGGTTTAGTTATAAATGAGTTAGCTCCTAGAGAATAACTCTCACTGATGTCACAATCAGCCCGTGATGTGGTCAGTATGATAGTTGGGATGTGGCAAAGTTCAGGGTTAGCTTTGATTCCTTTAAGAGCTTCAATACCATTCATCTTTGGCATATTTAAGTCCAGAAGTATGATGTCTGGTTTAGGGAATTTGGCAGTTTCAGCATAATCACCACGGTGACATAGATAATCCAAAAGCGCCTCACCATCTGTCACAAAATCCAAACGGCCGCCAATATCGGCCTTTTCAAGTGCCTTTTTTGCCAGCAGACAATCATCTTCATCGTCATCTGCCATTAGAATCACAAGTGGCTTTTTATTTGCGTTCATTACACTACCCTCTTCATACTGCTATATGACACACGTTGGGAACATATGTAGGTCAACAATAATGATTCAGCACAATCGAGTATAGTATCAAGAAACTCTGGCTTCACGTAGCCACATTTGTAACTTTTTGTTTATTATCAAGAATCGCCGTATTTTGGATATACACAGCGAGGGGTCATGCTGGCAAGTTAAATAGCCAGCAAGATAGAATACTTGCTGCGTACTACAAGCCTTAGTACCTTGCCTTTGTTACTATCTTGTAGCCTTCACGATCTGACTTCCATCCCCACGCATAGGATTGAAGATTTTTGAGTGCTGCCCACAGGGCCTCATCATATGAGACCGCACTAAAACCACAACCATAGCTGGTGCGATCCCGCCCACGGGAACTTTGATAATCACTCCGTAGAATAATGACATAGGCGTGCTGTAGCTCTACAACAGCCTGAGGAAAGAAATATTTGTACCCTCTTTGCCTTAGCTTATCACCAGCCTGTTGCAATGCAGTTTCAGCAGATTCTAGTGAAAATACCCATTCAATGGCTTCTGAATTACCCATGGCTTTGGCGACAACGCAGGCACCACCTGCCACAACATTACTGGGCACACACAACATCGTCACCATGACAAATATCAACTGCAAGCATTGCTTCAACCTGGAATCCTCAGTTGGCATAGCAAAAAAGCTCCTCACTTCAACAAATACCTCATACACCACTTCAGTATCGGCTTATTCCTCTAAATACTTGAAAATCTACACCATTGCTTTAGAATTTTTGGCTTTTTCGCTTATCTAGGAGGGAGAACAAGATTGCAGCAATTTATCCCCGGCCAGCGCTGGAGCAGTAACACCGAACCTGAACTTGGACTAGGAACCCTGTTGGCCATTGAAGGCCGCACTGTTCGTATCGTCTTTCTTGCCACTGGCGACATCCGCAACTATGCCACCGATAACATGCCAATGAGCCGGGTGCAGTTTGAGGTGGGTGATCGAATTGAGAGCCACGAAGGGTGGTTGCTAACGGTGGAACACATTATCGAGGAAAACGGCCTGCTCAGTTATCAGGGCAGGCTGGACGATGGCTGCAAGGCAGTTCTGGCTGAAGGTGAACTAAGCAACTTTATCCAATTCAACAAACCCCAGGAGCGCCTCTTTGCCGGCCAGATTGATGATGACCACTGGTTTGAACTACGCTACGAGACCCTGCAACACATTAACCGGCTCGAACAGTCACCTGTACAAGGCCTCTGCGGCAGCCGCACCAGCCTGCTACCCCACCAGCTATATATCGCCCACGAAGTAGCCCACAGACATGCGCCACGGGTTCTGCTGGCAGACGAAGTTGGTCTCGGTAAGACCATTGAGGCTTGCCTGATCCTGCATCATCAACTGCTAACCGGTCAGGCAAAGCGGGCGCTAATAGTGGTGCCAGAGACATTGGTACATCAATGGTTAGTGGAGCTACTGCGCCGATTCAATCTACATTTTAGCATCTGTGATGAGCAGCGATGCCAAGCTATTGAAGAGTCTGGTCAGGCAACCAACCCCTTTCTGGCCGAACAGCTGGTACTCTGCGATCTGGGACTTTTCACCCAATCCAAGTTGCGGCAGAAGCAGGTTCTGGATGGTGACTGGGATCTGCTAATCGTAGATGAAGCTCACCACCTGGAATGGAGTGAGCAAGTCAGCAGCCCTGAATACCAAATCATTGAGCAATTGGCAAAACGTACCCTTGGGGTACTGCTACTCACTGCCACACCTGAGCAACTTGGCAGGGCCGGTCATTTTGCCCGCCTGCGTCTACTGGATCGAGACCGTTTCTACGATCTGAACAGCTTCCAGAGAGAAGAGGCTCTCTATGAGCCAATAGCAGAGGCGGTGGAAAGGCTGCTCTCAGATAAAACGCTCAACCAGGAAAGCACCCAGAGACTATTGGACACAATGGGTGAAGAAGACGCCACCCCACTCCTGCAAACTCTAAACAGCCAGACCGCCAGCAATGATATACAAGAGACCGCACGCACCAAACTGTTGGAGATGCTGCTGGATCGTCACGGCACTGGCCGCGTGCTGTTCCGCAATACCAGAGGTCAGATCAAAGGCTTTCCAAAGCGGCGGTTGCTACTCTCCCCACTAACGCAAGAAAATACTACTATCGACCCACGCGCGAGTTGGCTAATCCAGACCCTGCGCAATCTTAGGGAAGAGAAAATACTACTGATCTGCGCCAAGGCATCCACCGCCATGAGATTGGAGGAGACCCTGCGGACTAGAGAAGGGTTCCATTGTGCTCTCTTCCATGAAGGCATGAGCATTATTGAGCGAGACCGGGCCGCCGCCTGGTTTGCCGACCCAGAAGATGGCGCACAACTCCTGATCTGTTCCGAGATCGGCAGCGAAGGGCGCAACTTCCAGTTCGCTCACCACCTGATACTGTTCGACCTGCCTGTAGACCCGGATCTACTTGAACAACGCATCGGTCGCCTGGATCGCATCGGCCAAACAGAGACTATCCGCATCCATGTGCCATTTATCAAAGGCAGCGCCCAGGAGGTATTGCAACGCTGGTTCCATGAGGGATTAAATGCCTTTGAGGAGATCTGCCCAGCAGGCCATAAGCTCTTCAGTGACCTTGAGACAGAGCTGATGCAAGCTATGGAAGCGCCTGATGAGCAGGCACAAATTGACCAGTTGATTGAGAAGACACGCCAACAGCACATCATAGCCCGTGAGTCCATGCAACGGGGGCGGGATCATCTACTGGAGTTAAATTCCTGCCGCAAGCAAGAAGCAAATGATCTGTGCAAAGCCATTGCAAAGATCGATAGCTCACCAATCTTGCGAGACTACATGGAACGGCTGTTCGACTGCTACGCCATTGAGATGGAAGAGCACTCAACTGGCAGCTTCATCATCCGCCCTACTGCGCAGATGCGCTGCGACAGCTTCCCCGGCCTTACACCGGATGGACTCACCTTCACCTACCACCGCGACACCGCCCTCAGCCACGAAGACCGTCACTATCTAACCTGGGAGCACCCCATGGTGAGGGACACCATGGAGATGGTGACAAGCAGTGAGATCGGCAACTGCGGTCTCACTATTGCCAAACACCCAGCCATCGAACCTGGCACCCTGCTACTTGAGGCCATTTACCTGCTGAAGTCTGTAGCGCCCAAAGCGCTACGCGCTGGCCGTTTCCTGCCACCCACAACACTGCGACTGGTAATAAACGAAGAGCACCAGGAGCTAAGCGCCACCCTGACTCACGCTGAGTTATCAAAGGAAAATCACCCTATAGACCGCAATGGCGGCACTGAGATTATACGCAAACGACGCTCACAAATTCGCCAAATGCTAGTAACAGCCGAAGCTAAGGCCAACCAACAAACGCCCTCCATCATCCGTCAGGGACTTGACCTGGCATTAGACACCTATTCAACCGAAATTCGACGCCTTGTGGCCCTGAAACAGGTCAACCCAAATGTACGGGAGGAAGAGATAGAGGTGCTACAGGAAGAACTACGGTCGCTGGCTCAACATATTCAAGGGTCAAGGCCACGCCTGGAGGCCATACGCGTGGTTGTGGGGTGCTAGCCGGTCATACGGGAGAAACAGTAGACTTTCCTGCATCCTCTAAGATTCGCAATACCCTTTCTCGCCAAGCATCACGGAAACGTTTGACAGTTTCTTCATTTGCAAAGCCCCCCAATATATTACCAAGATCTTCACCCATTGTTGGCGCTGGCAAAATACCACTTGGATCATAAATCAATGTCACACTATCACCGGTCGATATCCTTTCAAAACGAAAGCCATGATCGGCATAGGAATCTCCAGAGTGAAACTGAAGCAGGCCGCAACGTGCAAATTGCCCACCCAGGCCGTGAAAACCATTATCAGCAGCAGCACCTGTTAATAGAGTAAACACCTGGCTGATCGGGCCATTTGTCCCTTCATTCTGCGCCCCATATACGGTTACTCGAATATCACCACGTTGGGGCATGTCATCACCCCATAGCTCCTCAACAGCTCGCTTTACCAGCAAAAAACCCCCAACAACCGTAGGACATGCGTGGCCAGACATCTTGGCTACATCATCAAATGTATAACTAAATACACCATCACCAGCACCAAGCAAATCGCCCAGCGGGTCGTATAGGTGGATAACCGGTTTTCTGGGGAACATCAAAGTTTCAGACATTGATCAATACCTTGCAGATATACTATGTGTGTACCGAATTACTTAACTTACCAATGCGTTCAATCTCAATGGAGATTTGATCACCATCAGCAAGAAACCGTGGTGGTTTACGTGTAAAACCAACCCCATTGGGGGTACCGGTCAAAATGACGGTACCAGGCAACAGCGTCGTATCCTGACTCAGAAAGCTAATAAGCCGTGCAACTGAGAAGATCATGTCAGCAGTATTACTCTCTTGCATAACCTCGCCATTAAGGAGAGTGCGAATGCTGAGAGCCTGTGGATTCTGGATCTCATCTGTAGTCACAATCGCTGGCCCAAGGGGGCAAAAACCATCAAAGCTCTTACCTCTTATCCATTGACCACCGCCAGCATGTTTTTGCCACTTACGTGCCGACACATCATTGGCAGCAGTGTATCCAAGCACATAATCAAGCGCATTCTCCTCCGCAACATCCTTGGCATGGCGACCGATTATAACAGCCAACTCCGCCTCAAAATCAACCTCTGGCCCGCGCACACAGCACTTAGGTAAATGAATTCCATTGCCAGGGCTATTGACCGTTGTTGACGGCTTCATAAAAACCACAGGATGCTGCGGTAGAGCAGCCCCGGTCTCACGGGCATGCTCCAGGTAATTCAACCCGATACAGTATATATTTGCCGGGATTATAGGGGCCAGCAAAGAACTAACTGGAACCCGCTGACCAGTAGGTGCAGGGCTGGCAAATAAGTCTCCATCCAGCAGCTCAGCCGTACCATTACGGTACTCCACACCTAGCTGTTCCATATTGGCTTGATCAAAAAAACGAATGATATTCATGCTCTGTTTACTTCAAAATATCTGTACGATGCGCTTTAGCTATGCCGTCAGCTACTTCAGGCGGCACACCTGATTCATCAGCAAAGTGTTTCCACTGTAATACAGCAGCCTGTACCTCATAGACAATTTCTTCAACTCTGCCACGTTTCATGGACGCATTTTTTGCACAGGCCTTGAAGTCATCGATAGTAAAACTGTCGCGCTTACCGTTGAGTGACATCTGGTGTCGACTTGTCCAGTTACCCTGCGGGTTATAGCTGTAAGTCATATCAAAGGCTGGAGCAAGAGACCAGTTGCCTGACTTGTCCATCAAAAACGCAATATTCTTAACATGGTCATCCTGATTACGACCGATAATATTGAAGGCCATCCGCCGAAACTGCTCTTCAATCATTGCCATCGGCATTCCCAACTTACGAATAGTACGTAAAGCCTGCTCATAAGAATTGCCACCGGCTGTTTTAAAATCAAAGTGCTCCATAGCACAAAAGGATTGCATGTGAATCTTCTGACCGGAATCTGTCCGATCAAAGCGCTTAGTCATAAAATGACTACGATCATTCTCTTTAAGCAGCCGTGACTCTTCCATGTCAATTTTGGCTTTCTTCACCATGTGGTAATAGGCATGCTCAATAAGTCCATATCCTGCTGGATCCTCCAGCTCTTTATCTTTATTGCCAGAGATGCCATCAAACTTCAATAGCCAATAAGAAAAATCTTTCCCCGCCTTGACTTGACCTGATCGTACCTCATTAGTTTTCTGGCTCCAGGCAATAATTGCCTTCGCTCTGGCTCCACCGGCAGATGTACCAACACGCAGGATATCCTGTAAAGAGTCTTCTCTAAGCTCAGGAGCAAAAGAGCCCTGAAGTGTATTGCGCTTAGTCAGAATTTTACTTGCGAGTTCAACCAGTGCTTTGACATCAATAGGTTCAGATTTACTAGCAGAAGGATCTTGTGCTGGCAGGTATTCCAATGCCCCCATGCCTCGAACACCGATATAACAAAGACGCTCAACCGGATCAAAACTTTCCGGTGAACGCCCTTGATTGGCAAGCCATACATTGATCAGGGCATTACCAAAATCATCAGGCAATGAATCTGCAAGCAATCCCGGAAGGCCATAAAACGTCTCCCCAGGCAAGGCTGGGAATGAATAAATCTGTTTTGACAGCGGCATGGTAAGTGGTGCCACCTCAATACCACTGTGAATAAAATCAGGTTCATACTCAAAATGAGCAAATCCAGCACTCTTATCCCAGCTAACCGCCCCGATAGGTTTACCCCAAAGCTTGACCTGAGCTATCGTCATTCTTCATCCGCCCACGACCATGGGGCTGCCTTTTGAGGTTGCACTGATGTTGAAGAGGCTCTTTGGCGTTGTTTCCCCTGCATTTTTAATTGTTGAACTGGACTCACTGCTGGTTCAGGAATAAGAGCATCAAGATTTCCCAGCAATTGCAGCGCTCGCAGAATACGAATCAAGCTTGAACCCTGCACTGAATGACCATGCTCAATCCGAGCCACAGTCCGATTCGAAACACCCGCTTCCCGTGCCAATGCAGCCTGGGTTTTATCCCGGCTTAGGCGATACTGGGTAATACGATTACCGATTTCCTTGAGTATCGCGTCATCTGAATAGCCATTAGCAAGCTTCATAATTCGCCTGTTTTGTCTGTTTAATTGGTCTAAGCCATTTAATATGCCTTATTTGTCACTTTAGATATTTTTCATATTTTTGTCAATACGCTTACGACTGGATTTAGCAGAGACCCACGAAATCAGCCGCCCTTCGCTACGGCCTCTGTCCTCGCCTAGCAGACCAACAGGGTTGCCTGTATCCTATACCCATGCATGTGTTTACCCAGTTATTCCTATTCGCCCTCGCCCTAGGCACCGTAATTCAAATCTGGCTGTTGTGGCGTCATCAGCAACATATTTCATCCCACCGCAGCCAGGTTCCCGCTGCCTTTGCAGACTCAATCTCACTGGAGGAACATCAAAAAGCCGCCGACTACAACATAGCCCGCATTAAAGCTGGCCGCTTTGAGTTGCTACTGGGCACAGGGTTACTGCTATTTTGGACCCTGGGTGGTGGCTTAAACCTGCTTAGCCAAGCCATGCAAAGTATCGATCTTGATCCGCTTATGAGAGGCAGCATCTTTGTCCTCACGGCCTTCTTTATCATGGGGTTGCTTGATCTCCCCATAAGTGCCTGGCGAACCTTCACCCTGGAATCCCGCTTCGGTTTCAACCGTACCACTCCAACCCGCTTTATCATCGACATTCTGATGCAGTCAGCATTGATGCTGGCAATAGGCGGCCCCCTAGTCTGGATAATATTATGGATCATGGGCAGTGTTGGCTCCCTCTGGTGGCTGGCAGCATGGGCAGTATGGATCAGTTTTACCCTGCTCCTCACCTGGGCCTACCCCACATTTATCGCCCCACTGTTCAACACATTCAAACCTCTGGATGACGCAGAACTGCGTGAATGCATCCAACAATTGCTTACCCGCTGTGGTTTCTCCAGCAACGGCATCTTCGTTATGGATGGCTCCCGCCGTTCCAGCCATGGCAATGCCTATTTCACCGGACTGGGCAAGAGTAAGCGCATAGTCTTTTTTGATACCCTGTTGGAAAGCCTCTCTGTCGATGAGATGGAAGCGGTACTGGCCCATGAACTGGGGCACTTTAAACGAAAACATGTGCTGAAACGCATGCTGAGCATGTCTCTGCTATCCCTTGGCGGGATGGCACTGCTTGGATGGCTCACCCAACAGGACTGGTTCTATACCGCCTTGGGCATGGAACAGGCATCTAACGCTGCGGCCCTGCTCCTGTTCCTGCTGGTTATTCCGGTTTTCTCCCAGTTCATGCAGCCATTTTCCACCTGGCGCATGCGCCGTCAGGAATTTGAGGCAGATGACTACGCCATCGACCAAGCCAGCCCGGAAGCCATGATCCAGGCTCTGGTAAAGCTATATCGAGATAATGCGAGCACCCTGACACCTGATCCTTTCTACTCGGCTTATCATGACAGCCATCCACCAGCCCCAGTCCGCATAAGCCACATAGCTGCCAGCATAAAAGCCTCTGCCTAATGACCAAACGGAGATTGACTCAGCAACAGCGAGACCGCATCCGCAGCATTCAAGATAAACGCCGCGAGCGCCTGACTCAACAGGCAGACAATGAACTGAATCAGGCAAAGGAACAACATCTAGAGGGTCTGGTTGTTACCCGCCACGGCCAAAATCTGGTTGTAGCTGATCAGGAGGGGAAACTCCATCATTGCCTGTGGCGGCAAAATATTGGTCATGTGGTTTGTGGTGACCAGGTGGTTTGGCAAAGCACTGGTGAAAAAACCGGTGTTGTCATAGCCTTACTGGATAGAACCTCCATTCTGGCCCGCCCCGACTATAGCGGCAGGGAAAAGCCTCTGGCTGCCAATATAACCCAACTAGTAGTGGTACTGGCATCAGAACCAGCGCCCAGCGAATACCTCCTGGATCAATATCTAGTCACTGCTGAAACCATCGGTGTTAAAGCTGTCATTGCCTTCAATAAGGTCGATTTGCTGAATAAAGATCAGGCCAATGCCCTCAATAAACGCTTTGAGCTGTATAAAACAATTGGCTATCCACTCATTCGTATCAGCGCCAAATTTGAGCATGGGCTTGACCCACTGATCGATAGACTAAGGGGAGAAACCAGCATATTGGTGGGGCAATCAGGCGTGGGGAAATCTTCGCTGATAAACGCCCTGCTCCCGGATCAGGATATTCAGGTTGGCCACCTGTCCAGCACCAGCGGCCTGGGTCGCCATACCACCTCCGCCTCAACCTATTACTCTCTACCAGATGGCGGGCATCTGATCGACTCACCAGGTGTTCGCAGCTTCCGTTTAGTTAAATTAAGTCGCAATCAACTGGAACATGGATTCAGAGAATTTGGCACTATATTAGGCAACTGCCGATTTAACGATTGCCGCCATCTGAAGGAGCCAGGGTGCGCCTTACAACAGGCAGTTGCAGAGGGGGAAATTGCTCAACGACGATTGGATAATTTCCTGCATATGGTGGCACAGCAAGGTTAAGAGCAGACCCTGTTCTTCCCCGCCTTCTTGGCTTGATAAAGCCTATCATCTGCATATTTGAGTAACTTCATTGCGCTATCACCATCCTCTTGATAGCTTGCTACTCCCACGCTAATAGTGACCTGGCGCTTGGGAAAGACATAATTTGCCATGACTGTTACAAGCCTCTCAGCAAATGGCTTGATTTGTTCTTTGTTCTGGTCCGGAGCCAGAATCAAAAACTCTTCACCACCAAACCGCCCTACGGTATCTGTGAGCCTGGCAGTCTTCATCAGCAGCCTCGACACAGATTTTAGAACCTTATTACCTTCAAGGTGCCCGAAATTATCGTTGTAAAGTTTAAAATCATCGATATCAATCATAATGATGGAATAGCAGCCATTGCGCCGCTTTGCCAACTGCTCTTCCTTTTCCATATGCTCCATTAGGCTACGGTGATTCAACAAGCCAGTTAACCCATCATGCTGACTCTGGTGCCAGAGCTTCTCAATAGATTTGACCCGGGCCACAGTCAATGCAGCATAGATTGCCAACAGAGAAAAAAGAGAAAAATCCTCTGCTCGTACATCCCTGCGCTTGAAATCGTTCAAGTAGAGAATGCCAACCACGCTTCGCTGGATAATAAGCGGGGCGGCAAGCACGGACTTAACACCCTCAGCAATAAGCAACGGGTTAGGATCTGGCAACTCTGCGATATCCGCAAAAAACGTGGGGGCAGACTGACTAAGAAGAAGGTCTGTCAGGCCACCTGCCCTAATCTTCCATCTCCCGTCCATAGCAAAACCATCGCTGAACCCTCTGGTTGCCACCAACACCATCTCTTCACCTGCATCATCACAGACTGCAAGGGAACCGGCAGGCATGCCAAGCAGCTTGGAGGCATATTCAACAATTGCAAAACCTGCATCTGACATGCTATCAATGTTTTCAATAATCTCTCCGAGGTGACACAGGTTTTCGTGCTCCTTCAAGACTCTATCCTTGTCCGCAAGCCGCTTGCGGCGCTCTTCCGTGATCTGCCACATAAGCATTGCAGACAATCCTCCCATCAATTCAGTATAAGGCGGCACTTTCTTGCGCAGCTCATCAGCAACCTCTTCAGAGCCGGTGACATTGATTAAAACATCAATATCTCCCTCACCAAGGGGCGGTAAATCACTATAGAACGGGATGTTCAATCTGGCAGCAATCTCAACACCATAGGCATCTGGATTAGTGTCTGAGACAAAAATAACATCAATACATGGATTTTCTTTAAGGATATGCAGTACGGCAATACCACCCTTGCCACAGCCAACAATACCAACCTTCACTCTGGGCTGTCTGGCATCATTACCATTCGTGACATGAGCACTGATTAGTCCGTATGCCACCGCCCGATCAATAGCGTGATCCCGGCTACGGACGCTTAGCTTCCGCCTGATATTCTTGAGATGAGCAGCAAATGTATGCCTGGTAAGGCCTTGCGCTGAGCAAACCTCAGCATCTTTGTCTCCTTTCTGCAGGCCCTTCAATATTGCCAACTCAGCAGGCGATAACAGCATACTGTCAGTTGGTGTCATTGCGGTATTATCTTGCTCAGTCATTGAAACTGCCTCACCCACGGCGCATTTACCTTTGCACAAGAGCATCTATTAAAGATTTGGTGCAATTACCTCAGTGGATGATACTCCGTTTTTACGGCAGGTAGATACGCAGCTGCAAATTTGACAGAAACACCTTGCCTCCTTCTCAGAACGGAGACGCCCAGCTTGGATGCTTCTTACGCATCATTTTATATCTCCTCAGTTAGGGGGTATTATCCTCAACTGAGGTGTCCTGATCCATTAGACCATGCCATGCTAAAGAAATTAATCAAACGCTATACACCAAATAAAGAGGCCATCCTCAACCACAAATATCTCCAGATATTCGGCAGGTTTTTGTATGACCCAAATCTATGGCATCTCAACCGCCGTTCAGTTTCTGGTGCCTTTGCTGTAGGCCTGTTTTGGGCATTTATTCCTATACCATTTCAAATGGTTACAGCTGCCGCTACGGCTATCCCTGCACGGGTGAATTTACCAATTTCCGTAGCTATGGTGTGGATTAGCAACCCGATAACCATGCCGCCAATGTTCTATTCAACCTACATGGTAGGTACTTGGATCCTGAACGAGCCACCTCAAGAGATTGAATTTACACTGACAGTTGACTGGCTGCTGCATAGTATCGGTGGTGTCTGGCAACCTCTATACCTTGGTAGCCTGGTATGCGCGACAATTGCTGCGGCATCGGGATATGCCATCATGCGCGGTTATTGGCGCTGGCATGTGGCCAGGCACTTGGATAAACGCCGAGCTAGGAAGGATGAAGCAAATTAAGTAAGCATGGAGGTTCAAGCACCTCCATCCGTGGCGGGGCTGAATAAAAACTGAGTGCCTCCGATGCACAGGAACAACCTGGCAGTCAATTCTCTCTAGCTTCAGCCCAGTCCTCAAACACAAAACCAAATCAGGCTTCTGCTGGAACCTTTCCGCAGCCAGGCCCTGAGATTAGGCTTCTTCCGCCCGTTTGAGTTATGACCTGGATCTGGGTACTGATGCGCTCCTTGAGAGCTGGTACGTGCGAAATCACACCGATCAGCTTGCCATCCTGCTGCAAACCAGCAAGGGTTTCGAGGGCCGTATCCAAAACTTCTTCGTCCAACCCTTCTCGTATCGCTCGATCCATTCCAAGTGTGAGGTCGTTCTCTCAGAAGTCGTGCAGGTTATCAAATGCCTGCTGTACCGCCTGAAGATCTTTTCCGGCATTATATTCATCGATGATCTTTTTATACTTCTCATAAAACTCCAACCGAATGGAGTTTTGCTGAACCAGCTTTTCCAGTTGTTTCTCAATCGCTTTTTACAGGTCGAATACAACTGCATTTTTAATGCTGGATTTTGCAAAGGCAGCTCGTAACCTGTCAAAATCGAGCGTACTCAGATCAACATAGTCACCATCCCGAACATCATTGATTCGTGTACTGACACTCATGCTGACCTCCTGTTGCAGTCTGCGCATCACTTCGGAGATATCAGCCGTTTTTGTCTTTTGATTCAGTTGATCGTCGACGGCCTCGATGGCATTAAACTCTGGCGTGTAGAGCTTGGCGACCTCATCAGGATAGAGCGCTTTGTATTTTCTAAACACATCACGGGCGGCCAGCTCAACCACCATCTCTTCCAGTTTTTCTACTGGATTGCAATCCTCACCATCCCCACCTTTTGACTTCCCTTTGTTGCCACCCTCGTCATAGACCAGATTGGCACGGGCAATGGTCTGCAAGCGCCTCTAATACCTCCTGACAGGCCGTTTCTACCAAGCCATCCAGAGTTATTCGTAGCTCATGCTATCAATTCCTTATCGACGCTTCTTTGCTGCTATTTGTCAGTTCGGTAATCGGCTGACTGCTCACAAACCTTATCGGGTGATAATTTAACAACATGGTTATCACGCCATATAACCAGCTTGGTGTTATGAATAATTGCCTGCTCACACGCATTTTTTGCTGCCCGTTTTAGCGCTGGTAAGGCCAGCCTTAACAGTGGGTTTTTAGCTCTGTTTATCTCGCTTGCATTCACTCTTTTTCACTCCACTCAAGCAGTAGGGGATGCTCTTCACTATTATCATATAGCGCCCATGCATCGACCAAAGGGGCATAGATGCCCTGGAAATTTGTCCAACCAGCACCATAACGACGCTTAATCACATCATCAGCGATAAAATGCCCACCCTGTTTAACCCTCTCCGCCACACGGTCAATGGCCATTTCAACACCATGCAACTTTAGAAAAAGCAGACTGACATGATACCCCTGCGCCTGCCACTGTAGAATCTTTTTGGCATAGACTTTACCGGCAAGCGTTGTCTCAAACACAAATGACTCTTGTTTGCGGATATATCCGTCCATCGTTTTCAACATCAATTTACCCGCCTGTATTGCCGCCATCTCTGGTTGGAATGGGGATAATCCGGCAGCGATTAAATCAGCATTAATATAGTCATACTGGGACTTTTCCGGCAGCATCATCGCCTCTGCCGCCAGGAAGTCCTCTTTTTTCGCGGCTGGCAGCCGCTCCTACGATGTCCCAGTTAATACCCCATCATCCAGACTCATGACACGATCCATTCGCTCTGCCAGTGAATGGTCATGGGTGACCACCACAAAGCTGGTGCCATCCTCCTGGTTAAGCTCTAACATCAGTTCATAAACTCGCTCAGCAGTGGTTCGATCCAGGTTACCAGTTGGCTCGTCCGCCAATACACAACGAGGGGTGTTTACCAGGGCACGGGCAATGGCAGCACGCTGCCTTTCGCCACCTGAGAGTTCACTTGGCTTATGGTTGACCCGAGCGGCCAGCCCAACCCGCTCCAACATTTTTGCGGCCTGCTGACTCGCAGCCGGAACCTCCATACCACCGATGAGCAAGGGCATAGCAACATTCTCAAGGGCAGAAAACTCGGGTAGTAAATGATGAAATTGGTACACAAAACCTAAGGCTCGATTACGTAATGCCCCACGGTTGCTATCATCCAAACCAACCATATCAGCACCATCTATTAACACAGTGCCTGATGTCACCTGATCCAGCCCACCCAGGCAGTGCAGCAGCGTGCTCTTCCCCGATCCTGAAGAACCAACAATTGCGATACGCTCTCCTGCACCCACCCTCAGATCAACACCTTTGAGCACTTCAACCCGTAGATCTCCATCCACAAATGTACGCGCCAGTGCGCGACATTCCAGTACCGACTGCTCACTCATAGCGCAGTGCCTCAGCCGGTGGAGTTCGCGCCGCCAACCAGGCCGGGTAGAGGGTGGCAAGAATGGTTATAATGAAGGCACTGGTGCTGACCAGACCAACATCTTCCCAATGCAGATCTGATGGCAAGTCACTGATGTAATAGACATCATTGGGAAGAAAATCATAATTGAAAGTGGTTTCAAACCACTTCACAATATCTGCCAGATTTAGTGCCAAGGCAACCCCCCCACCAATACCCAGCAAAGTGCCGATAAAACCAATGGTGGTACCTTGAACCATAAAAATCGCCATCACACTACGCGGTGAGATACCTAAGGTACGGAGAATGGCGATGTCGGCCTGTTTATCAGTGACTACCATCACCAGGGTAGAGACTATATTGAAGGCCGCCACAGCCACTATTAGGGAGAGAATAATGCCCATCATGCGCTTTTCCATAGCCAGAGCACTGAAAAAATTTCGATGTTGGCGGGTCCAATCACTGATGCGATACAGGCCAGGCAACTGGTTCGCCAATTCACGTGAGACTCTGGGTGCCAAGTAGAGATCATCCAGTTTCAGCCGTACACCGGTGATCGCATCCCCAAGCCGCTGCAACTTGCGCGCATCCTGCATATGCACTATTGCCATATTGCGATCATATTCCCCCATCCCTACTTCAAAAACCCCTGCTACGGTAAATCGCTTAAACCGCGGCATGGCTCCGGCTGGGGTGATTCTGGTCTGCGGAGTCACTACTGTCACCTTATCACCTGGGCTGACGCCTAAGGCGTAGGCCAGTTCCTGACCAAGAATAATGCGGTATTCACCTGGCTCCAGATCCGTCATAGCACCATATTCCATATGCTCGGCTACATCTGACACCTTGGGTTCATGCTCTGGCAGGATTCCCCGCAACACAGCGCCACTGACATTGGATCCATTGGCCAGCATCACCTGGCCTTCAACAAACGGGGCCTGCCCCACTACTCGCGGATGGTCTTTGGATAATTCAATGACCTGCTCCCAGTTCTTGAGACCACCACTAGCCGCAGTGATTGTAGCGTGTGATGTCATGCCGAGTATTCGTTCACGAACCTCCTTGTGAAAGCCGTTCATCACTGACAGCACAATAATTAACGCCACCACTCCAAGCATGATTCCCATCATGGAGATACATGAGATGAAAGAAATAAAGTGGTTGCGCCGCTTAGATCTGGTATAGCGCAATCCAATAAAGAGTTCGAGGGGTTTATACATAGCCCGGCATTAAACCACATTTTGACTATTTACGCCGTGGCACAGACGCAATTACAATAGGGATAATCCTCGCTGGCCACCCAGCATTTATCTACTCCAGGTAACAGATCACGATGGGTAAAAAATATCCCTCAATAAGCAAGGCACATCAGGCATTTATCAAGCAGCAGAAGATATTTTTCGTCGCCACTGCACCAAATGAAGGCCGCATTAACCTCTCCCCTAAAGACGTGGACAGCCTTCACGTACAAAATGGCAACAAGGTGCTGTGGCTTAACCTGACCGGTAGCGGCAATGAAACCGCCGCCCACCTGCTGGAAGATAGCCGCATAACAATCATGCTTTGCGCCTTCGATGGTGCCCCCAAGATTCTGCGCCTCTACGGCAGCGCACGCGCTATCCACCCGCGAGACGATGAGTGGAGTGATATGCTGGATCATTTCCCCACAACTTCTGGAGCCAGGCAGATTATCGAAATGGATGTAGAAATGGTACACAGTTCCTGTGGCTTTGGTGTCCCTCTGTACGATTTTGTAGGGCACCGTGACACCCTGGCCAAGTGGATAACAAACAAGGGGGAGGCAGGTATTACCCAATACTGGCAAGATCGAAACACCGAGAGTCTTGACGGGAAACCAACTGGAATTTTCGAGTAAGTTGAAACACCGCACTAATAAGCGGGATAATGGTCTATTCGGAACCACCTGTATACACAATGACTAAAAAACGAGGAAACTCAATGAAGCCCATCATAAAGAGCCGCTCTCTGACACCCCTGCTTGGCATGCTGCTGCTTGCATGCAGCATAACAGCGGCACAGGCACAGGATTATAAGATCGACCCAAGCCATAGCTTTGTCCAATTTCGCATTTCACACCTTGGCTTCAGTATCCTTAACGGACGCTTCAATAAGCTGGAAGGCAACTTCCACTATGATGCCAAGCGCTCTGAGAAGAGTTCTTTCAAGCTGCTGGTTGATACTGACAGTGTAGACACAAACCATGCTGAACGAGACAAACACCTGCGTGCGGCAGATTTCCTGGATTCCGCAAAATTCCCTAAAGCTGAATTTACCAGTATGCGATTTAGGGAAGAAGGAAAAAGTGCCACCCTTGCTGGCAAGCTACAGCTACGTGGTATAACGAAGAACATTGAGGTCTATGTCCAACGCCTGGGAGAGGGAAAAGATCCATGGGGCGGCTACCGTATGGGATTTAAGGGACAAACGTCCATCCGGCTTGCGGACTTTGGGATCACTAAGGATCTAGGGCCGAAAGCTGAAGAGATGCGCCTGGACATCTATATTGAGGGTATTCGCGTCGATTAGGCTGGTTTCTATCCAGCAACGGCGCTACTTTCTTCGTGGCTAGCCGCCGCGAAGAAAAGATCACCGTTGCTGGACGAACTCTACTCATGCGCTTAACCTCATACACCCAAGGGGACACCGCAGGGGACAAATCCCTAAAAAGGTTCTTGCAGCGCCCCTTCTACTACGCCTTCTTACACGCTGAGAAGTGGCTCAATCTGACCTTCGGAGCCACACTTAACCCCTTGTATCATTTGGGGTCGCTAACCCTGTTTTTTCTCTGGGTAGTGCTTGTCAGTGGCATTTATCTCTATATCTTTTTCGATACCGGCATCCAGCAAACCTACGACTCCATTCAATACCTCACCCACGATCAATGGTATGCAGGCGGCGTAATGAGAAGTCTGCACCGATACGCCTCTGATGCAGCTATGATCACCGTCATCCTGCATATCTTCCGTGAATTCGCCCTCGACCGTTACCGTGGCTTCCGCTGGTTTTCCTGGTTTACCGGCATACCCTCACTCTGGCTGCTGGTCATGCTGGGGATTACTGGCTACTGGCTGGTATGGGATCAAGTCGCGCTATATGTTGCGACAGGCTCAGCCAAGTTACTTGATGCACTACCGCTGATTGGTGGCAGCATGGCACGCAATTTTCTCAGCGATCAAATCAATGATAGATTTTTCACTCTCATGACACTGCTGCACTTGGTTGGCGGGCCTCTTACCCTGATTTTTGGCTTATGGATTCATGTCAAACGGATTTCAAATGTAAGCCCTATGGGGCCTCACAGACTGGCATACATCAGTTTATTGGGACTACTGGCCTTGGCTCTTCTCAAGCCAGCAATCAGTCATGCACCAGCAAATATGTCAGTTATTCCCACCGCTCTGGATATTGACTGGTTTTATCTAAACATATTCCCCTTGCTGCAACACTGGGGTCCGGCAGCAACATGGAGCCTAATAATAGGCCTGACATTGCTGCTTGCATTTGCACCATGGCTACCTCATAAACGCACTCCTGCAGCGGCCGAAGTACACCTTGACCGTTGCAACGGTTGCGGCCAGTGCCTTGAAGATTGTCCCTATGACGCGGTATCCCTGCAACAGCGCAGTGATGGGGCCAGGTGGGAAAATGAGGCCGTAGTTAACCCCGACTTATGCGCTTCATGCGGTATTTGCATTGGCTCATGCCCCTACTCAAACCCATTCCGCAAGGTAGATAAACAACTGCGAACTGGCATTGACCTGCCCACAAACCCGGTACACCAGGCCCATAGCGCAACCAAAGCAGCGCTGGCGACACTGCATGGGCCTGCCGCCATCTTAATATTCAGCTGTGACCATGGCGTCAATATGGCAGATATATCAGTACCAGAAACTGCCGTTATACAGTTTTCCTGTACCGGCATGCTGCCATCAGGTTTTGTTGACTACGCATTGAAAAATGGAGCTGACGGGGTACTTATTTCTGGATGCCAATCATCAGACTGCTATTACCGCTATGGTAACAAGTGGGTAGAAGAGAGATTGTGCCGCGAGCGGATGCCTAAACTTAGAAAAAGTGCTGACCGAAATAGAATTGATGTTCAATGGGCCTCCACCGTGGATAAAGACAATCTGCTGAAGCAGATTAATGCCTTTCGACAGATATTGCTGCGCGGGCAAAAACAGAGTTAATTGTTACCGATAGAGTTGAAAGACGCTGATGTTATATCTACTTGATTCCAACAACCCTGACGCCCCCTTCCCAGATGTAGCCACGGCCGAGCAAGACCCTAACGGGCTATTAGCAGTTGGTGGAGATCTTTCCCCCTCACGGTTGATCAATGCCTACAGACACGGCATCTTCCCCTGGTACAGCGAGGAGCAACCCATCCTCTGGTGGTCGCCTGATCCACGCACGGTATTGTTTCCAGAACAGCTGAAAATCTCCCGCAGCTTACGCAAAACACTACGCAAACAAATCTACCGCATCTCATTTGATCAGCACTTTGAGCAGGTACTCCAAGCCTGCGCAGCTCCTCGACATGATACAGATGGCACCTGGATAACCTCATCTATGGAGGCAGCCTATGTTGCACTACACAAACAATTTGCCGCCCATTCCATTGAGGTTTGGCATCAAGACGAACTGGTAGGCGGCCTATACGGCGTGGCCATTGGACAAGTATTCTTTGGTGAATCCATGTTCAGCAATATGCGTGATGCCTCCAAAGTTGGCTTGGTGTTCCTGGTGGAACGACTGAAACAATATGGCTATCAGCTAATCGATTGCCAGGTGTACACCGAGCATTTAATCAGTCTTGGGGCAGAAGAAATCAGCCGCCAACAATTCATCAACCATCTAAATCATTGGTGTACTCAGCCCGTTAAGGAGGGCGCTTGGCATAAACACAGCCGTGTAGAAGCAATCAAAATGCAGGACATTACATAGGCCAATAGTTTTTTAGCTCAGGTGTAGGCTTGTTGCCACATCCGTGTGCTATACTCCCGTCCCTCTAAAATCCGCTGGCAGAACTATCAGGAAACCGAATGGCAAAAGAAGACTTTATTGAAATGGAAGGGGTTGTAACCGAGACCCTTCCCAACACCATGTTTCGTGTAAAGCTGGAAAACGATCATGTCGTCACTGCCCACATCTCCGGCAAGATGCGCAAGCACTACATCCGCATCCTCACTGGTGACACAGTCACCGTCCAGTTAACCCCTTATGACCTAAGCAAGGGACGCATCACCTACCGCGCCCGCTGAACCTGTAGCGGTGTGACAGCGCCTGATGTCTAATGTACTGCGCTACCTTCAACAGCAAAATCCAGCTCCCCATCAGATACCCCGACACGCACCAAGCCACCATCTGCCAAAGTACCAAACAGCAGTTTTTCGGCGAGCTGTTTTTTAATCTTATCTCTGATTAGCCTAGCCATCGGGCGAGCACCCATTTTAGGATCATAGCCATGCTCGGCGATCCAGGCGCGAGCTTGCGGCTCCACTACCAGCTTCACTTTCTTATCTTCTAACTGGCTTTCCAGCTCAAACAGAAACTTATCAACCACTCTACCCAGAACCTTCGGTGATAAAGGCTGAAACTGGACAATCGCATCCAAACGGTTGCGAAACTCGGGAGAAAATATCTTCTTGATGGCACCCATGCCGTCACTAGCATGATCCTGTACCGTAAAGCCTATTGAATTGCGATCCATCTCATCAGCTCCCGCATTTGTGGTCATAACAATCACCACGTTGCGAAAGTCTGCTTTCCGACCATTATTATCAGTCAAGGTACCGTGATCCATGACTTGCAGCAGCAGATTGAAGACGTCAGGATGGGCCTTCTCCACCTCATCCAGTAACAGTACTGAATGGGGATGCTTGTTGATTTCTTCGGTTAACAACCCCCCCTGGTCAAACCCAACATAGCCTGGAGGCGCACCAATCAGGCGTGAAACGGCGTGCCGCTCCATGTACTCGGACATATCAAAGCGTATTAGCTGCATGCCCATGATCTGAGCAAGCTGTCGAGTCACCTCTGTTTTACCAACCCCGGTGGGGCCAGCAAACAGGAAGGAACCAACCGGTCTCTGATCAACACCCAACCCGGAGCGATTCATACGAATAGCCGCAGTCAGGGTGTCGATAGCATCATTCTGACCAAATACCACCATCTGCAAGTTGCTGGCCAGGTTTTGTAATGCATCCTTATCCGAAATAGAGACCGTTTTGGGCGGAATCCTGGCCATCTTCGCCACAATATTCTCAATATCAGTAACACTGATACTTTTCTTACGCTTTGAGACTGGCAAGAGCTGTATATTGGCACCCGCCTCATCAATTACATCAATGGCTTTGTCTGGCAGGTGCCGATCATTGATGTATCTGGCTGAAAGCTCAGCGGCAGTCCGTAGCGCCTTTAGGGAATAACGCACACCATGATGTTCTTCGAATCGGGATTTGAGGCCTTTGAGTATCTCAAATGTCTCCTCGACCGAAGGCTCTAGGATGTCAATTTTCTGAAAGCGACGGGCCAAGGCGCGGTCTTTCTCAAAAACACCCCGAAACTCCTGGTAAGTTGTAGAACCCAGGCAACGCAAATCGCCCGAGGCAAGCACTGGTTTAATAAGGTTTGAGGCATCCATTGCCCCACCTGAGGCCGCCCCGGCACAGATAATGGTATGAATCTCATCAATGAACAGAATGGCATGAGGCTTATCATGCAGCTCAGCCAGCACCGCCTTCAGACGTTTTTCAAAGTCACCACGGTATTTGGTGCCTGCCACAATACTGCCAAGATCAAGGGCATAAATGACACAATCCTCCAGCACCTCCGGTACCTCACCATCAATAATCTTCTTCGCCAGCCCTTCCGCTATGGCCGTTTTACCCACACCGGCCTCACCTACCAACAAGGGGTTATTCTTACGACGGCGGCAGAGAATCTGTGCCGTACGCTCGACCTCGCTTTTTCGGCCAATCAGGGGATCAATTTTCCCAAGTTTAGCCAGCTCATTAAGGTTAGAGGCAAAACGCTCCAATGGGCTTTTCCCAGGAGCTTCCTCCGCCTCATTCTCTGATCCAGAGGGAGCAACACCATCATCTGAGTCACCATGCACCTTGGAGATACCATGGGCGATAAAATTAACGGCATCAAGACGGTTAATATCCTGTTGATCCAGGAAATAAACTGCCTGTGATTCCTGCTCACTAAAGATAGCCACTACAACATTTGCACCAGTAACCTCTTTATTGCCTGAAGACTGAACATGGAATACCGCCCGTTGCAAAACACGCTGAAACCCCAAGGTCGGTTGGGTCTCCCTGTTATCAGTTGCAGGAACAATGGGCGTTGTTTCCTGGATAAAGTGATCGACCTCTTGCCTTAACTTGTTGGTATCAGCACCGCAAGCCAACAGCACCTGCTTGGCAGCAGGGTTATCAAGCAGCGCCAATAGCAAATGCTCAACCGTCATGAATTCATGATGCCTTTCCCTGGCCTTTCTAAAAGCCTGATTCAAAGTGAATTCTAGTTCTTTACTCAACATAATAGCCCACCTCTAACTCTGCTCCATGGTACACAGTAGCGGATGCTGGTTTTGCCGAGAATAATCATTTACCAGTGCTACCTTGGTTTCTGCAATATCACGGGTAAAAACACCACAAATACCAACCCCTCTAGTGTGAACATGAAGCATCACCTGCGTTGCCTTCTCTTCATCCATTTGGAAAAAAGATGCCAATACATCCACCACAAAATCCATTGGCGTGTAATCATCATTTAGCAACATGACTTTGTACATGGGGGGGATCTCTAGCTTAGGTTTCCCAACTTGTACGGCTAAGCCGCTGTCATCAGAGTCTTCGTGCTGCTTGGTCATATCACTAGATTTTAGCTGAAATACTCATTGTGTGAGCAGGATATTTGGGTAAATGACTATACCTTTAGTAAAAAATAGTACAAATAACATCCAAAATAGTTGACCGATTTGTCATGATGGCTATACTGACCCGCGAGGCTTGCAGTAACTCCCTTCTGCTGTCCCCTGAAAAATGGGTTTTTGGGTTAAGCCAACTCGAAAATTACTACCCGCTCGCTATAAAAGTGGGAATTAAATTGTTTTTCAGTGATGGAGTAAAAAGGAGCACCGGTCATGTCTACAGGTGTAGTAAAGTGGTTTAACAATGCAAAAGGCTATGGGTTCGTCACTCCTGATGATGGAGAAAAAGACGTATTCGTTCATTTCTCATCAATCACCATGGATGGATATAAAACGCTGAAGGAAGGGCAAAAGGTTCAGTTTGATATTACGCAGGGCCCTAAAGGGTTGCATGCAGCCAATATTCAAGCGGTAGCAGAACAGCAGGCCTAGCCCCCTTGTTTTACCTGGGTTCGGTTTAAGAGACCAGAAACAGCCTTCCTGGCGTTCCTTCTCGACGCGCCACAAATTTCTCAAAGTACCCTTTGCTGCATGGTATTCTCACATTCATTCGACAATCGACAATGACAATCAGGGACACAATACTTATTTCTCCTTCTTTTTACGACCAGCTTTTTGAGGTATTAAGTTACGCCCAACCAGCTTTGACACTTGCCGTACAAACCCTTCGTCTCCCAAAGGACGACCTGTACGTGCATGGCGACGGAAGCTCCCTTCATCACTCAGATTTGTCGCCGCAATAAATTCCTTCCAATTATCCACCCGATTCTGCATGGGCTTTACTGTCACAACACCATCACTCTTACCAGACAAATGGGCATGTACACTGCTCCAGGTATAATCCCATGCCTCACTTACTATCCCTGCCTTCACAGGGTTCTGTTCTACATATCTTGCTGCCGCCAGCAGGTAGGGCTCATCCATTGGGAACGAGGCAAATCGCCCTTGCCATAAGTATCCTCTCCATTTTTCTCGAAAGTTGATGTAGCGTGTGTAGCGGCGATGAGCTTCGCCAATGGCCCGGCTAAGTAGGGAGCCTTTCTGTGGAACTACGATCAGATGTACATGGTTTGGCATCAAGCAATAATTCCATATCTCGACACCTTCTTCTTTGCACCAGTGTGACATCAAATCAAGATATTCCTGGTAATCCTCATCTTGAAAAAACACGTCCTGTCGGCGATTACCACGCTGGGTAATATGATGCGGGATTTCTGGAACCACTACTCTTGCTATCCTGGCCATTATGAGAATATATCATAAATAGGTATTGTGTCCCCTGATTTTTTAGCACTGTTGTTTTACGGCTATAGCAGCGGTGTTTTTTCCAGTCGCAAGCTGGAAAAAGCCACCTATGACTCCATCGCCTTCCGGTATATCTGCGCCAACACAAACCCGGATCATGACACGATTGC
>UOFX01000069.1_pt1 | contig 24354 bp, 23 predicted proteins | sample 1989101 | NCBI WGS metagenome assembly UOFX01 (sample SAMEA4712195, study PRJEB27164) | hydrothermal vent metagenome | biome: marine basaltic hydrothermal vent biome; feature: marine hydrothermal vent; material: mineral | place: Pacific Ocean | collected 2011-06-14/2011-07-23 | depth 1719 m
TCAGATAGAGGGCGAAGTGACCTTCGACCAGGCGCTGACCTTGGGGGCCGAGTTTGGTGGCAGCTATTGGGGAAGAGGTGGCGATGCCTTGGGTGTTGCGCTCGGTTGGTTGAATACTTCGGATGAGTTTCAGCGTGAATCACTTACTGTCGATGCGGACGCGGATGGCACCCCCGACTACGGCTATCGTGCCAGCGGCGACGAGCAGGTAGCAGAACTTTATTACCGCTACCGGCTGAACAACCAGTTCGAACTATCACCCAACCTTCAATATATCCGTAATCCCGGTGGTGATCGTTCTGCCTCTGACGTAGCCGCCTTTGGTCTGCGAACACAGTGGAATTTCTAGTGCCGGAAAATAGGAGCGGCAGATGAAGGAACTGGCAACAGAAACTCTGTTTGTATCGAGAACCGGCTTGCAATTGGCCGCACTGGGGGACTGGATGCAGCGCCACCGGCGTGCTATTCAGATCACCCAGTGGATGGTTGTTGGTTTTTTTCTGGTGCTGCTCATCTGGCCGGCGTTTTTGCCCCTCCCGCTGGAATATGTCCATCTCTATGAAAACCTGGTTCTGTTTGCTCAGTTCATCTTCTGGGGGATCTGGTGGCCGTTTGTGATACTGAGTATGATGCTGGTGGGGCGTGTTTGGTGCGGGGTTTTCTGTCCAGAGGGTGCATTGTCAGAGTGGGTCAGCCGCCATGGTCAGGGGGGCGCCATACCGACATGGATACAGTGGGAAGGGTGGCCTTTTACCGCCTTTGTATTGATAACGCTCTATGGTCAGTTGGTCAGTGTCTATGAATACCCCAAGGCAACGCTGCTGATATTGGGTGGTTCTACGATTGTGGCCATGCTGATCGGTTTTCTCTATGGTAAAGGCAAGCGGGTTTGGTGTCGGCATCTATGTCCCGCCAATGGCGTATTTGCGCTGCTGTCACGCCTCGCCCCGGTTCACTTTCAGGTGGACAAGGAGAAGTGGGAGCAGGCCCCGCCTCGCAGCCCGACGGTTGACTGTGCGCCGCTGATCAATATCCGCACCATGACCGGCAACAGTGCCTGTCACATGTGCGGCCGTTGCAGCGGACACCGTGATGCCGTAGCTCTGACCGCCCGCTCTCCAAACCGGGAAATCCTCTCACTGCGGGAGGCGGATGTCTCGCGGTGGGAGGTACTGTTGTTGGTATTCGGTATGCTGGGGCTTGCTACTGGTGCCTTCCAATGGTCGGCTTCACCCTGGTTTGTTATGCTTAAACAGGGACTGGCCGAATGGCTGATCGAGCTTGATATCTTCTGGCCGCTGCAAGTCAATGCACCGTGGTGGGTGTTGACGCATTATCCTGAAACCAATGACCTCTTTAGCTGGCTGGATGGTGCAGTCATCCTACTCTATATCGGCGCTACTACCCTGCTGATCGGTGGGACTATCCTGCTGGCCCTGCGGCTGGCAGGCTGGATGCTCGGATACCGGGAGATGCCGTGGCGACTTGCCTACGGTCTGACGCCGCTGGCCGGGATCAGTATATTCCTGGGGCTTTCCGCACTGACGGTAGGCATGCTCAAGGCGGAACGGTTTGAGCTTGAGTGGGTGGCGGATGTGCGTATCGCTCTGTTGGTTGTAGCTGTGCTTTGGAGCGGGCAGCTCGTCTGGCGCATGCTGGAGGGTCTCAAAGGGATCCCTGTTTGGCGGCAATGGGTTGCCTGGTTTGTCACCATGGCAGGCACAGGTATCGTTGTGCTGTCCTGGACGCTGATGTTCTTCGTTTGGTGATTTCCAGGAGGCTGTCTGAGAATAGAGGCCGTAGCGAGGAAAAACCTCAAAACTTATAAGTGACAATACAGCTGGCGATGATCCAGGGCAGGGAAGTTGCGCCTGATGGTAGCAAGATATTCCAGATCCAGGGGTGCAGAGACGGTACCAGCACCGGTAGGCAATTCGGCTAAAATATTGCCCCAGGGATCGACAATCATGGTGTGTCCGTAGGTTTCACGACCATTGATATGGAAGCCGCCCTGAGCTGCCGCCACCGTGTAAATAAGGTTCTCAACCGCCCTGGCACGAACCAGAATCTCCCAATGTGCCTTACCGGTGAGGGCGGTAAAAGCGGCTGGCAACACCAGTGTTTCCATGCCTTCATCCAGCAGGCTGCGGAACATCTCGGGAAAACGCAGATCGTAGCAAACTGCTACACCGAGCCGCCCGAAGGGTGAATCAATAACTACTGCCTGGTCACCTGGCTCAATGGTTTCAGATTCAATATAACGCTCGTCGGTCTCCACCAAATGTACATCAAAGAGGTGGATTTTATCGTAGCGGGCAACCTGCTTCCCCTGATTATCGTAGACCAGGCAGGCGGCGCGTATCTTATCCGGATTATCTGCTTCCAGGGGGATGGTACCACCCACCAGCCAGATCCCAAGCCGCTGGGAAATCTGACTGAGGAAATCCTGCATTGGACCTTCGCCTTCTTTCTCACGCAGAGCGCATTTATCCTTCTCTGCTGCGCCCATAAAGGCAAAGTTCTCAGGTAATACAACCAACCCGGCACCGGCATCGGCTGCTTCCACGATCAGTCTTTCTGCCTCCAACAGGTTGGCACCAACATTAGGGCCACTGGCCATTTGGATTGCGGCAATTTTTTTTATTTGTTCAGTCATTAATGGTTAACGAATTCTAGTTGTATTTCATGATAGTGATCAGCTGCTCGCAGGATAACATAAAGTTAATAAGGGCAATGAAAACTGTTTTAGGAGATGGGCATGTTTATGGCTCTTGCTGGTCCCCTGTTTCTATCTGCTGTTGGTCTGGCGAGAGCAAAATACTCTCTTTTTTAGAGAAAACCGGGTCGTCCCAGGATCCAGTGACCTGATAGCGGTAGCTGGTGATCTTGTCCAATTCATCTCCCATGACACTCTGAGCCACAAACATGGCAGCCCCGGCTACGGGATTCGCAATAGCAGTGGCTAGTGTAACCGATGAGCTGATCTGAGGCGCAACGGTGATTTGTTGATCAAGATCCTGATCAACTAAGCCAGCACGCCCGGATATGCTGATTTTTGCTGCTGGCCCGTCTATTTGAAAATTCTCAGTGTAGGCATCACCCTGTTCCAGTTGGAAGTTGCCTTGCATGTGGTCAAAACTGAATCCCTTCTTATACAAGTCACTGAAGTCCAGGGACAGACGCCGTTGTAAGGAGGTGAGATTCAGCAGGCCGAAGATGCGGCCAACCCCGGGGTTAACCTCCAACATGCTGCCTTTACCGATATCAATGCTAATCGGCCCGCTAACTCCCTGTAAACTGATGCGCTGAGGCCCACCACGCCAACGCAGGTGACTGGTAATGGTAGCAGCAGCCCCATGAATATTTTGCGAAACCCCTAGATCTGCCAGCAGGGTACCAATAGCCGGGGTCTCAATATCAAGTTTGAAATCTGTCTCAGGGCCATGTCCGCCGTACTGCCAATTGGCACTCATTGATAAGGTCAACTGCTCAGAGGTGATGATGGTTGGTTCAAGCAGTAGGCCTTGCTCAATCTTGCGGACATCCAGAATCACTGCTCCAAGATCCTGATCATTGAGGATTAGCCTATCGCTTTGCAGGTAGAAGGCAGGGAAATCACGGGGGTCAAAGAATGGTTCCTGTTCAGCATACAGGTCTGATGTTGGTTCAGTGTTCTCTTCTGGCTCCTCCTCATTAAAATCAAAGGTCAGTTCAATCTGATCCAGACGCAGGGTGATGGCCTCCTGCGCCAGATCTAATGGGATAAAGACATCTGCATCAAATAGATTACTGGCTACACGGCCGTTCCAGCCGCCTTCCTTATGCTCAAGCTTGACCATAACATTGCTTAGCTCCAAATCATCCTTGCGTAATGCTTGAATCTCAGCATCAACCAGGGTAACAGTTGGCAATGTGCCTGTGCCTGAAGAAGTCTCCAGCAGCTCCAACCAGGGGGTTGTATCCAGCTCGTCAAGTCTGGCATAGAGCCGCATTCCACTGTCAGGTAGTTGCGCCCGGTCACCGCCCAATCGCAGTTCGCCACGCCGTAGCTTTATATTGTCGGAACCCTGTTGTTCCAGCAGGAGAGAGGCATCCAGAATATCCCCATAGCGCCCTTGGAATGGGCGTATCGGATTAGCACTAAACTCTGTAGTCAATTGAAAGTGCCGCACCTCAGAGGCCGGCTTACCCATGGGCGCCGGCAGGTTCACCGCAACGCCTTGCAGATCTGATGCCACGGCAATTATGGTAGGGGTTTCGGGGGCGGCATCAGTAGGGGGAATATCCAGTTGCAGAGACCAGTTGGCTGCACCATCAAGTAGATCTAGCCCCATATCGGGAAACCGCTTAGCAAGGATGGTACTGGGAATAAGGCCAGTAGTTGTTACATTGGTACCTCTGTTGTGTATCTGGGAACTGCCCAGATTAATAGTAACCGGGGTATTTAATGCCAGCGCCTGAATGCCATTGGCCTGAATGCCATTTTGGTCAAACAGGAGATCACCCTGCAACTGGGTCAAAGAGAGTTGCCAATCATCAAAATGCAGGGTAGATCCATTGAAGTCAACGCGGCCATCAATCTCAAATGGTGGAGGGTTGGTTGAAGTCAGTGGAATTGCAAAATCCGCTTCCAGCACTGAATGGCCTTCAGCTCTCATCCCGGACACAGTCGCCGCTAAATCCTCAGCCAATGGAGTTTCTCGTAGCATGCGCAGGTTATCTTTCAGAGGCCCTTGGAATGCTCCTTTGACTTTGAGCGGAGTGCTGTCTGCAAGGTGGTCTATGCGGCCGTAGGCATGCTTGATCTCAGTGTTCAAAATCTTGCCTTCATAGATCCAAACATCAAGGCCGGCCCCAAGAAAACGAATCTCAGTTGCAACCTCATCCAGTTGCGGCCAGCCAGGAAAGTAGTCAAGCAGTAGATCTTCTACCCCAAACAGAACCTCAAACCGTCCCTTGTGGTTCATGTATGGAAAATCTTGAAGTGATCCACGTACCACACAACTGCCTGAGGTTATGTGGCCACTTACTAGAGATCGATCCAGCCAGGCCACCACATCATCATCCATGATGGCTATTGGGAGATAGCGATAGATGCTGGAGACATCACCATCCTTAAAATCGGTCTGTAGATCAAGAATGGGGGAGGCATCAGGTGCAGCTGGGATATCCATTAACATCCTGGTGCTGGTTTGTATGTCCTTATTGCTGGCTGCCAGATCATGGGTCTGAATGCGCCAACCGCCATCCTGCATCTGTTGCCACTGCACCAGCCCGGCAAGATTATCCAGCTTCAAGGGTGTCCGAAACAGGCTCGAAAAATTCAGCTCAACCTGTTGGCTTGCCAATAATATTGCCCCACGTTCCTGGTTGATTTCGACTTTGGCAGTGATGTTTTTCATGCCTGGAATATCATTCCAAGGCTCCATCCACAGGTTGTTGATTTGACCGCTGAAGAACCAGTTAGCAGTAGTTGCCGTCTCTTCGTAGTCAATTTGGATCTGCTCCAGTCCGGCTCTGGTGTGCAGTCCGGCCAGGTCTTCAACTGGCAGCGGGAACAGACCTACTATCGCCTGTAGGTCTGCCAGTTCCAATGCGGCGATCCCAGCCTTTAGCCTTAGCCGGTTTTTTTCTCCATAGCGACCAATCAGGCTAATGCCGGTTTGCAGTTCTTGTTGCCCTGGGCGAAGGAACTCAATGTCTGCCATATCAAACTGCCAGCCATCCGTTTGTTGCTGCCACTGCATGCGCCCCCGCAGATACTCAATATCAAGAGCATGGGCATTACCGGAGGCGGTCAAATGCAGCCCACTCAGACCGATCTGGCCCTTTATCCAATCCAGCCTTCCAGCGCTCCAACTACTCCAAAGCTCTACATCCGCTGCTCCACGTTCAAGGTTGTAGTCTGGTAACTGATTTTTTAGCAGGGTGGCTAAAGCCAATCCCTTACCCTTGACATAGATCTTCCCAACCCAGGCACCAGCTTTAGTCAGCTCACCCCGCAAGTCAGCCGCCAAACTTATCTGGCCGCCTTGGTCTGGAAGATCCAGGCTGACATCCAACTGGTAACGTTCTGCATCACGGGTTAGATCAGCTCTTACATTGTCCAAACGGACGGGCTTGGCACCAATGGCCTGGTTTTCCCAATGCACAACGCTCTTCTGCAAGCCTAATCGCCATGGCAGCAGTTGCAGTGGGTTGCTTCTGTCTCCTTGACCAGATGATTGCAGGGCGTTTAACCCATCCACCAGGATAGAACCATCAGAGCGCCGTTTTACCATCAATTCGGCACCCACAATCGTAACCTGCCGTGGTGCAGCAATACCGGTAGTAAAGGCACCCAACAGACTTAAGTCGATCTGCACCTCGGCAAATTGCAAGTCAGGTTGCAAGGTTATGGCATCCAGCAAAGCCACGTCGCGCAGTACCAGGCGCGGACCAAATCCACGCCAATGCAGGGCTATGTCACCAATCTGCACCGGTTGAGCCAGCATGTCTCCAGCCCAGGTGGCAATCTCACTTCGATAACTGGAGATGGAGGGGGCCAGTAGCTGCACAGTGCCAGCCGTTATCCCAATGAGAATTGTCACCAGAAGGAGGGTCTGCCAGAGTTTGACAGTTAGAAATTTAGCCAGCTTGATCATTCAATATAAAGTTTACAGGTGCGTAAACCGGCAGTGATCATGGGTCTCAAACGAGCACCACATCGTAGTTCTCTTGGGTGTAGAGAGCCTCGACCTGTAGCCGAATGTTTTTGCCGATAAATGCCTCAAGCTCTGCCAGATTGGCAGAATCTTCATCCAGCAGGCGATCAATTACCTCCTGAGAGGCCAGCACCAATAGTGAATTTACATCAAACAGGCGAGATTCACGCAGGATCTCCCGAAAAATCTCATAACAGGTGGTCTCAGCTGTCTTGATAGAACCACGGCCACTACAGCAAGGGCAAGGTTCGCACAGCACATGCTCAAGTGATTCGCGAGTGCGTTTTCTGGTCATCTCAACCAGACCGAGGGATGACACCTCGGTTATGGATGTCTTGGCATGATCCTTGGCAAGGGCTTTTTCCAATGCGCGTAGAACCTGGCGCTTATGCTCCTCATCCTCCATATCAATAAAATCGATAATGATGATCCCACCAAGGTTACGCAGCCGCAGCTGGCGACACAGGGATTGAGCAGCTTCCAGATTAGTCTTAAAGATGGTTTCATCCAGATTGCGATGGCCGACAAAAGCCCCCGTATTAATATCAATAGTGGTCATTGCCTCAGTCTGGTCAATCACCAGATGACCACCAGATTTGAGATCCACCTTATGTTGCAGCGCCTTCTGGATTTCGTCTTCAACCCCGTAGAGGTCAAAAATTGGGCGCTCTCCTGGGTAGTACTCTATCCGAGAGGTGATTTCTGGAATGAATTGCTGGGCAAAACTAATGGCTCTGGCGCAGGTCTCTCTTGAGTCAATTCGTACCTGCTGGATGTCCTCACTCACCATGTCACGCAGGGCACGCATAGACAGGGGCAGGTCAGCATGAATCAGTTCTTGTGCTTTTGCTGTGCTACTGCGTTCTGTGATTGTGTCCCAGGCCCTAGTCAGGTACAACATATCTGCACCTAAAGCTGCCGCACTCACTCCTTCGGCTGCTGTGCGGGCGATAAAACCTCCTGGCCCAGCAGACTCTTCCCGAAAAGCGGTCAATATCTCTCGCAGGCGTTGACGTTCCTCCTCATTCTCGATTCGCTGGGATATTCCTTCACTATCATGGGAGGGGATAAAGACCAAAAAGCGGGATGGAATGGATAGATTTGTAGTCAAGCGAGCACCCTTGGTGCCTAAAGGGTCTTTTACTACCTGCACGATCACTTCTTCACCATCACGAACCAGATCTGTGATATTGGTGGTGCGCTCCTCGCCGTTAGATGCCGTATTGATATTCGCAGCATGCAGAAAGGCAGTCCGCTCCAGTCCAATATCTACAAACGCAGCCTGCATACCTGGCAGTACCCGGCAAATCTTGCCTTTGTAGATATTGCCTACCAGCCCACGCCGTCGGGCGCGCTCAACAATAACTTCTTGTAGCACCCCATTCTCAATTATCGCTACCCTGGTTTCCGGAGGGGTTATATTAATTAAAATTTCTTCACTCATTTGATAGTTCTTATGTGGTTTTCAACGCCTGCTAATGATAACAGCTCAGCAGTTTCAAATAGAGGCAATCCCATGACACCAGAATAGCTGCCCTCCAGCCGCGAGATAAACATGGCCCCTAATCCCTGGATCGCATAGCCACCTGCTTTATCTTGCGGCTCACCGGTCTCCCAGTAAGCTGCCGCTTCAACTGGGCTGATCGTGCGGAAACTGACATGGCTTACGCTCAGACGAGTCTGGGTTTTTTTGCCCACTAGAGCCACACCGGTGAGCACTATATGAGTACAGCCAGACAGACGCTGCATCATGGTTAAGGCATCCCCTCGATCCAGAGGTTTACCCAGGATCTCATTATCCACCACTACGGATGTATCTGCTGCCAGTACCGGTAGCTGAGAGTCTGCTCCAAGTGTTCTATGGGCAGCCCTGGCCTTTTCCAGGGCCAGACGGATCACGTACTCTGCTGGAGCCTCGCCTGTACGGGGATGCTCATTAATATCGGCAACAATTGTTTTATGACAGACCCCTATCTGATTCAACAGTTCACGTCGCCGGGGTGATCGGGAAGCGAGATAGATTATTGGAGTTTTAGCTTTCATCCCCGGTGGTAAGGGTGATTTTTTAAGAGGCTCCAGGCTCGGTAGAGCTGTTCAGCAACCACCACCCGCACCAGCGGGTGAGGCATGGTTAATGCCGATAGGGACCAGCGATAATTCCCCCGCTGTAGACAGGCATCGACCAGTCCCTCCGGCCCACCTACCAGCAATGCGAGATCACGGCCATCCGCCATCCAGTCTGACAATTTGCTGGATAACTGCTCCGTGGACCAGCTCTGGCCCTTAACATCCAGTGCCAGCACCAGGCAGCCCTTGGGTATTGCTGCCAGCATACGATCACCTTCATCTCGCATCGCACGCTGAATATCTGCCCTCTTACCACGCTTGCCAGGAGGTACTTCGATCAGTCGCAGGGCGCATTCAGGTGGCAGGCGCTTGGCATATTCGCCATACCCATCTTGCACCCAGTTGGGCATGCGGTTGCCAATGCAGATGAAATGGATGTTCACAGCCTAGGGTTTTGTCTATTCCTGAGGCAGGCTCTTACCTGGATTGAGGATGCCGTTGGGATCAAATTGACGCCTGATATCTTGCATTAACCTCAGTGTGGTGGGGTCGATTTCACGGGCGACAAAATCCCTCTTTTCAAGGCCTACCCCATGTTCACCGGAGAGGGTACCTCCCAGTTCCAGCACCAGATCAAATGTATCGCTGAGGCATTGCTCTGCCCGTTGTAGTTCATTCTGATCGTCTGGGTTAACCAGCAGGTTGACGTGGATGTTGCCGTTGCCAGCATGGCCAAAGTTTACGATACGGATTTCATACTTCTGAGAGAGTAACTCCAGCCCGCTGATTAGATCAGGAATGCGGGAGACAGGTACTACCACGTCCTCATTTATCTTTTTTGGGGCTATGTTGCGCAAGGCTGGGGAGAGGGCCTGACGGGTCTTCCACAGGGCTGTGACTTCATCCTGGGTGGAGGCTGTATATAGATCAATTAAGCCCTCAATTTGGGCCGCTTGTTCTATGGCAGCAGCAGTCTGATCCAGGGTAAATTCTGGGCCATCTACCTCAATCATCAGTAGCGCACCCACCGCAGTATCCATCTGTAGATTGGAGAAATCCCGCACCATCTCCAGAGATGCCCCATCCATGAATTCCAGGGCGCAAGGGATAACGGGTTGGGCCATGATGGCAGAAACGGCTGTTGCGGCTGAGTGAATATCCCGGTAGGTGGCGCGAATGGTGCGCTTGGATTCTGGCAAGGGAGTTAGCTTTAGTGTGGCTTCGGTGATTATCGCCAGTGTTCCCTCGGAACCAATGAGCAGTCTGGTCATGTCATAGCCCACCACACCTTTGGTAGTCATGACGCCAGTGCGTATCTCTTCGCCCAGGCCGGTGATGGCACGCAGACCCAGGGTGTTCTCTCTGGTGGTACCGTATTTTACGGCGCGGGGGCCAGCAGAATTGTAGGCAAGGTTTCCGCCTATGGTGCAAACAGCAGCACTGGAGGGGTCGGGGGGCCAGAAAAAACCATGTTTGGCTGCGGCTTGCTGGAGTTCCTGGTTGGTAACGCCTGGTTCTACTGTGGCGATGCGATTAGCAGGATCAATCTCCAGAATGCGTCTCATACGCTCCAGGGATAGCACTATGCCTCCATGGTCTGGCACTGTGGCACCAGTGGTGCCAGTGCCTTTGCCACGGGCGATTAGCGGGATCTGTTCGTGGTTGCACAGCTGTACCAGCGCCTTTATCTGCTGGTGGCTGGTGGCGAAGACCACGGCTTGGGGCAGCCCATGGCGGCGACTGTTATCGTAACCATATGGCCAACAGTCTGCAGGGTCTGAAAGCAGTCCATCAGGGCCGGTGATACCAGCTAACTCACCCAGCAGAGATGATGAGAGGGAAACCGGTTGATCAGAGGTATTCAAAGATCTTGACTACCCGCTTTACACCTGTGACATAACGAACCTCGTTCGTCACTAAATCGGCATCTTGGCGGCTGATTATGCCCATTAGAAAAACGGTGCCCTGAGATGTCACTACTTTTACTCGAGTAGGGTCAAAGGCTTTATTATTTATCGAAAGCAGGGCAAATTTTACCTTGCTGGTTAGGTAGGCGTCGTTGGTTTGATCCAGCAGGGTACCGCTCGGCCCCACAACGATCTCATTGTGAACCTGTTCGACTCGCTGAATATGGCTGACCAGCTCGGCAAACCGGTTGCTGACCTCTGGAGTGTCTGCCTCACCTGAGAGCAGCACTTTAAGGTTATAGCTGGTTATGCTGATATTGCTGTAATCGCTGATCTCTGGTTGATCCAGCAACAATTTGAAGCTCTTGATCTCTATGGCCTGGTCTTCCAGCATGGTAGGGGCTGTGCGCCGGTCATGAACCATGGCAGCACCGGTAGCGCCGCCTCCCACTACTGCTGCGGTGCAGCCAAACAGTTGCATGGTAAGTGCTGCCAGCAGCAGCGGAATGATTGGTTTCATTGTAATTTCCTATATTCCAGGTTAACCCAGCAGTTGCTGGTCGATGAGGTCACACAGACAGTGGATAGTCAGCAGATGCACCTCTTGGATACGGGCGGTTGTCTCAGATGGCACTCTGATCTCTTGATCCTCTTTGCCCAGCAGGGTGGCCATGCGGCCTCCATCTTTGCCGCTGAGTGCAACCACATACATTTCCCGCTCATGAGCGGCCTCAATGGCAGCATTGACGTTGGGGGATTCGCCACTGGTGCTGATGGCTAATAGCAGATCCCCAGGTTGGCCGAGTGCGCGTACCTGCTTGGCGAATACTTCATCATAGTCGTAATCATTGGCAATGGAGGTAAGGGTGGAGCTGTCGGTAGTGAGGGCTATGGCGGGTAGTCCGGGGCGTTCTCTCTCAAACCGGTTGAGCATCTCAGAAGAAAAATGCTGGGCATCTGCGGCTGAACCGCCGTTACCACAGCTCATTATTTTATTGCCATCCAGCATCCTGCTGACCATGAGTTCGGCAGCTCGCACAATAGGTGCTGTCAGTTCGGGCTGGGCCTCCATCTTGGTTTGGATGCTGCTGGAAAAAAGTGCTGTTACGCGATCTGCTAAATTCATAGGTCAGTTGTCAGTATTTGCCGCCAATCTGAAATGCATCTTGGAGCCATTGGATATCTTGCAGTTCTTTCCCCACAATGGCTATCATATCAAATCGGCAGGGCGGTGGTTTTCGTTTGTGCCTTGACTGTAGGTAGTGGTTGGCCGTGTTGATTATACGTTGTTGTTTTGCCGGGGTGACACTCTCCGCAGCTGAGCCAAAGTTAGTGCTGTTGCGATAGCGCACTTCAGCAAAAACCAGTACCGTGCCATCTTGCATGATCAGGTCGATTTCTCCCATCCGGCAGCGATAGTTGCTTGCTACATGCCGCAGGCCCTGTTGTTCAAGGTGCGCCAGCGCAATTATCTCTGCTTTTGTACCAGTCTCTCTCCTGCCTGGCGCGGTCATGTCCGGTCGTTATCTGTGGGGGCTGTATTTGCAGGTGCAACAGGAGCCGCTGGTGTTACCTGAGATGGTGGAGTCAGCGGGAATGGTAAATCCTCACCCGGTGCATTTAAGTCAGATTCAATGCGTGGGGCATATCCCAGTATACTGGGGATACCTTTTTGAATCTGCGCCCACACCAGCCGCCGGTGAACCTGGTTGATGCCGTCCAGATAGAGGTTGCCGGTTTGCCCATCCAGGGTTTCCCATGGGCTGGTTCTAAGTCGCTCCAGGTGCGGTAGTAGGTTGAATCCATCAATGCCCATGGCGTAGAGCCGCTGATAGCGAAGCTTGGCGTTGGGGAAGAAAGCAGCCAGGGTGTCCTGTGCCAGCGGATCGTCCTCATCATTTGCCAGTAACCAGGGTATGTCTGGGAATTTTACCCCCTCCAGATCACGATCCTGCTCGGCATCCGGGATGCCGGAATATACGTGGGAGGTGGTGTAGACCGGCAGGTCTGCGGCGTGATGGAATTGTAATAGTGGACGGATCTGGCGAGCTGCTCGTGGTTTGGCGGCAAAGAATACAACATCTACATCCTGCCGACGGCGTGGCTTAAATTTCACATTCTGTCTCAGGATACGCTGTATCTCACGACGGCGTGTCTTGCTTTCGTCGATGTCCAGCAGGGTAAGCACTGGTTTGGAAAAATCCAATTTCTTGGGGTCGTAGGATTGGTTTTCCAGCATGGATCCGCCGAGGCTTTCCCAGCGGTCTCGAAAACTGTTTGCAATCCGGCCGCCCCATGATCCGTATGGTGTAATCACCAGAGCCTTGGTAAAACCATCCAGCCAGGCTCGCTCGGCTGCTTGCCGGGCTTCATCCTCTGGTGACAGGCCAAACTGATAGAGGTTTTTTGGGGGAATAGTTTGTGGAGGGGTTTGGTTTAGGGCCAGCACCGGGATATCCAGCTCACCTGCCCTGGCTAGTTGTGAGACCGCATCCTTCTGCAGGGGACCAATAATCATGTCTGCTCCAGCATCAACAGCCTGGCGGTAGAGGGGCCAGGCGTCAGCGGTGTTGCTGCTGTCGTAAAAACGGAGCTGTGGCCGTTTGGCTGGAGGCAATTGGTAATAGGCAGCCATAAAGCCATCCCGGAGAGCTGCTGCTGGCTCAGCCAGCCCGCCGGAACGAGGCAACAGAATGGCCAGGTGCTTGACTGTTCGATACTGAGACTTTAGTCGTTGGTAATAACCATCCAACAGCGTTGGCATAGCCGGGTGCAGTGGGAAGATCCTGCGCCACTCATTGAGTTGTGTCTGGGTGTTTTCCGGTTCCCCTGCGTAACCCTTAATGATGCGTGCCAGTTCCATCCAGCCACCTTGTATGCCTGGAGGAGCTGGCTGAAGCATTTTAAGGGCACCGTCCGTCAGGATGGCAAGGGTCTGAATGATAGCCTGCTGGTTATGCAGTTTTGTGACCGGATCGCTGACCAACAGATCCAGTTGGCCTAGCTCTCGGGCGCTTTCCAGGAGGTTGCCTGCGAGGCGAAGAATCTGTGCCCGTTGCCGATGGTAGCGTTGGCGCAGGTCTGTCGAGGTATCTTCAGCCGGTGGATCTGCCAGCAGATAGAGGGCGTCCTGTAGTCTTGATTGGCTAATCGCCAATTGGGAGGTGAGCATGCGTTTACGCAGATCAAACAGTGGCGGCAAGCCATCAATATTAGTCTGGGCCAGTAGCTGCCCAGCTGATTCGCCATCCTGTGCTAGTAAGTAATTACTAATGGCCAGAAGCTGTAGATCCTGGCGGTTAGGAGCGGGTGTCTGGCCTGCCAGACTATTGTAAATGGCGGCGGCAGCGATGTAGTCCCCGGTTAAGGCTAATTCTGTGGCTCGATCCAACTCTACTTGAAGGGCAGGTGAATGCCCAGGTGCGTGCTGGTCAGGTCTAAGGCCGTGTGGAGACTGCGGGGCGACACAGCCTGCCAGCAGCAAGGCAATGAGAATATGGGTTATGAAAAGGCGATAAGTCAGTTGCATGGTAAGGTCAAGGCAGGCACGATGGAGCGAGTATCTTGTCTGGGGTGAAAAGTGTCAATCGAAAAAGGTATTCTTTATGTGGTGGCGACACCAATAGGCAACCTGGATGACTTCTCATCCCGGGCTGTGAGTGTGCTCAAAGAGGTTGATCTTGTCGTTGCAGAGGATACACGCCACAGTCAGCCTCTGTTGCGGCACTTTGGAATTAACACCCCTATGCAGGCTATGCATGAGTACAATGAACGTGCGGCCATGACAGGTATCCTGAGACGGTTGCTGGACAATCAGGCTGTTGCCTTGATCTCAGATGCGGGTACACCGTTGATTAGTGACCCTGGTTTTCCGCTGGTGCGAGAATGCCATCGGCAGGGGATTCGTGTAAGTCCTGTACCAGGCCCCAGTGCCGTCACCTGTGCCCTGTCGGCAGCCGGTCTGCCTACGGATCGTTTTTTATTTGAGGGGTTTCTGCCACGCACTCAAGCTGCTCGTTGTGGACGTTTACGGAGTCTAAAACTGGAACAGTGTACCCTGGTCTTTTACGAATCCAGTCATCGGTTATGCGACTCCATTAGGGATATGGTGGCAGAGCTGGGGGCAGAGCGGCAGGTGCTGTTGGCGCGGGAGCTGACCAAACTCCATGAAACCCTGATTAGTGCCACTCTTGGTGGTTTGCTGGAACAGGTTGAGGCAGACCCTATGCAACGCAAAGGAGAGATGGTGTTGCTAGTGGCAGGAGCAAAGGATGACAGGGATGCTGCTCAGTCTGCTGAGGCTGAGAGAGTTCTGGAGATCCTGTTGCAAGAGCTGCCAGTAAAGCAGGCTGCAGCCTTAGCTGCGCGGATTACAGGAGGTAAAAAGAATCGTCTTTATCAGCAGGCTCTGGTGATGAAGAGTGCATTAGACAATCGCAGTAGATCCAGCTGATTCTCCCATGATTATTAAGTGGAAATAATTCTTGACAAAAACACTCAGCAATTATAACCTAGCGCCATACTAGGTTATTTTAAGGAGAGATTGTGATGATTATTCAGAGCATTTTGTTGTTAATTCCCGCCATTCAAGTTGGCATAGTTTTCACGGCAATGGCTGTTGTTGGCTACCTGATGGTTTCCCATGCCGTAACTCGCCTGTTTGGCAAAAAATACGCGTAACCCCGTTAACCCAGGTGTTGTAGGTAAGCACCTTTATTCCCCTAGCAAAACCCCTAAGACTGCCCATTGGCGTCTTTTTAACAGAGCAAAGACACTGTCTTTGCTCTGTTTTTTTTGCCTGGTTGATTATTTCAGTGCTACGATCCAACTGATTTTTCTAGATTAAAATAAATCGTAAGTGTTATGTGTGGGATTTGTGGTGAATTAAGATTCGATGGTGGTGCCGCAGATTTAGCCGCCATCCAACGCATGACTGGGCAGTTGGAACGGCGTGGCCCGGATCATGGTGGCAGCTTCAGTGATGGCCCTTTGGGGTTTGGGCACCGCCGTTTGGCAATTATTGATCTCTCTGAGCATTCAAATCAACCATTGGTGGATAAAGAGCTACGTTTGGCGCTGGTGTTTAACGGCACCATCTATAATTACCAAGAGTTACGGCAGGAGCTGCGCGGCAAGGGATACCACTTCTTTTCAGATGGGGACAGTGAAGTTATTCTCAAGGCATGGCATGCTTGGGGTGAGGTCTGTCTGGATCGGTTGCAGGGGATGTTCGCTTTCGCTATATGGGATGAAGGTAAACGGCAGCTATTTCTAGGGCGTGACCGGTTTGGTATCAAGCCCCTCTATTACACACAGGATGGTAACCGGTTTCATTTTGCCTCCAATATGCAAGCGCTGCTGGCGGCTGGTGGGGTTGATGCCAGCATTAACCCTGTAGGCCTACATCATCAATTCACCCTGCATGGAGTGATCCCTGCTCCTCACACCATCCTCAATGGTGTACAGAAACTTCCACCTGCTCATTCGCTGTTGATTGATGCAAAGGGAAAACAACAGCTACGGCGCTATTGGCATTTGCAGGCAGCCAGACCCAAGATCCCTAAGAGTGATGGAGAATGGCTAGAGTCTATCCATGATGCCCTGCGCAAGGCAGTGCGCACACGTAATGAAATTGCCGATGTTCCGGTGGGGGTTTTACTCTCTGGAGGGTTAGATTCGAGCCTGCTGGTAGCCCTGCTTGCTGAGACTGGGAATGAAGATATTTGTACCTTCTCAGTAGGCTTTGAGGATACACCACAAGAAGCAGGCAGTGAGTTTCAGTATTCTGACTTGGTAGCAGAACGCTACGGCACACGTCATCGTTGCTACTGTGTCCCCAACGATGAAGTGTTATGGCGTTTACCAGAGGCTGTGGATGCTATGTCTGAACCAATGTTTGGTCAGGATGCCGTGGCTTTCTACCTGCTGGCCGAACAGGTTTCCAAGGAGATCAAAGTAGTACAGTCAGGTCAGGGTGCAGATGAGGTCTTTGGAGGCTATTTCTGGTATCCAAGCATGATGGCCGATGCCCAAGGCTCACCAGTGGAACGATTTGCCAGACATTATTTTGATCGTGATCATGATGAGTATCTGAGCATGGTTTCCAGTGCGTACCATGGGGAGGATTACAGCACTAAGCTGGTTGCTGGGATGTTGGCTGAGTCTGGAGCAGACAGTTTTATGGATGCTGTATTACGCATGGATGTCTCAACCCTAATTGTGGATGACCCGGTCAAGCGAGTGGACAATATGACCATGGCCTGGGGGCTGGAAGCACGAGTGCCATTCCTGGATCATGAACTGGTAGAACTGGCGGCTCAATGTCCACCTGAATTCAGGCTAAGGGAGGGTGGAAAATATCCCCTCAAGGCAATGGCTCGTGGCCTGCTACCGGATGCCGTGATAGATCGACCTAAGGGGTATTTTCCAATGCCAGCCCTGAAGTATGTGCGGGGTGAGTTTTTAGAATTCATGCGGGATATTCTGGATTCGCAGGCTTGTCGGGGGCGTGGCTTGTATGAGCGCTCCTACGTTGAGATGTTGTTGGCGAAGCCAGAGCAGCATTATACTAAGTTGCAAGGGAGCAAGCTCTGGCATTTAGCGTTGTTGGAATGCTGGTTGCAAAGGAATGTTGATACTCAAATGCGGGTTTAGTGTAACTTTCGTGTTGTATGAAGCTGAAAAACATTAATATTTGTGTGGGTAGCAATCTGAAGGATGGCTAAGTAGTTGCAAAACAATACAAATTGAACATTATCTTCTAGAATAGAGTTTTTACTTGCGAAAAGCTAAAGCTGAACCTCCTTATGGACGATGTTTAGTTGGTATGAAAAATTTAAACAATAGCCGCGTAGCTAATTTTTCGGAAGTGCGCTCACTTAGGCTGAAATTGGCTTACCAATTGGCAGTAGGGTTCACTTTGGCAATTGCTGTTATGTTGGTTGTAGTGCTGTTGTTTTTCATCGATGAGAATGGCATGGGCTATGCCAATCTCCTCCAGTCACACTGGATAGTTCAGCAAAACCTGACTGCAGGATTGGTTGTTGGCGGCCTGCTACTTACTTTTTGCATCGGCCTGATATCTTCATTACTCCTCCTCTATGGCAGCTTACATGTGGCTGGCCCACTATATCGTATTGCTTGTTCCCTTGAGCAGGCAACTAACCTGGAGAAACTTCGCAAAGGCCGAAAGAGGGATTATTTTAAAGATATTTCTACACAGCTGGAAGAGGCGGTTAGTACCCTGCGGCATTACCACACTGACATGAGCAAGCTGGTAGATCAGTTTGAGTTGGCTATGGCCGCTGGGAACAAGGTGCAAGCTGCTGAAGTTATTGTGCAGATGAAGAGGCATATGCAGCGTGTCAAGCTGGCCTAAATTTTCTTGGGTGATGCCAAATGGCTGGCTGCCAATTTTCATTAGCCTAGCCATGACACTGGTTATGTGCTCTGTTGCTAATGCAAAAGATAACCATCTAAAGGCTCTTGCATGCCAGGATTGTCATCTTGCTGGAGATTCGGCCACCCCACAAAATGCCCACCAACTAGTGGCAACACAAGAGCAGTTGTGTGGACGTTGCCATGATAAAATTTTGCTCGTCAGCCATCCTAGTGGCTTCCGGCCCAATAGGACTATCCCAGCAGAATATCCTTTGGATAGTAGAGGGTATATTACCTGCAGTACTTGTCATCTAGCACATGGAAATGGCCGACTTTTGATGCGTAATGATACACACGGGCGAGAACTGTGCCTTTCTTGCCATGATATGGCTTTTTTTGAGCGTATGGTGGATGGTGGTCTCCTGGTTCAAAATAGGGGGCACATGGGGCATCAAGAGATGGTATCAGAGGAGCTTATGCTGGATTCTTATACCGCTAACTGCACAAGCTGCCATAGTAGAACTGTGCGGATAGGGAGGATTGGGCCAAGCCAGATAAGCCATCTTCTTGCCCACGGCCCAACCACCATGCCGCATCCCATTGGATTTATTTATGTTGGCGATCAGAGCCTAAGGCATCGACCGCGCAGTGAACTGGATAAGAGACTAATTCTGCCAGATGGCAGGCTCAGCTGTGTAACCTGTCATAGAGTTTATGACGATGGGCATGGCTCACTGGTAATGAGCAATGAGGGTTCAGCACTCTGTTTTCAGTGTCATGACATATGAGTATGGGAAATATCATGCAGTCACTCTCTAGTCGGCGCAGTTGCATTAATTATCTTGATGACCGCATTCAGGGATATCTGCTGTTTGCGACCCTCATGCTTGACATGCTGCTGTTGGTTATTGCGATAGTGATCCTCTACTTTCATCTAAGCCAAGCTATCGAAGAACAGATGTTTAGGGTGCATTTTGGCCCACAGGAAGGGCTGCCAGTGTTGGTAAAGGGGCTGCTACAGATTGCACCCTTTGTAGTGTTGGCAAAAATCATGATAGCTTTAATTGTCAAATGGCTTTGGTCTGATTATATAGCCAGGATTGTCTCGTACCTCAAAGCTACATTTTATGCTATCACCCTCCTGGATTTGCGCCTTAGACAAGCCCCACAGGCCAACCATGAGGTTTTGGATAAGGCGGAATATTGGCTGCAAGAAGAGCATCAACGCTGCACCAGGCTGGGGCGGCTACTTGAAGATCTGGATGTCGATAAGGATGAGAAAGAGGTCGCCATGCTGCTCCAGAAGATGCGCAAATATCTGCCTTCTGGTGAAGCTTAAAAAGTTGATGCCAACTACTTCGGGATATCTTCATCCCATGGATTATGCGAACTGCATGCCTGCCAGTGGTTAACTATGTGGCAAAACAACTCGGCGGTCTTTTCGGCATCGTATATGGCAGAGTGTGCCTCTTGTTCATTCCACTTGATACCGGCGACCTCTGCGGATTTAGCTAATACAGTCTGGCCTAATGCCAGTGCAGCAAAAGAGACGGTATCAAAGGTGCTGAAAGGGTGAAAAGGGTTGCGCTTAAAACTGGTGCGTGCAACTGCGGCATTGATGAATCCGAGGTCAAAACTTGCGTTGTGTCCCACCAGTATGGCTCGAGTGCAGTTGCTGGCTTTTACTGCTGCGCGTATGGGGGTGAAGATTTTCTTCAGTGCTTCTGCCTCTGGTAGCGCCAGACGGAATGGGTGCTTTGGGTCGATGCCATTAAAGGCCAGTGCTTTTGGATCTATGTTGGCACCTGGAAAAGGCTCTACATGGCAGGCATGAGTCTCGGCCGGTTGCAGCAGGCCATCTTCGTCCATGCAGATGGTGACGGCTGCAACCTCCAACAGGGCGTCTGTATCGGCGTTGAATCCGCCAGTTTCGACATCAACTACCACAGGTAGAAAACCGCGGAAACGAGCGGCGATTTGTGGATTATATGTTATTGCATTCATGGGCTACAGAATACGGCAAGGGTGCCGTGAAGCAAAGAGGTGTTAATATTGGTTGCTGCAGGCTAGTTATTCAGTAAATTCTTTTCTGAGATGCCTGTTTTGGGGTGTATATCACTTGCATTTACCTATGCTGGGGACTTATGCTACCGCACTATTATGCTTGAAGCACTGGCTGGAGGGCGCTGGTGCGTTCACAATAATCAGAAGATCAAAGGTAAAGCAATGATTTATAAGCGTTTTTCTCGACAGTTAGGGGTATTGCTGTTGGCTTCGTCGGCAATGCTTGCAGGTTGTGCGACTACAAACTCTGAATATGATGACCCTCGTGATCCGCTGGAGGGTTATAACCGCTTTATGTATGAGGTTAATGATACGCTGGATGGAGCTATCATTAAACCCCTGTCTCAGGGTTATAAGGCTATTCTTCCTGCTCCGATAGATAGAGGCATCACCAACGTTTTTAACAATCTGGATGATCTTACTTCCATTATCAATAATATCCTGCAGTTTAAGCTGGATCGCGCTATCTCTGATATAGGGCGGGTGCTGGTCAACTCCACAGCAGGCGTCTTAGGCCTGATAGATATCGCCAGTGACTTTGGCATGCCTCGGCATAATGAGGATTTTGGTCAGACTTTGGGTCATTGGGGTGTAGGGCCTGGCCCCTATTTCGTGCTACCGATCCTGGGAGACAGTACTATCCGTGATAGCTTCGGTCTGGTAGCTGACTGGTACGTGGATCCGCTACGCCAGATTGATGGTAGTGACGCGCGCTGGGGCCTAGTTGGGCTGCGTGGTGTTGATCATCGTGCCGACCTTCTTTCCGCCAGCAGGGTGTTGGAAGAGGCAGCTTTGGATCCCTATGAGTTTGGGCGTGATGCCTATCTGCAAAAGCGCCGCAATGATGTGCATGACAACAATCCGCCAGCTGAGACAGATCCTTAGCAATAGCTAGCGGATAAGCAGTTTAAAAGGCCCCTTCCAAGCGAAGGGGTTTTTTTTCGCTGCGTTTCCAGTTGGGCACCAAGTTCAATCGTTTGCGGTATAATCCCCCCGTTTTTATATCGGTACAGTCGCAGTGGCGACATAATTATTCGGAGCAAAACCTCATGTCAAAGTCGAGTATCAACAAGGTTGTATTGGCTTATTCAGGTGGATTGGATACCTCAGTTATCCTGAAATGGTTACAGGATGAATACAGCTGCGAAGTGGTGACTTTTACCGCAGACATCGGCCAGGGTGAAGAGGTGGAACCAGCCCGTGCCAAGGCCAAGGCCTGTGGTGTAACTGAGATCTACATAGATGACCTGCGTGAAGAGTTTGTTCGTGACTATGTTTATCCGATGTTTCGCGCCAATACCATCTACGAAGGTGAGTACCTGCTGGGTACCTCCATTGCTCGCCCATTGATCGCCAAACGCCTGATTGAAATTGCCAATGAGACCGAGGCAGATGCTATCTCTCATGGTGCTACTGGCAAGGGTAACGACCAAGTGCGCTTTGAGCTGGGTGCCTATGCTCTCAAGCCGGACGTGCATGTTATTGCCCCATGGCGTGAATGGGGGCTTAATTCCCGCGAAAAACTACTGAACTACGCCGAAAATCACGGTATATTAGTGGATGCCAAGCGCAAGGGCGGTGGTTCGCCCTACTCTATGGATGCCAACCTGTTACACATCTCCTATGAGGGTAACGAGCTGGAGGATCCCTGGCAGGAGCCAGCCGATGATATGTGGCGCTGGACTGTCTCGCCAGAGAAAGCCCCTGAGCAACCCGTCTATATTGAGTTGGCCTTCGAGCAGGGCGATATTGTTGCCATTGATGGTGAGATCATGACCCCTGCAACCGTGCTTGAGACCTTGAATTGCATTGGTGGAGAGAATGGCGTTGGCCGGGATGACATTGTTGAAAACCGCTATGTCGGCATGAAATCCCGTGGTTGTTATGAGACTCCTGGTGGCACCCTCATGCTCAAGGCCCACCGGGCCATGGAATCCCTGACCTTGGATCGTGAGTCTGCTCATTTGAAGGATGAATTGATGCCTCGTTATGCCAATCTGATCTACAACGGTTACTGGTGGAGTCCAGAAAGAGAGATGATGCAGGCTGCTATTGATCAAACCCAGAAAGTAGTTAATGGCGTAGTGCGTCTCAAACTTTATAAAGGCACAGTCATGGTGGTTGGTCGAAAATCCGAAAAATATAGCCTATTTGACGAATCAATCGCCACGTTTGAAGAAGATGAGGGGGCATATAACCAAGCAGATGCCGAGGGCTTTATTAAACTTAATGCCCTGCGCCTGCGTGTGGCTTCCAGGCGTAACTGTAGGAGCGGCTGATAGCCACAAAATCCGGCAATAGACCTCGAATTGCAGTTAGTGGCTGTCTGCTCGGGGAGTTCGTGCGCTATGACGGCACAGACAAGTGTGATGACTTTATCTGTAATACTCTAATCGACCACTTTGATCTTATTCCTGTCTGCCCTGAGGTGGGAGCTGGTTTGGGTACGCCACGGCCACCGGTTCGATTAGTAGGCAATCCAGAGTATCCCCAAGCCTTGGGGGTGGATGATGCCGACCTGAATGTGACAGCTGCTCTTGAGGCATTTGCCAAGCGCTGGCTGGAGCAATTAGAAAATATCTCAGGTCTGATACTCAAGGCACGCTCTCCAAGCTGTGGCCTGCGGGATACCCCGGTCTTTGATCATGATGGGGACATTCAAGTCTTAGAAGCAGGTCTTTTCACCAGGATATTGATGTCACATGCCCCGTTGCTGCCAATGGTGGATGAGGTTGACATCAATAATCTTGAACGTCGTGCCGATTTTATTGCCGGGGTAAAAGCCTACAATACACAATCGGTGCGCTCACCCATGAGAAAATAACATGCAGATATGGGTTGATGCAGATGCCTGTCCCAAGGTTATCAAGGAAGTCCTGTTCAAGGCAGCGGAGCGTACCAGGGTTCAATTAATCTTGGTGGCAAACCAGTCACTACACACCCCACCCTCAAGATATATACGGTCGGTACAGGTGGCGCTGGGATTTGATGTGGCCGATAATGAGATCATCAAGCTAGTGACTGCTGCTGATCTCGTTATAACCAGTGATATCCCTCTGGCTGCTGAGGTGATTGAAAAAGGTGCTTATGCCCTAAGCCCCAGAGGCGAACTTTACACATCAGATAACATAAAGGGCCGTTTGAATATGCGGGATTTTATGGAGACTTTGCGTAGTAGTGGCATCAATACAGGTGGCCCGCCAGCTCTAAGTCAGAGTGACCGGCAGGCGTTCGCAAACCACTTGGATCGTCTCTTAGCCAAGAGAAAGTAGTGGCTAATTTCCATGACAGTAGCTGATTTTGTCCAAACAAATGGCTTCTTATTTTTATTATGCACCTCTATAAATTGCATAATAACTGCCTCAGGCTTTTTTAGCACTGCTCAAACACTGCGGAAAAATGTCCGAGTTAATTGCTTTCGTTATATGTTTTTTGCTATTTTTACAGTTTCTTTGATAGCTGCCAAGTGCTCTCAGAGCTAAGTTCACCTTGCGTGTAGACCTCATGTTTAATGTTCAACGTGCTTTCGTTGACAGTGATAGAGCGAACTACCTCACGGAAGATGCTTCCCCCAGATTTCACACGGTTACGATATTTTTGTAAGAATGTAATATTGTTAGGCGTAATGGATATTATGCTTATCTCGCCTAGGCTTGAAGGCACATCAAAGTATAATTGAAGGCCTTTTAGAAATAACTTTAACGTTTCCATGTGATAGGATTTCTTTTCAGCACTGTGTAACTTTGCGCTGAGACTCACACTGCGTGATGAGCGGCCTTTTGCTGTGGCTTTAATTGTGTAGTTATCTGGCTTTGTGCTCCATTTCTGCTTTTTTCCAAAACAGAAGTATCCAGTTGCACTTCCTTGCCACTCACCGTTGAGCTTTTTTAGGATAGCCTGAACGCTTTTTTTCTCAGCATGCGTCAACGCGCGTATTTTCACAGCGTCGAAATCGATTTGGCCTTTTACAATACTGGGTGAATCAACAAAGCATTTGGCCGCATACCCTTGTAATGGCGCTACGAGCAAGATAAGACACAGCGCGCATTTTGAACTAAACGATTTGATTAACCAGTCTGTTTCCATATTTAATCTCCTATTCAATATAACGGCTGGCTTAACCAGCGCCGCGTCTTTTTGCGATGTCTGAGTTCAAGCGATTGTGTACGCCCAGCATGGGCATGAACTTATGGGGTGTAAGTCCCCTGTAGGAGAGCCACTGTTGAATACAG
>UOFX01000023.1_pt1 | contig 23029 bp, 27 predicted proteins | sample 1989101 | NCBI WGS metagenome assembly UOFX01 (sample SAMEA4712195, study PRJEB27164) | hydrothermal vent metagenome | biome: marine basaltic hydrothermal vent biome; feature: marine hydrothermal vent; material: mineral | place: Pacific Ocean | collected 2011-06-14/2011-07-23 | depth 1719 m
GCATGATTTTGATTCAAATGTTATTCAATTCACTGTCCAAACCTTCAGGAATAAGCTAGGCCGGCCGCAATAAGCCATGAGCCACCAGTCAGGAGCAGTTGAGTAATGGTCAATACCAGGAGGTACATTCTCCTCTTCGTAGGAACCATGGCGCTTATAATGAGCGCAGTGGTGGTCGCTGCTGATGACTATCATCTCTCTACTGGTGATGTGCTCAGTATTTCAGTATTTAATGAGCCTGATCTCAGCCTTGATGAGGTCAGGGTGACAACTACAGGTGTTATCTCTTTTCCATTGTTAGGTGAGGTCAAGGTCGTAAACCTTTCATCGACCCAAGTGGAGCAACGTTTGATTGAAATGTTGCTTGATGGATATCTTAAGCGCCCCAGGGTTACAGTCTCCATCAAGGAATACCGGCTCTTCTACGTTCATGGTGAAGTGAAGTCACCAGGTGGCTACAACTATCAGGATGGTCTGACGGTTAGAAAGGCGGTGGTACTGGCTGGTGGTTTTACCGAGCGTGCCGCCAAAGGAAAGGTCACCCTGGTTACGGAGGCGGAAGCAGCATCTTTAAGGGAGGCAGATGCTGATTTTGGCCGGGTGGATGAGATGGCAACAATGGTAGGTCTGAATCATCTTGTTCGCCCTGGAGATGTTATTACAATTGGGGAGAGCTTTTTTTGAGTCAAGACAGATCGGCAGTTCCTGACGATCATCCGCTTCTCGAAACACATAGTAGGTGGGGCCACCCGCATGCACCTGAGAATATGCTGGATGATGATCCCCAGGGGGAGTTTGACTTAGTCGGTTATTGGCGGGCTATCAGGCGGCAAAAATGGGGCATCTTAGGCATTACCCTCTCTTGCGTAATTATCGGTGCCATGATGGCATTGAAGGCTGTGCCCATCTATCAGGCAACTGTCACCATTCTGGCCAAGCCAATCCAGCCCAGGGTAACCACAACCAATCAGTATGCTAATAACGCCCTGATCTTCTTGTTCTATGAAACCCAATACGAAATCATCAAGAGTCGTGCGGTGGCAGCGCGGGTGGTTGATAAGTTAGGTCTTGCGACTAAAGAGGAAGCGCGGCGTGCCCGCCAACAGGCAGAGTCTGTGGCAAAAGAACAGTCTGGCCTTAGTTTAAACTGGCGAAGCTGGGTTCCGGATGAGCTGAGCTGGTTACCAGATGAGTGGCTGGGACAGCATGAACCTATAGCGCTAACAGCAGAGCAAAGACGTGAAGCGCTAATCTCGCGATTAGCCGGTGGACTGGTGGTTAAAGGTGGTGATCAGAGTGAGATTATTAGCATTAAATATGATTCGCCAGATCCTGAGTTTGCAGCTGAGTTTGTAAATGCGGTGGCGGATGCGTATGTCGCATTTGGTTTGCATTCCCGCTTGACCAGCGCCCGCAAAACCACCTCCTGGCTAAATGATCAAATCACGGAACTGAAGAAAAAAATGGAAGAGTCTGAGGCGGCATTGGAGGTCTATCAACAAAGTACCGGGATGGTTGATACCAGTAGCCGGCAACAGGTTATCAGTACCAAACTTGCCAGTTTGTCGGTTGAGCAGATCAAAGCCCAAACGGCAAAGTCTGAAGCAGAAATACGCTATAACCAGGTGCTGAAGATCAAGCAACAAGGCGGTGGCTATGGATCCTTGGTATCTGTCCTTAATAGTGCGCTGGTGCTTGGTTTGAACAGCAAGTATTCGGAGATGGAGCGCCGGGTGTCTGAGTATTCTGATCGATATGGCCATAAACACCCCAAGATGATAGCTGCTGAGTCTGATCTTAAACAGGCAGATAAGGCGCTACGGTCAGCAATTAACAAGGTTGTTGAGAGTATCCGTAAAGAATATGACTTTGCAGTTGCTCAGGAGCGCAGGGTCAATGCCTTGATCAAAAAGCAGAAGCGGGAGATTGGCGATGTCAGGGGCAAAGGTTTTGCATTGGCCAAGCTGGAGCGAGAGGTTGAGAATAATCGCCAACTCTATGAAACCTTCCTCGGTCGATTTCAGGAAGAGGATGTGGTGGATGAATATGATATTTCCAATGTGCGGATTATCGACCGCGCCATAGTCCCTATGACTCCGATAGAGCCTAATATACCCAGAATGCGAATGATCTCTGTGGTGGCAGGTCTCGTTCTGGGCATTATGTTTGCGGTGGTTCGGGAGCGGCTGGATAACACCTTTAAGACATTGGAAACATTGGAGACCAAGCTAGGGTTGCCAGTGCTTGGTTTGGCACCGCTGCTGAAAAAAATCCAGCGCAGTGAGTCGGCTGAGAGTTATGTCAGTATTGCTCCCCGGTCACCCTTTGCCGAGGCGTTAAACCATGTGCGTACCAGCGTACTCTTTTCCAATATCGACCAGCCGCCAAAAGTATTATTAGTGACATCTGCTACAGCAAGTGAAGGGAAGACGACTCTTTCAACAAATCTGGCTATAGCGTTTAGTACTCTTGGTCGCACCTTACTTGTAGAATGTGATCTGCGTAGACCACGTTTCGGCGGTATCTTCCCACGCGAGCAACAACATGGTTTGACTAATCTTGTGTCTGGCCAGGAATCCCTAAATGCCTGCGTATTTCAGAATGAGGAGCATAGTGGCGAGTTGTTTGTACTTGGTGCTGGCACTGTGCCACCAAATCCTCTGGAGTTTCTCTCTTCCAAATCATTTGCCAAGGCTTTAGATATTTTGCGCAAACATTATGAGCACATTGTGATAGATGCTCCCCCCGTGCTGCCTGTTAGTGATGCCATCGTTGTAGCGAGCATGGTGGATGGCGTTATCTTGGCAGTAAAGGCTGAATCCACCACCTATCAAATGGCAAATACCGCGTTGCGGCGCCTAAAGGCGGCGCAAATCCAACCTCTAGGTTCAGTGCTAACCATGGCTGATGCATCACGTATGGCATACTATGGCGGCCAATCGTATGATTATTACGATTCTGGCTACTATGGCTATGGAGAAAGTTGAAATTAATATTGCCAACCTCCTCATGCGTGGTTTAATTTCTCGCTATGTTCACATCTCCAATTCAAGCAGGTAACAAGAGTGCCATAGGGTTAGTGGGATGGGTCTCTCAGCTCTTACTCCTGGCATTATTGATGTCATTAGCGATTTGGGCGGCCCGTTGGGGCTGGGCTGAGGTGCTGGCCGCAGAACCCCGTGATGTAATGGAGCGGTGGAAATCAGGGCAGGCAATGCCATCTGATGAAGAGCTGGGCCGACTTGATGATTTGTTGGCGAGGGCTCAAGCATTGAATAGTCAAAATGCGGATATAGCTTTTGATCAGGGACGTTTTTCGGAGTGGATGGCTGCACAGTATCCCTTATGGACAGAAAAAGCTCATAAGCATAGGGGAGAGGCCATCGAGAAATTTAGAAGGGCGCTGGATCTTCGTCCAACCTGGGGTCTGGCATGGGTGCATCTTGCGAATAGCCTGATTCTTAATCAGCAGCTCTATGCAGGTGGGTTGGATGCATTGGAGAAGGCTGCGGTTATGGCCCCACTTGAGGCACCGGTACAGCAGCGCGTAATCTGGCTGGGTTTGTCCCAGTGGCAGGTTATGGATGATGAATTACGCGGACGCATGAGAAGTGTTGTTGCGGCTGCATTTGAGCATCAACAGCGTTTAACGATTAAAATAATTGTTGATTTTAAACTTGAAAATGAAATTGCAGCCCTGTTTGTTGGTGAGCGTCTGCAGTTGTTATTGCATAAAGAATTGATGAAACGGAAGGCGCGTAAATAAGCCTGCATTATCTTCTGTACTTGTCCTGATGATCCAGGAACCAATCATATGTTTGTGTGAGACCTTCACTAAGGCTGATAGCTGCCTGCCAGCCTAATTTTTGAATCTTGGTTACATCCATTAATTTGCGTGGCGCTCCATCCGGGTGGTCTGTGTTGAATATTATTTCACCTGGATAATCCACAATCTGGCAGATTAATTTGGCCAATTCACCAATCGAGACATCGTTGCCTGTGCCAATATTTAAGTGGGACAGCATTGGCTTTGTGGCTGACTCATAAGCTGTATCTGCAAGTTCCATTACAAACCGGCAGGCGTTTGCCATGTCATCCACATGGAGGAATTCACGCATAGGGTTGCCGCTGCCCCATACTTCCGCAGTAGGTTGGTTTGTTACTTTTGCGTTATGGATTTTGCGTATCAAGGCAGGTATTACATGGCTGTTCTCTAAATTGAAATTATCGCCTGATCCGTATAGATTGGTTGGCATTACCGAGCGGTATTGAACACCATATTGCCTGCTGTATGATTCACAGAGCTTGATCCCGGCGATTTTTGCCAGTGCGTATGGCTCGTTTGTTGGCTCTAGATTGCCGGTGAGTAGTGCGGTTTCACTCATGGGTTGTTTGGCCAGACGAGGGTAGATACAGGAGCTGCCAAGAAACAAGAGCCGTTCTGTGCCTGATCGCCATGCAGAGTCAATGATATTGGCCTCGATCATGAGGTTTTGATAGATGAATTCTGCTGGATAGGTATTGTTGGCGTGAATGCCTCCAACCCGGGCTGCGGCAAGAAACACACAGCTCGGTTTTGACTCTGCAAAAAAATCTCTGACTGCCCGCTGGTTGGTCAGGTCGAGTTGAGAATGGGGGCGGGTAAGTATGTTTTTATATCCGGCCAGTTGCAGGTTACGCATAATGGCCGCACCTACCATGCCATTATGACCTGCAATGTATACTAAAGACTCGGGTGTGATGGCTGGTGACATTGGCATTAGTTTATTTACGCTATTCATTTCTCTCAAACGTCTGGAATCCTTCCTGGCGGCATAGTGCATCCTTTTTTGCCAACTCCAGGTCTTTATGGGTCATCTCGGCCACCAACTCATCAAAGGTAGTTCGTGGCTCCCACCCAAGCTGGTTTTTTGCTTTGGTGGCATCGCCAAGCAGGGTTTCAACCTCAGCGGGACGGTAATAACGAGGATCAACATTTATGATGACGTCACCTGACTTGGCTTTGATGTCATCGTTGGCGATTGACTCAATGATGCCTTTCTCATTTTCTCCATCACCATCCCAGCGGATGATAATGCCTAGTTTTTTTGCCGATGCTGAGACAAAATCCCGAACTGAATACTGCACCCCTGTGGCAATCACATAATCCTCTGGTTTATCCTGCTGCAACATCAGCCATTGCATCTCAATGTAGTCTTTGGCGTGCCCCCAGTCGCGTTTTGCGCTTAAATTCCCCAGGTAAAGGCACTCTTGCAGGCCCAGGCTGATTCTTGCCAGGGCGCGTGTAATCTTACGTGTTACAAAGGTTTCTCCACGCACGGGTGATTCGTGGTTGAACAGGATGCCATTGCAGGCAAAGATGCCATAGGCTTCGCGGTAATTGATGGTAATCCAGTAAGCGTAGAGTTTGGCCACTGCGTATGGTGAGCGGGGATAGAAAGGTGTGGTTTCCGTTTGTGGAATCTCCTGAACCTGCCCATATAATTCTGATGTTGAAGCCTGGTAGAAGCGGGTTTTCTTTTCCAGGCCGAGGATACGTATGGCCTCCAGTAGCCTCAAAGCGCCCAGTGCATCTGAGTTAGCAGTATACTCTGGCTCTTCAAATGAGACAGCAACGTGGCTCTGGGCAGCCAGATTGTACAATTCGTCCGGTTGTACCTGCTGGATAATTCGAACCAGGCTGGATGAGTCAGTCATGTCACCGTAATGCAGGATAAAGTTCCGGTTCTCCTGGTGTGGATCCTGGTATAGATGATCTATACGGTCTGTATTAAACAGTGAGGAACGGCGCTTGATGCCATGCACCTCATAACCTTTATTCAGCAGAAATTCTGCCAGGTAGGCACCATCTTGTCCGGTAATGCCTGTAATCAGTGCGATTTTTTTCATTTTCATGCTCGTAAGAATTTGTGGAATATATCTTGGTTATTTGGGGTCAAAAGCCAGCATACGATTGATGGGTATCACTGCTCGTTTACGAATGGCTGTTTTGATGTGTATCTCATTGGCACCGGTTTGTAATACTGTTTCCAGATTTTGCAAGGAGTTCATGGCCATCCAGGGACAGTGTCCACAGCTCTCACAGGTGGCACCCTGTCCAGCGGTAGGTGCTTCAATCAGGTCTTTCCCTGGAGCCAGCAACCTCATTTTATGAAAAATGCCTTCATCTGTCGCAACAATAAACTTCTCATTTTTCATCTCAGTCACGGCCTTTATGAGGGCCGTGGTGGAACCTACTACATCAGCTTGCTCGATGACATCAGCAGGTGACTCCGGGTGAACCAATACGGCAGCGTCCGGGTGCAGGTTGCGAATGCGTTCCAGGGCTACTGACTTGAACTCCTCATGTACAACACAGGAGCCATCCCACATCAGCATTTCTGCTCCTGTTATGCTCTGGATATAGTGTCCAAGATGTTTGTCAGGAGCCCATAAAATCCTTTCGCCGTTCTCATGCAGATGTTTAACGATGGGCAGGGCAATGCTGGATGTTACCATCCAGTCAGCGTGGGCTTTTACAGCGGCGCTGGTATTGGCATAGACCACTACGGTGTGGTCTGGATTGGCATTGCAGAAGGCACCGAATTGATCTGGTGGACAGCCTTCATCTAATGAGCAAGTGGCATTTATATCAGGCATTAGAATGCGTTTTTCCGGGCTCAGGATCTTGGCTGTCTCACCCATGAAACGAACCCCTGCCACAACTAATGTAGGGGCGTCATGGTCACGACCAAAACGGGCCATTTCCAGTGAATCAGATACGCATCCGCCGGTTTCTTCTGCCAGGTCTTGCAGGTCGCCATCGGTGTAGTAGTGGGCTACCAGCACGGCATTTTTTTCGATCAATAACTGTTTGATGCGATTTTTGAGAGCATCCTTTTGCTCTTTTGTCAGCACTGGCCATTCTGGGTGCGCAGGCACTTCAAAGTCGCGCTGTGCGTTAGTGGCATTGGTTGTTTTGGTGTTAGCGGTCATGGTGATTATTTGTTCTGTCTGGCGGCTGATTATACACAATGTGGATTAGTCGGAGGTCAAGAAAGAGCATATCCAACCACCGTGCGCTTAGGATAGTATGTCAGAATGATAACTTTGAGCTGCTGGCAGATTTAAATCCATGACTGAGAAGGAAGCTGAATCCAGATTGGTAGTTGCCATATCATCCAGGGCGCTGTTTAACCTGGATGAGTCCCATGAGATATTCCAGGAGCAGGGTATTGAAGCTTACTGTGAGTACCAGATAGCTCATGAAGATGACATTCTGGATCCTGGGGTAGCCTTCCCTCTGGCGCAAAAGCTGCTTGGGCTGAATGAGAAATTGCCCGGAGCGGCATCGGTAGAGATTATTCTGTTATCGCGTAACAGTGCGGATACAGGGTTACGTATCTTTAACTCGATTCAACATCATCAGCTAAATATAATCAGAGCCACCTTCACCGGTGGTTCCAGTACCTATCGTTACGCCAAGGCCATGGGGGCGCACCTGTTTCTCTCGGCCAATCCCAATGATGTTCATCGGGCGTTGGAGAGCGGGTTGGCGGCGGCCACTATATTGCCCTCCGCTGTAGGTGGTTCTCATACCTCCTCAGGCGAACTGCGGATCGCCTTTGACGGGGATGCGGTACTGTTTTCTGATGAAGCTGAGCGGGTATATAAAACAGAGGGGCTTGATGCTTTCTCTGCCAGTGAGCAGGCATCTGCCCACAAACCACTGCCAGGCGGGCCGTTTAAGGGGTTTCTGACGGCGCTACAGCAGATCCAGGCGGCAGCCCCAGCAGATGCATCACCTATTCGTACAGCCTTGATCACGGCACGCGCTGCTCCGGCTCATGAGCGGGTCATCAGAACCCTGCGAGCCTGGAATATTCGCATTGATGAGGCGCTGTTTTTGGGAGGTATGGATAAAGGTGAGTTCCTGAATGCCTTTGGGGCGGACTTCTTTTTTGATGACCAGAAGGGGCACTGTGAATCTGCCTGCCAGCATGTTCCTACCGGGCATGTGCCGCACGGTGTGGCGAATAGTTAGGAGGTAAAATCGTAGTCAATGCTGTTTGATGGCTCTTGCAGGAAATGGCCCTGGGTGTAGTTGACGCCGACGGTCCATAGCACCGCCAGACTGCTGGCGTCCTCAACAGCTGTGGCAATGGTTTTAATCCCGCGTTCTTGAACCATGCTGTTGATTTTATTCAAATTGTCCTGTTTTCCTGGATTTGTGTCCAGATTTTCAATAAAAGCTGGGTCAAACTTTATGAAATTGACAGGCAGTTGCTCAAGTATGCTCTCAGGCTCTGGCAACAGGCCGAAGTGGGTGATAGCGATCTGACACTTAATCTTTTGCAGGCTCTCAATGAGTTTCCTGGCCGCCTGAGTGTCGGAGCGAAGGTCGGTCTCCTGGAGCTGGATGGTCAACCATGCCCCTTTGGCCTGTGAGTCACGGAGGGTGTCGCATATTAGTAGCAGGGTTGAAGGGTCGGCGATACCTGGGCCTGAAATTGTGAGAAAAAAGTTAATCCTCCGTCCATCCTGACGTCGGCGGGATACCTCCTGAATGGATTTTTTTATAATCCAATGATCTACCGCGACGGACTGTCCGGTTTGCGCTGCCTCTTCACGAAGGCGGCCCGGTAGGATGTCTTCACCATTCTCGTTAAGCAGTTGCACCATGACAGCGTAGTTCTCTCTGGAGTCACCTTGAAGGCTTACTATAGGCTGAAAGACCAGGTGTAGTTTGTCTTCTTTCAGAGCCTTGGCGATAAGCCGTTTGGTTTCATTGGTGGTAGCGGCTGTAGCTTTTTCCTGCTTAGGTGTGGGTTTCTTTGTGGCCGCTGGAGGAGGGGTCTCTTCGTAGCCCGGTACAGTTTTGGTTTGGTCATGAACAACAATTTGAGTGCATGGTTCGCCGTCAATGATGGTGGAGGAGAATTCCAGTTTTGCAGCAAAGGTAGTGCCATTACTTCTTTGGCAGGTTGCTTCCAGCTCAGAGGCTGTTGATGTGCTTTGGAGATTGCGGAGAAAATCCTTGAATTGCTTATGCTCCTTGTGGGTGATCATGTCCATAATCGGGAGTCCCTCTATATCCTCCATCTCCAGGTTGCCAAATATATTCAGATAGGTGGAGTTGGCACTTATGTGCATCCCTTCATGGATGTAGGCTATTGCGTTCTGAGAACTGCCAATAAGTGCTGCACAGCGCTCTTCGCATTCTTGTAGCTGGCGTTGCAATTCCTTTACCTTGCGCCGCATATGGAGGTCTGCTATCTCACGATTAACAACTAGATGCAGATGCTTGGTGTTCTCCTTTGATATAAAGTCACGGGCACCATGTTTTACGGCATTTATGGCAGTGCTGGCTTCACCCTCGCCGTATAGGACTAGAAATGGGATGTCTGGTTTTGCCCCGGTACAGAGTTTTTGCGCATGGGAAAGCTTGATTTTGCCTGGGGTGCAGGCGCAAATAATCAGGTCAATGTCGTGGTTATTCAGGGCGTCTACCAGCTTTTTCTCCGTGTCTACACGTTTATCATGTACTGCGATGCCAGCGTTTCGCAGGGTGCTGATATAAGCTTCTGCGGCACCGCGAGATGGGTCTATGATGAGTAACTCTATTGGTGCGTTGGGCATATGATAGATGTCTGGTGTGTGTTTGGTTTGGATCTTGCCATCTTAACGTAGACGCCAGCATATATGTAGATACTAGGAGTATGGTCAGACAGTGGTTTTGGCTGGTGAGCCACTTATTTCACGCACCAGTCGTGGCACCAGATAACCCGGCAGTTTACTCAAGAGTCCCTGGTGGAGCGCTACAGCCTCCTCCTGGCTTACATCAAAGTGGGCAGCGCCTTGGATGTGATCCAGCATGTGCAGATAATAAGGCAGAACCCCACTGCTGAAGAGGGCTTCACAGAGTTTTATTTGTGTCTCAAGGTCGTCATTTATCCCCTTGAGTAATACCGACTGATTCAACAGAGTTGCATCGTTACCATGTAGTTGCTGCAAGGCTAAATGAGCTTCAGGATACAGCTCATTGGGATGATTGCAGTGAATAACAACTGTGGTTTGGAAACGGGTGTTGTTCAGTATGTTCAATAGACCAGCTGTTATTCGCTGAGGTAGGACTACCGGCATGCGAGTATGGATGCGCAGTCGGATTAAATGAGGGATGGCTTCTAATGCCTGGATGAGTTCAGCCAGTCTAGCGTCAGTTAGCATGAGAGGTTCACCACCGCTCAGGATGACCTCTTTGATACTGAGGTCTCTGCTGAGATATTCAAGGGCTGCTGCCAGGTGGTTATGGTGCATGGCAGAGTCCTGGTATGGGAAGTGCCTGCGGAAGCAGTAGCGGCAATTAATGGCACAGGCACCGGTGGTGATCAAGAGTGCTCGTCCATGATATTTGTGTAGCAGGCCGGGGCTGGCAATTGCTGTGAGATCGCCTACTGGGTTGGTACTGAATCCCGGCTGATCGGTTAATTCAGAATTGAGTGGCAGCACCTGCAATAACAGGGGGTCTTGAGGGTTTCCTTGCTCTATTTGTGCTGCATAGCTACGTGGTACTCGCAGGCCAAACCGGGATGCGGCCTTGATGGCTGCCGGTAGCAGTGACCTGTCCAGTTGCAGATAATCAATCAGCTCTTCTGGTGAGTGAAAGGCGGTGGCGATGGCCTCCTGCCATGATGGCGTCTGACAACCGCTGCTGGTTCGCGGTATGATACCCGCCAAATTATCAGTGTTTTGTGAGGATGACATGGCAAGCTACAGTACGAGTGAATTTAAGGGTGGCCTCAAGATTATGCTTGATGGCGATCCCTGTTCTATTATCGAAAATGAATTTGTAAAACCAGGTAAAGGTCAGGCCTTCAGTCGGGTCAAGATCCGCAATCTGAGTACCGGGCGGGTGATTGAACGCACCTTCAAATCTGGTGAATCGGTGGAGGCGGCAGATGTGGTTGAGTCTAATTACCAGTACCTCTATAACGATGGTGAGTTCTGGTGCTTCATGGATCCAGAGAGCTATGAGCAGGTTAATGCCGATGCCGCCGCCGTAGGTGAGTGTACCAAGTGGCTCAAGGATCAGGACATCTGCACCGTGACACTCTGGAACGGGACGCCGATTATCGTCGAAGTACCAAACTTTGTCACTCTTACCATTACTGATACCGATCCTGGCCTAAAAGGTGATACTTCAGGTGGTGGCGGCAAACCAGCTACCCTGGAAACGGGAGCCGTAGTGCGGGTACCTCTGTTTGTGCAGATTGGTGAAGTGATCAAGGTAGATACCAGAAATGGTGAATATGTATCGAGGGCCGGAAAATAAGCCTGGACTGGCGTCCTGTTGCGAGCCTGGAGATGCTTCAGGCGCGCGCCGGGCTATTAACTAAGATCCGGGCATACTTTGCTCAGGCGGGCGTTCTGGAAGTAACGACGCCGACCTGTTCACGTCATGCCAATACCGATCCTGCGCTGGAAAATTTTCAAGTAACCTATACCGGGCCAGGTGCTCCGGTTGGTCAACCGTTCTATCTTCACACCTCTCCCGAGTTTCACATGAAGCGCCTGCTGGCTGCTGGCAGTGGCTCTATCTACCAGACCTGCCAGGTATTTCGGGATGGTGAATGTGGGCGGCAGCACAACCCGGAGTTCTCCCTGCTGGAGTGGTATCGCCTGGGGTTTGATCACCACAGGTTGATGGCAGATGTTGCTGCACTGGTGAATGGCGTACTGCCTGAGCCACGGTTGGTAGAGCGTCATAGCTATGGTGATATTTTCCAGCATCATCTCGGTGTTAATCCTCATGATTCCACAGCATCAGCTTTGCAGGCCTGTGCGGTTGAGCAAGGCATTGTGGGCGCTGACAGGTTGGACCTACCTTCCAGAGATGCCTGGTTGGATCTGCTACTGATCCACTGTATTGAACCGCAGCTTGGTCGGCAAAAGCTGAGTTTCATCTATGACTACCCTGCAAGCCAATCCTCTTTGGCACGGGTGCGGCAGGATGATACTCCGGTAGCAGAGCGCTTTGAGCTGTATATGAATGGTATGGAGCTGGCCAATGGCTTTCATGAACTGACCGATAGCGCAGAACAGCGGCGGCGATTTGAGCAGGATCTTATTCAGCGTGAGGCAGCCGGTCAGAAACCTGTGCCAATGGATGAGAACCTGTTAGCGGCATTGGCTGCAGGGCTACCTGATTGTGCTGGAGTGGCGCTGGGAATTGATCGTCTGCTGATGCAGATTACGGGTGCCAAGCGAATTGATGATGTGTTGGCGTTTCCGTTGGGGCGGGCATGAAATAGGTTTAAGCGTTGAGAGAACAGGCACCAACATTAAACTTGCTGTTAAATTAGCGAGATCCGCTGTCGTGTTATACATTTTTATCTTGTTTTCTGGGAAAATGTCTTGGCATTTGCGGAATAACTAAAACGAGAAATGGCATCATGAATAAACAAATATTGGCTGGCCTGGGTGTACTAATGGTTGTCTTGGTTGCGGTGGCGGTTTATGTGACAAACAACCTGAATGACTTGATTGTAGAGGCGGTCGAGGCTTTTGGTGCGCCAGTGACCCAAACTGAAGTGAAGCTTGAGTCGTCAGATATTTCTTTTTTCTCCGGAGAGGGAACCTTAAACGGGCTGTTGATCGGAAACCCGGAAGGTTACACCGGAACCAGTGCCTTTGAACTTGGTTCTTTGCAGGTTGTGTTAAATTCTGAGTCCTCAGGGGATGATGTTGCGGTGATCAAATCTATTGATATAGCCAACCCCATAATAACCTATGAGTCAGGGGGTCAGGCCGGATCTAATTTGCAGCAGATACTGGAGAATATTGCGGGTTTTCAAGGTGGTGGCCCAAAGATAGTTATTGATAGAGTGACTATCAGTGATGGACAGATAAAAATTGTGACTCCGCTGTCCGGCGATGGGCTTAGTGCTCCGCTACCAACAATTGAGCTTACCGGTATTGGTCGTGAGGATGGTGGTATCACTCCTGAAGAGGCCTTTAGGATGGTTATGGAAAAGATCGTTGCACAGGTTCAAGACATTACATCAAGGACTGAAGATTAGCGCAATGTAAGAGCAATGGCTTGTTGCTGAGGTATTCGGTTGATATCCCAGTTTTTTATTGCCCAGTGCCAGAAGTCCTCCAAGGTTGCTGGCTCCTCTTCTGGTTGTGTTTGGTTCAGGCAGTGAATAGCTGCCAGTAAGGTAGTTAATGGCTGTTTTCTATCTACAGGGCGAGCTTTTGCCTGTTTGCTGAGCTTATTACCGGAGCGGTCAGTAACTACCGGTATATGTGCGTAGCCGGGTGCAGGGTAATGAAGCAGGGATTGCAGGTGCAATTGGCGGGGTGTGGATAGTATGAGGTCTGCCCCCCGCACTACCTGATTAACTCCTTGCCATGCGTCATCCACCACTACAGCCAGCTGGTAAGCGAACAGGCCATCAGCACGTCTTATTATAAAGTCGCCTATCTCCAGTTCCAGGGATTGATACAAGGCACCTTGAATCCTATCTTTGCAACCAAGTTTCTGGTTGTGGGTTAGCACCCTTATGGAGCGAGGTTCCCGGCCTGCTGGTATGCCCTTGCGGCAGGTGCCAGGGTAGATAGGGCCTTCTTCTCCTGTTGAACCTTCCTGGGCTATTTCTTTTCGACTACAGGCGCAGTGGTAAGCATCTCCTGCTCCCAGCAATTGATCTAATGCCTCCTGGTAGGCCTCCAGGCGCTGGCTTTGGTAGATAATGGGGCCATCCCACTCAAACCCAAAGACATCAAGGGTGCGAATAATGTCATCTGCTGCTCCAGGTTGTTCTCGTGGTGGGTCTAGATCTTCCATGCGTAGCAGCCATCTACCGTTGTTGCAGCGGGCCTCCAGGTAGCTGGCTACGGCGGCTATGAGGGAGCCAAAATGCAGTTCACCAGTTGGGGAGGGGGCGAATCGGCCACAGTGTTGTTGGTGAGTGGTTGCCATTATCATGGATTAATCAGTCGAATCTACAATCAAAAAAGCCGACAATCGTCGGCCTTTTTGTTATGGATAGTTGAGCTTTAATCCTAGCTCATCTGTTTTTCCCGGATCTCATCCAAGGTCTTGCAGTCGATGCATTGGGTTGCTGTGGGGCGTGCCTCAAGGCGACGGATGCCGATTTCTACACCACATGAACCACAATAGCCGTAATCGTGAGTGTCAAGGGTACCCAGGATTTCCTCAATTTTTTTGAGCAATTTACGTTCCCGATCTCGGGTGCGCAGTTCCAGGCTGAAGTCGGATTCTTGAGATGCGCGGTCATTGGGGTCAGGGAAATTGGCGGCCTCATCTTGCATATGATGCACTGTGCGATCCACCTCTTCCATTAAACTCTGTTTCCAGGCGTTCAGAATTTCCCTGAAATGGGACTCCTGATCCTCATTCATATACTCTTCGCCATCTTTGGCTTGGTAGGGCTTAACCCCAAAAGAGTGATTTTCTTGCTCGGTTGTATTTTCAGCTGACATCCAATGGCTCCTGCGACCACTTCAAAATTTAAGGGCGCTAGGTATACCAGAATCTTGGGTAGTGGGCAAGGAAAGTCGAATTCAGCACTTCCTGATATGGCGCTGCTGCCCTTGGTTTGTCTTGCTGAGGTGCTCATGCCAGTAAACCGTTGCCCCAGCCACTGCCGCTGGCATAGCTAGAAAATTCAGCAGAGGGATCATCATCAGTAGTGTGATGCTGCCACCAAAACCCAGGGATGTAAGACGGGTAGCTTTTAGGCGTGAATGTTGCTCGCGGAAGCTCAGGCTGTTATTTGCCATGGGGTAGTCTGCGTACTCCAATGCAAGAAACCAGGCGCTGAACAGCAGCCAGAGGAAGGGGGCGAGGATATTAATGCCAGGGATGATGAAGAGTATTAGCAGAGGAACGGCCCGGATCAAAAAATACCCTAATTTACCCAGCTCGGATCTGAATGCCTGGATTGCGTGTTTAAGAGTGTTGGTGCTTGCGGCAGTTGAGGTGGAGCCAGACAGAATAAGCTCAATCTGCGCTGCCAGTTGGCTGTTGAATGGTGCGGCAATCAGATTTGCCAGCACAGTAAAGCCGTATACGGTAACGAGCAGCATAGACAAGGCAAATAGTGGCCAGAGCAGCCAGCGCAAAAAGGAGAACCAACTGGTCTCCGGTAACAGCGTATCAATCAGCTCCTGAAACTGGCTGGCCCCAAACCAGGCCAAGAGAGAGAAGATGAGGATGTTTACCAATAGCGGTACCAATACATAACGGCGCAGCCCAGGGCGAAGAATCAGGTTAAATCCGCGCATCAGGCAGTGTGCGCCGGTCAGAGGGTTATTTGTCATTGAGCATCAATATGTTGTAGGAGCGGCTGCCAGCCGCGATTGATCTTGGCACGGTCTATAAATAAACACTAAATAGATATAAAAACAATAATTGCCCCACCCAGCAGCAACCGATAGATCACAAAAGGCAGCATCCCGATACGCTCAACAAAACGCAGGAAATAGTGAACACATAGGTAGGCGGCGGTAAATGAGAGCCCAAAGCCAAGGAGGAGTGTGTTCCAATCGATAGATGCATCACTCTTTATCACTTCCAGGACTATCAAACCACCTGATACCAGAATGGTTGGGATCGCCAATAAAAAAGAGAAGCGTGATGCCGCCTGCCGCGTGAGTCCCAGCATCAGGCCAGCGGTTATGGTGATGCCGGAACGTGAGGTGCCGGGGATGATTGCCAACACCTGGAACAGGCCGATGATCAGCCCATCTTTCCAGCTCAGTTGATGCTCATTCAGTTGACGCTTGCCCCGCCTGTCAGCCCAGAGTAACAGCAGCCCAAAGCCTATGGTTGCGGCAGCGATTATTATGGGGCTGCGAAGATCCATATCCACCAGGATTTTGAATAAGGCTCCTATGACCATAATAGGTATGGTGCTAACCACTATCAGCCAGACCAGGCGGGAGTTCTCGGTGGTTTTTCCATTGGTACCAAGAGACCCAATGAAGTCCCGGAGCATGATCTGTAGCTCCTTGCGAAAGTAACCGATTATTGCCAGTAAGGAGCCAAGGTGAACGGCGATATCAAAGGCCAATCCCTGATCTGTAAACCCCAGTATCAGTGGAGTCAGAATCAGGTGTGCTGAGCTGGATATGGGTAAAAACTCGGTCAGTCCCTGCACGATGGCAAGGATGAAGATGTGGGGAATTTCCATTAATTATGCAGATTCCTCTCTTGCCTGTAGCTTTTTTTCCCATTCCAGGGATGTTTTTACAATGGTCTCCAGATTATCAAAGCGTGGTTCCCAGCCCAGTATGTCCCGTATTTTATCTGCTCCGGCGATGAGTTGTGGGGGGTCACCGGCACGGCGTGGTTCTTCACGGATGCTAAGGGGTTTGCCATTTACCCGATTTACAGAGTCCAGTACCTCACGTACGGAGTAACCATGACCATAACCACAGTTGAGAGTGGTGGATTCCCCACCGTTGCGTAGATAGTCCAGTGCTTTTAGGTGGGCGGCGGCCAGATCCTCTACATGGATGTAGTCACGTATGCCGGTACCATCAGGTGTGGGGTAATCGGTGCCAAAGATGGAGACAGCATCGCGTTTGCCTACGGCCACTTCACAAGCGACCTTGATCAATAAGGTTGCATTTTTGGTGGACTGGCCAATTCTGCCCTCCGGGTCTGAACCTGCAACATTAAAATAGCGCAGGCTGACGTGTTTAAGGTTAGTTACCGCCGAGAGATCCCGCAGCATCTGTTCGCTCATTAGCTTGGAGCCGCCATAGGCATTGATAGGTTGGGTTGGCGTGTGCTCCCAGATGGTGCCTTTATCTGCTATGCCGTAGACGGCAGCTGTAGAGGAGAATATGAAATTCTTCACCCCCTCATTCTGACAGCATTCCAGCAGATTGCGGGTGTTGCAGGTGTTATTGCCGTAGTACTTTAACGGGTTGGATACTGATTCAGGGACGATAGTGTGGGCAGCGAAGTGGAGCACAGACTCAATATTATGCTCCCGCAGAATTTGGCTGACCAGCTCTTGGTCGCCAGTGTTTCCCTCAATGAATGTGCCAGAGAGAACTGCGTCTCGAAATCCGGAAGAGAGATTGTCCAGGGTTACAACTCGTTCACCAGCTTCAGCCAGTTGGCGCAGGGTATGACTGCCGATATAACCGGCACCGCCGGTAACCAGTACTCCTTTATTGCTCATTGGTAAGTCTCCCACGCATCAAATGGGGGTGTCTGTTCCATCGCAATGGCTGCTATGAGGCCTTCCCCGGGAGAAAAATGCTGGATCTCCAAGGCGGCATCACGAGTGCCGCAGCGATTGGAGAATATACCGTTACCCAGAGCCTTGGTGCGGGCCTCCAGGGCTGTCCAGTAGTGGAAGAAGGCCTGGGTGAGTTGGTCACCCTTATATCCAGCCAGTTCTTCTTGTATTGGTGGCGCAAAAACACGGTTGGCGATAGCTAAGGTGTTTGGTTTTTCCCGTAGCTGCTCCAGATCTATACCTATTGCTGTTTCACGGGAGACGGCCAATAAGGCCAAATTGCCTGTATGGCTGAGATTGAAAGCCAGCACTGAGGCCGGGAAGCAAATGAAAGGTTTGCCATGTAGTCCATAGACAAACTCAAGATCCTGCGGCGGCACGGCCAGGTAATTGCCAAGAATAGTTCTGACAGCACTGCGGGTTCTAATAAACCGGTTACGATCCTGGTCGCTTAGGTAGCGCTGGGCGCGTTCCTGCTCGTCTGTGGAGAGCAGGGTGTGCAAATCCCTGCTGCCAGTGGCAAGGTCAATCTGCCAAAGGTGAAGTTGCTGTGGTTCAGGGGGAGAAAGTGCGGTCGGTATTGACCAGTTTTTGATATGGTGCATAGTCAATTTCTTAAATGTGGTGAGCTATTTTGATGGTTGGGATTATCCAGAATCAAGTTATTAATGGTGAGTGTACCTTGTCGGAGACAATGCACCCAGTACTAAGACGTGTCTTTGCGGCACGAGGCATTAAAACTGAGGCAGATCTGAGCCTGGGGTTAGACCGGTTGCTTCCGGTAACTCAGCTTACGGGTGCCAATGAGGCAGCTGCTCTGCTGCATCAAATGCTGGAGCGCCAGCGGCGTATCCTGGTGGTTGGTGACTTTGATACAGATGGTGCCACAAGCTGTGCACTGGCGGTAAGGGCGCTGAAGATGATGGGCGCGCAGGATGTACGTTACCTGGTGCCGAACAGATTTGAGTTTGGCTATGGTTTAACCCCAGCCATAGTTGCAGAGGCACTAAAGCAGGCCCCTGATTTGTTGGTGACTGTAGATAATGGCATTTCCAGTGTAGAAGGTGTTGCGGCAGCTAACGCAGCTGGTGTGCCAGTACTGGTGACTGATCACCACATAGCAGGGGACCAGCTGCCTGATGCGGCGGTATTGGTGAATCCGCAATTGCCTGAGGATACCTTTCCAAGCAAGCATTTGGCTGGTGTGGGAGTGATTTTCTACGTCATGCTGGCCTTGCGCAGGTATTTACGGGAAGCGGGCTGGTTTGAATCTCAAGGGATGAAGGTGCCAAATCTTGCCAGCCTGTTGGATCTGGTTGCCCTGGGTACGGTGGCGGATGTGGTGCGGTTGGATCATAACAATCGGATCATGGTGCATCAGGGGTTGCAGCGCATTCGTGCCGGAAAGGGGTGTGCTGGAATCAATGCCATCATTGAGGTGGCGAAGCGGTCGCAGTCAGGGTTAGTAACTGCCGATTTGGGGTTTGCCATTGCGCCCCGGTTAAATGCAGCAGGGCGGTTGGATGATATGTCACTGGGCATTGAATGCCTGTTGGCTGACGATATGCAGACTGCCCGTGCCATAGCCCAACAACTTGATGAGCTGAATCACACCAGGCGGCAGATTGAGGGTGAGATGGTTGGTCAGGCCATGGATGGACTATCTGATTTGCTGGCTCAGGAAGATAGTGATCTTGCCGTCGGCTTGTGTATCTTTCGGCAGGAGTGGCATCAGGGGGTGATTGGCATCCTGGCCTCACGCATTCGGGAGCATTTCCATCGCCCGGTGATTGCATTTGCACCAGCTCAGGAAGGGGTGCTGAAGGGATCGGCACGGTCGGTGCCAGGGCTGAATATACGTGATGTGCTGGCTGATATGGATGCACGTAATCCTGGGCTTATGGAGCGTTTTGGGGGTCATGCCATGGCTGCTGGCCTGACCCTGCAGGAGCAGCATTTTGAGCTGTTCAGCCAAGCCTTTGATCAGGAGGTGCAACGCCACTTGGGCTGCGAAGACCTGTTTGACGTGTTTCATTCCGATGGGGTGCTGGCAGTTGATGAATTGAATCTGGGTCTGGCTGAACTGATACGTGAAGTAAGCCCGTGGGGGCAAGGGTTTCCTGAGCCAAAATTTGACGGCGTATTTTGCATTCGTAGCAAGCGCATAGTCGGAGGGCGTCATCTGAAGTTAACTGTTTCGCCCGAGGGTGCAGACCTTTCCCTGGATGCTATTGCCTTTAATCAGACGGATGATCTGGCTGATGGTGACAGGGTGAGTATTGGTTATCGGTTGGATGTGAATCAGTACCGCAGCAGGCGTAGCGTGCAGATGGTGGTTGAGCACATTCAGGCTCAGGGGGTTGAGTGTGGACAGGAACCATGCGTATAAATGCACAAACCCGGTCACACCCAGTTATCCAAACGTAATGCATCAACGCGCTCAAATTCACGTAGATTATTTGTAACCAGAATTAACCCTTCGCTTCTCGCATGGCTTGCGATATGAAGATCATTAACCCCAATCGGCATCCCCTTGGTTTCGAGTTTGGCGCGGATATCACCATAATGCGCCGCTGCTTTACTGCCGTACTCCAGCACCACCAAGCGAGAAACAAAATCCTCAACCTGTTGCAGATTATGCTCTGGCTTTGCGCTCTTTTCTGCGCCATGCAGCAACTCGGCAAGAGTGATAGAACTAATGCACATCTGACCAACATGAGAATTAAATAGATCCAGCGCCTCAACTGGTCGGCGCTTAATGACATAAATTACAATATTGGTATCCAACATGTATTTGAGCATCAGAACGGTTCTCTTTCCTGCTGTTCCTGAGAGGCGCGCTCAGTCATGAAATCATCGGTCACATACTTCTCTGACAAGAAGAAGCTGTCCCAGCTATTTTCAACCGGAGAGAGGATGCGATCCTGACCTACTATGCGGACAGTGACCTTTTTAACGTTTTTTGGAAAACGCGCATCTGCTGGGAGGCGAACCGCCTGGGTTCGGTTATTTTCAAAGACTGATCCTGTTGGCATAGATACCTCGCTATTTCACCGTTTTCCGAGTTGGGTATAAGTACTTACAATGAGTATATGCGGCCTGATGTATATTGCAAGCGTATATAGCAAGATTTAACGTAGTGTATATTAAGCATCTTAGCCGTCCTCGCTATGATTCAGCTGATTTTTCTAGGATGACGAAGAAACGGAAACAGGTACTAACTCAGCAGGCTGATTATCAGGCTGCAGTGAAGCGGAACTGAGATTCTCCCTTGGAATAGAGAAGGCACAACATGGACACTAAAAGGCACAGGCAATACCGCTTGCACCGGCTGCTCAAAACCCGGCGTTATCCCATATCGATAGCAGAGTTGTGTAGCGAACTTGAAGCATCCGACAAAACCATCTACCGCGATATCCGCGAGTTCAGAGATCTCTATCAAGCACCTCTAGAGTCCAATGCACAGGGTTACTACTACAATCAGACCAGCGCAGAGAGCTTCGAACTACCAGGCATCTGGTTCAGTGATGGTGAACTCCAAGCACTGCTGGCTGCCCAGCAACTACTGAGCCAGATTCAGCCGGGCGTGCTGGGTGAACAAATCACACCGCTTAAACAGTTCATTATCAATACCCTCAGCCGACACGGTCATACCCCTGGCAATGCCCTGGAGCGTATTCGTATTCTGGGGATGGGGCAGCGCACCACCAATCAGCAATACTTCATCAAGGCTGCCCAAGCGGTACTGGAGAGAAAACGGCTTACCATCACCTACAAGAGCCGCACGGATCAGCAACAAAGTCAGCGTACAGTCTCCCCCAGCGCCTGACTCACTATCGGGACAACTGGTATCTCGACGCCTGGTGCCATGCCAGAGATGAGCCTCGCACCTTTGCGCTGGACAACATAGAACAGATTGCCATCAATGGTGAAGTTGCCATAGAAGTTGACTCTCAACAACTGGCAGAACACCTGGAGAGTGCCTTTGGTATCTTTTCCGGCAAGGCAGACAAAACTGCTGTGCTGCTGTTCAACCAGCAACGTGGCAGATATATCGAAAAAGAGCAGTGGCACCCCAAGCAGCAAGGTGAGTGGCAGGGTGAAAGCTATCAACTCAGTATTTCCTACCACAATCCAACAGAGCTGATTATGGATATCCTCAAATATGGGAGTGATGTGGAGGTGATTGCACCGGAGAGCCTGAGGCAAGCGGTAAGGGAAGAGATAGAAAAAATGCAGGAGAAATATGAAAAAAATCAGGGGGAGTCTCAGGATTTGAGACTGAGGAGTGGTATAACCACGCCATTACATAGGTGAGGAGAAACTGATATGACCCTGATTGATGATTACCAGATACGCCGGGTGTATGACGAAGAGAGGAAAACTTTTCTCGTTCCCACGCTCCGCGTGGGAATGCATATGGGGTAAGCTTTGGCCTGATACGCATGGCTAATATCAACCCATTGGTTCAGGTTGCCCAAGCCCTCTGCCGGCTGGGGCAGAGGGAGATTGCCGTATCCACCTCTGCGTATACCAAGCAGCGCAGCATTAACTCAGCGTGCGAGTTTTGCGCCATGTCATCCACACACTTTTGGACCATAGATCGGATGCCTTTTAATGCTTTTTCAGCCATTGTTGCAAGCCAACTAAGACTGGGTAATTCAGCACATAACCCAACAAATTCTTTATCTTCCTCAGACCAGGTCACTCGATAGGTATATTTATCAATTTCAAGCATCATGATTTACCTCAATTTTCTCAACTGCAAGCAGTATCTGACTGCATCTGTTTAAGGGTTTTTGCTACGCCACTCATTATTCAATAGTAGCACTATTGATACTCTTTTCAGGCATAAAATTACCCGCAGAATGTCCATCTGATGTAGTTGGTAAAGCCGCCGCCTTGGATGTCTACAAATCCCCAAGAGGATAATAGTTCTTAGAGAGCAAAATTAGCAATAATTGACAATTTATGCTAAAAAGCGGTAAGTAGGCAACAATAAGGGGTCTCCACTATGCCAACACGTAATATCAATTTAACTGACCGCTACGACAGCTTTCTACTTCGGCAGGTTGGTTCAGGTCGCTATAAGAATATGAGTGAGGTTGTACGTGCTGCCTTGAATCTTTTGGAAAGGCGAGAGGAAGAGGATGAAGCCAAGCTGGAAGGCTTGCGGCGGGCCGTTATGGCAGGGCATGAAGCCTATCGTCGCGGTGATTATGTGGAAGTTGCAAATGGTGCGGGACTGGATCAGTTATTTGATAATTTAACGGAGCAGCCAAGCAAGCCATGAAGCTCAGGATGCAATCATGCGCAAACTTTTAGTCACAACTCCTGCACAATCAGACCTGAGCAATATCCACAGTTATACGCAAGAACACTACGGCTTTCTTGGAGCCAAAGCTTATGATGTCGTTCTTAAACAAGCCCTGCTTGATCTACGTGACGATCCTTATCGTCCAGGCAGTAAAGAGCGCCCTGAGATTGATGGCAACATCAGGAGTTACCACACTTCGTTTAGTCGGGAACGAGCAGGCTCAGGTGTAAAATCACCTCGACACTTTGTATTGTATTTCTTACCGCATGACGATGAAGTGGTTATTAGTCGTATATTACATGATAGCTGTGACCTGCCCCGCCATATCCCTGTCCGTCACATCAAACAAGCAAAAAAATTTACACGTAACCACAGCAGCAAGGGAAAATCACACGAGCGTTAAATATCACCTAGAACCATACCTGCCAATGCTTCCAATTGTGTGTATACC
>UOFX01000084.1_pt1 | contig 21619 bp, 18 predicted proteins | sample 1989101 | NCBI WGS metagenome assembly UOFX01 (sample SAMEA4712195, study PRJEB27164) | hydrothermal vent metagenome | biome: marine basaltic hydrothermal vent biome; feature: marine hydrothermal vent; material: mineral | place: Pacific Ocean | collected 2011-06-14/2011-07-23 | depth 1719 m
GTCATCATCATTGCGGCTGGCCGGCTTGACCACAACCACGGGATCAACAAAGGTCTTGGTCAGCACAACCTGCTTCCACAGACCCTCAACACTCACTTCACCTATCTCAATTGACGAAAGCTGGAGGGTGCCTGCCGACACAAACTCAGCAGCAATCGCATGATTTGCAGCCAGATTTTCAAAAGTAAAGCTGGTCACCGCGCCAACGGATAGACCATCAACCAGTACATCTGAGACACTGTAACCAGCATCCGCATAAATACTATAGGTTACTGCTGAACCTGCATCGGCATCCACCGTACCTGACGGGCTGATACTGCCATTACTGCCCGCGCTGGCTGTTATTGAATAGGTGACAACTGGCGGGCTTATGTTAAACATTGCCGCAACAGTAGTTGGCTGATTTATGGTGACAACACATCCTGCTATACCGCTACAGCCACCACCAGACCAACCCGCAAAGACCGAGTCTGCATTTGACAACGCCGACAAGGTGACCACAGTGCCTTCTGCATAGTCTTTAGCGCAGGTTGTCCCACAATCTATCCCGGCAGCCTGCACAATACCGCTGCCAGTGCCATCTTTAGCGATGGTCAATCTGTGTTGCGGCAACTCAGCATATCCGCTCAGCACCAGATCTACTGTTGGCGCATACAGGTCATTCGAAGGAATTGAGAGAATGGCGCTCTTGCTACCACCTGAGGTTGGGTTAAACAGCACATCGACAGAACATCCGGCTGTAGGCGCCAAAAATTGGCTGGTGCAGCCATTTGATTGAATTGAGAACTCATCCGCATCAGCACCCGTCAACGTAACAGTGCCAATGGTAAGATCACCACTACCGACATTGGACACACCGAAAGACCCCGGCGCAGATGAGTTACCAACCAATATACTGCCAAAGTCACGGGACCCGGGAGAGACCTCAATATCACCATAATTCCGGTCAAGACCGAACGTCTCAGTGGTTCCCGTATTAGGGGAAGCCACAAACAACCGACTGGAATTTGGTGCAAATGCTATGCCCAGTGGGTTGCGCAATGGATGGCTTTCATCATTGATTTTGCCCAGATAGCTGCCAGCGTTGCTATACACCGTTACAACACTTTGGTAGGCATCAGTTAAATAGATCCGATCAAGGGTATCCACTGCAATGCCCAGGGGGCGCATAAAATCATAGGCCTTGCCTGTATCATCCTTACCAACAGAATGGAAGCTACGCAGGTAATTACCGGTCAGGTCAAAAACCTGCACCCGGGCAACATAATAACCACTCCAATACCCTCCTTCTTTGGTCACACTTAGATCAGGGATATACAGCTCACCAGTCTTAGCGCTGCCGGTCAGCCCGTTGTCAGTAACCGCAATTGATGTTGGCAATCGGAACTGACCATCGCCCGTCCCAGGACTGCCAAAAGAAGATTTAGATGATCGGTCAGGGTTAAAGCTTTTAACCGCATGAACCCGACTATCGGTCACGTAGATAACGCCTTCGCTGTCAACAGCAATGCCGGACGGGCGTCGAAACTCATTGTCTCCTGCACCTAATTTACCCAGCAAAACAAGATCTGCCCCATAGACCTCAACATTGCCTCGTCCGGCATTTCCAACATAAAGTTTCCCATCCAGATCCACAGCAACAGCCACGGGTGTATCCAACTCGGTCATGGTGGCTAATGGCTGCCCTGCTCCGCTATAGACAGATACCAGGTTTCTGTCTGGCTCGGCTATATAAACCTTCTCATCCGGGCCAACCGCCACAGCCGTAGGAAGCGAGATACCGGTATCAATCGCTGGGAGGGATTCAAACATTGGCATTGATGCAACGGAGAGACGAGGAGCAATCAGAATGAGAAAAAGGGCAAATAAAAACCAGTGCCAAATGAAGGGTCGATTGGCACACCCAGCCATGCGAGGTACCACAGCAGCAATAGATAATGCCTGCGTCGAATTCATGGCACCTTTGCCCACCCTACCTCCGCAATCTGTATGGTGTTTTTGTATCATCATCTAAAATGCCTCTACCCGGCAATAGGTGTGCTTGTTACATTTCGTTACACTACGCACTTACAGGTTAGTATAACACTCAACAGAGCCTTTCCCTGCCCTAAGAACCTTAGCGCTTTAGTAAGGTATTAGTAATATAATAGCCACAATCTTGAACGTCGTTTGCTTCCTGCTGGGCTGTATCATGGTGGAAAAGACGCTAGACAGACGTGTTTTGGCATAAATGTGGGATGGATATTGGCTTTGATTTGACCTCACTTATTGGAGGGCCTTGTAATTTATGAGTTAATAATGATTGCTTCAGAACATATCTTGTATTGCCTGCCCACGTTTAGTGCATAGATTACCTATTATACTAACTATATCTATGTATATTATATACATAAGACGATTTTAGTTACTAAATTGCAGCTGCACTGGGGTATGTTAACCAGCGGATATATTGCCGTGATCGTAAACAACAATCTCACCAAATGATAAATGATGCAGTGAACAATGCATGGATTTAGTGGGTATTAATTTGCGTGTTTTTATAGCAATTAACAGTATGTTACAGAAAGTGTCGTTTTGTGACTGGCGTCACAAAATTATGGATAATTCACATTAATCTCAATCTTACTCAGATTAGGGTGTTGCTATTCTCGGACAGGCTTCTAGGTTGTGTTCGTTCAGAAACGGTGTTCTGTTCTTCGCGGTTGCCAACCGCGAAGAATAATGCACGGTGTTGCTGACCAGAAACTAATCAGGCAGTAAGACGCTCATATTTTGCCCGTAATACATCTTCCGATTCTTCGTTATCAGGATCCTTTGGAATACAATCGACCGGGCAAACCTCAACGCATTGAGGCTCATCATAATGACCCACGCACTCGGTACACAGATTCGGGTCAATCACATAGATCTCATCACCCTGAGTGATGGCGCTATTTGGGCATTCAGGCTCGCAGACGTCACAGTTAATGCATTCGTCAGTAATCAATAAAGCCATAGTTTTCTCCTCCAAAATTAAACCATATACAACAAATTAGTAACTATTCAGTAGCGCACGAAAAAGGCGCTGCCCAGCCAAAAAATCAGTTACCCCTGTGTTTCAGCGCAGCTTGAACTACAGGGTGAACAAATTCCGACACATCTCCCCCAAAACCGGCAACCTCTTTAATCAGGCTGGATGATATATCCGCATACTGCTCAGCCGGTCTGAGAAAAAGGGTTTCAACATCCGGTGCCAATCGGCGGTTCATGCCAGCTAACTGAAATTCATACTCAAAATCAGACACAGCCCGCAGGCCGCGTAATATAATTTTTGCCTCATGCTGACAGACAAAATCCACTAGCAATGAATCGAATTGTAAAACCTCTATATTATCGAGATCAGTCAGCGCCGCTTTGGCAAACTCCATCCTCTGTTCAATAGTAAACAAAGGGGCCTTCCCAGAGTTGGCTACCACCGCCACAATCACCTTGTCAAACAGGGGTGATGCACGAGAAACCAAATCACTATGACCGTTAGTAATGGGGTCAAACGTCCCCGGGTAAACTGCTGTGGTCATATGCTCATCCGCTTAAGGCTTATTCTCTAGCAAGTAATACGCCACCTGCCCAGCCTTTTTTTCACGTAACATTTGCCAATTTGGCGGCAAAAAGGGAAGAGATTCTACCACATTCGTTTCGATATACACCCTAGCATCCTCTGCCAGCCAACCACCGGCCTCCAGCAACCGACAGCATGGCTCCAACAGGCCACCACCGAACGGTGGATCAAGGAAGATTATATCGAAGAGTCTATCAGGTGGATCTTGTTCCAGCCACAGCAGGGCGTCCCTCTGCTCAACTGCGACTCCATAAAGTCCCAGTTCAGTAACATGCTCCTGTAGTTGCTGCGTAATCTGTCTGGCTTGATCCAGCAACAACACCTGTTCCGCACCGCGTGAGGCCGCCTCCAATCCCAAGGCACCACTGCCAGCAAAGAGATCCAGACAGCAAGCACCAGGCAACATGGGTTGCAGCCAGTTGAACAGAGTCTCACGAATACGGTCACCAGTGGGGCGCAATCCAGGCAGATCAGGAAAGCTCAAGCGACGACCACGGTGGGTGCCACCAATGATCCGAATTTGATTAGCGCCTTTATGCCTTGCGTTCACAGCCATTCCGGCTATTTTGGTGCTGAAGTCGCCTCAGCTTTACCCACAATCACGGTGATTAGCTTGTCAGGATGTATCCGTCGCTTAAAGGCAACACGTATTTGCTCAACCGTGACGGCATTAATCTTATCCACAAAGGTATCCAGATAATCTAATGGCAGACCGTAAAAACCAAGCATTGCCAAGTATTCAACAATACTTTTGTTACTTGCCACCCGTAGGGGAAACCCGCCGGTAATATTCTGCTTACTGGCCGTAAGTTGCTTCTCAGTAGGCCCTTGATCTATGAAATCCTGCAAGGTCTTGCGGATGACATCTAATGTTTCAGCAGCTTGAGCATTCTTGGTCTGGGCACCGATAATAAATGGCCCCAGTTGGCGCATGGGGTTAAAGTAGCTGTAAGCACTATATGAGAGGCCACGTTTTTCGCGTACCTCCTCACTCAGCATGGAGACCAATCCGCTACCGCCCAAAATGTGATTGCCCACATAGAGCACATAATAGTCCTGCCCCCCCCTGCTGACACCGGGCTGCCCCAACCTGATGTGAGACTGTGAAGACGGAAAGTCGATATGCTCCGTCCTGCCCGCTGTAATAGCATTAACTTCTGGCAGCAATGGCGCATGCTTGCCCTTGGCCAGGCCTGCTGTGGCTCGCTCCGCCAATTTCTCAGCTTGCTTCCTGTCTACGGCACCCACTATGGCTACCACGGCATTTTTTGCCACATAATACTGCTTATGCATAGCGATCAAATCATCCCTGGTCATAGCTTCCAGAGATCCCTTGGTTCCCCCAGGATGAGAACCATAAGGGTGTCCGCTAAACAGCTCCGCCATAAATACCTTGGATACCACAGAACCAGGGTTCTGCTCACTCTGGCGCAAGCCAATCTGCATAGCCTCACGCACCCGCTTAAAATCTGCCTCATCAAAACGAGGCTTGGCCAAAACAACGGTCAGGGTATCCATAGCAACATCCAGGGCCTTGGCTTCAGTCAGGGTTCGCACCGTCACCCAAGTCATATCCCGTGCTGAACCGGCACCAAAATTTGCTCCCACATTCTCCATTCGCTCAGCCAACTGATCGGCATTCCAATCCCCGGCACCCTGGCTCAGCAGGGCTGAAGTCAACCTTGCCAACCCCGGCTTTGCTCCATCACGGGCGCTACCTGCATCAAACAACACCCGAACATCCACCATAGGCAACTCTGGTGCCTCCACGAACAGCACCTTCGCTCCATTAGCGGTTTCCCAGGCTTGAATCGCAGGACCTGCCCACAGGGATTGAGCAGACAGCATTCCTGCCAGTAAGCCCAATAGCACCACATACTGACGCATCTTATTAACGACCATGATGACCTCCCGTGCTTCGACTCACTGATTTTTCCGTATCCATCGGCAATGGATCCAGCAACGCCACCGTCAGATGATTCTCCACCAGGTATTTTTTTGCCACCGCTTGCACCTGCTCTGCCGTTACCGCCTTTAATCGATCAACGTATTCTTCCCCCAGACGCCAATCCAGGCCGATTGTCTCCAGGGTGCCAATCTCCATGGCCTGGTAAAACACGGTATCCTGTTCATAGACTTTGGCTGCAATTACCTGAGCCTGAATTCGTGCTAACTCCTGTTGGCTTACTGGCTCCTTCTTTACCAGCTCCAGCTCCGCCAATAAGGCAGCTTCCAGCTCCTCCATAGAGTGCCCATCAGCTGGTGAACCACTCACCATCAGCATCCCTGAGAGACGAGAGAAACCGCTGTAGCTAACACCAGCCGAGACTGCAATCTCTTGCCCCCGCACCAGATTACGGGCAAAGCGAGCGCTGCCGCCTCCATCCAGCACTGCTGCCAAAACCTCCAGGGCATAGGGTTCCCACTCCTCCTCTGCCGTGCTTATCGCTGGGGTCTTATAACCCATAAGCAGATAAGGCTGGCGTGCCGGGGCACGCACCTTGAGCCGGATCATGCCAAGCTGTTCAGGCTCCTTTGATGGTTTGGGTTTAATGATCCTCTCGGCCTTAAACGGCCCGAAATGCTTCTTGGCTAAAGCAAACACCGCCTCCGGCTCCACATCACCAACCACCACCAAGGTGGCATTATTTGGCGCATACCAGCGCTGATACCAGATCTGCAAATCCTCCACCTGCATATTATCCAGATCATTCATCCAGCCAATGACAGGGTTACGGTATGGTGAGCTACGATAGGCAATCGCATTAAACTGCTCGTAGGTGAGTGAAGTGGGCTTATCCTCCGTCCTCAGCCGGCGTTCCTCCTTCACCACCTCCACTTCCTTGGCAAACTCATCGGCAGGCAAGATCAGATTACGCATGCGGTCTGCCTCCATCTCAAAGGAGACCTCCAGCCGATCCTTGGACAGCGTCTGAAAATAGGCGGTGTAATCCCGCCCGGTAAAGGCATTCTCACGGCCACCATTAGCAGCGATAATGCGCGAAAACTCACCTGGCGGGTGTTTTTTCGTCCCCTTGAACATCATATGTTCCAATACGTGGGACACCCCGGTTATCCCTCGATGCTCATAGCTGGAACCGACCTTGTACCAAACCTGGGAAACCACAATCGGTGCCCTATGATCCTCTTTCACAATCACCTTCATACCATTGCTAAGCCTATACTCGTGAACCTTGCCCCCAGCAGAGGCGGCGACAGCATGGCAAAAAAGAATAAACATCCAAATGAAGTGTCTCATGCGCATTCCTAGGGAGATCCCTGACAAAATGTTAGAATTCAGTTTTCAACTAGCTCCCAGGTATTTTTTCAAAGCCTAGAGCTAATGTCCAAGGCTAAAGAGACCTAAATACGCGGCCAGGGTTCCGCTGGGAATTATTTATACATGTTTGGATTCGGTGGACGCAAAACAGAGGAAGCGGCAGCGAAAGTTGCGGTTGAAGAGGTTATTCCCGCACCTGAAAAGCAAGGGGTTTTCAACCGCCTTAAAAATCGTCTCTCCCGTACTCGCAGTAATTTCGCAGATGGTCTGGCCGATCTCGTGCTGGGCCGCAAGAGCATTGATGACGATCTTCTGGAAGAACTCGAAACCATGCTGTTGGTAGCTGATGTCGGCGTAGAGGCCACTACCCGCATCATCGATGACCTCAGTGGCAGGGTCAGACGCAAGGAGCTCTCTGATCCGGAGGCCCTGACCAAAGCCCTTAAAGCACAGCTACTGGATATCCTGACTACCTGTGATAAACCAGTAGCGCAACCAGCGACCGGTAAGCCTCAGGTAATACTGATGGTTGGCATTAATGGTGCGGGTAAGACCACCACCATCGGTAAATTAGCCCAGCGGTTACAAGGAGAAGGCAGCAGCGTCATGCTGGCCGCCGGAGATACCTTCCGGGCAGCAGCTGTGGAACAACTTCAGGTCTGGGGGGAACGCAATGCTATTCCGGTCATTGCCCAGCATACTGGGGCTGATTCCGCCTCGGTAATATTTGACGGCCTGCAGGCAGCCACGGCACGCAATATCGACGTGCTAATTGCTGATACAGCAGGACGTCTGCACACCAAAGGCAATCTCATGGAGGAACTGGCTAAGATTGCACGAGTAATGAAAAAGATCGACCCGGAGGCCCCTCACGAGGTAATGCTGGTAGTGGATGCCACTACCGGCCAGAATGCTCTCAACCAGGCCCAGCAATTCAACAAATCAATCCCTTTGACTGGTATAACTCTAACCAAATTGGACGGCACAGCCAAAGGCGGCATTCTATTCGCCATCGCCCACCACATGCAGATACCGATCCGTTTTATCGGCGTAGGCGAGGCTATAGAAGACTTGCGCGGCTTCAGCGCCGAGGAGTTTGTGGAGGCATTGTTTGAATAGATAGTATCGAGTTACTAGTCACTCGATACCAGAAACTAATAAATATGATCCACTTTGAGAACGTAACCAAGCGCTACCCAGGAGGTCATGATGGGCTGAGCAATGCCAGCTTCCACATCACCCCTGGTGAGATGGTATTCCTGACTGGCCATTCGGGAGCAGGCAAGAGTACCCTGCTGAGATTGATTGGTCTGCTGGAGCGCTGTACCCGAGGGCAGGTGCGAGTAGCAGGGCGCAATCTGGCACGGCTACAGCAGCGGCAGATTCCATATCATCGCCGCGAAGTAGGCATGATTTTTCAGGATCACCGGCTACTACACGACCGCACAGTCTTCGATAATGTATCCATGCCCCTGGTTGTAGCTGGACTGCGCCATCAGGAAATCGGTCGCCGAGTGCGTGCCGCCTTGGATAAAGTCAGCTTGCTGAACAAAGAGAAGGCCTACCCTGTCACTCTATCAGGTGGCGAGCAGCAGCGGGTAGGCATCGCCCGCGCTGTAGTCAGCAAACCTCCTGTAGTACTGGCAGATGAACCCACTGGCAACTTAGATCTCGAACTCTCGCAGGAGATCATGAACCTGTTTACCCAATTTAATCAAGTGGGCGTCACCATGTTGATTGCCACTCATGATCTGGAGCTGGTCTCCCGCATGAACCAACGCATTCTTACCCTAAACAAAGGACGCCTGGTACGAGATACAGCATGCATGCAAGCAAACTAAATCTGCGTCTGGATACCTGGGTAATGCGTCATATTCAGGTCGCCCTGGCCAGCCTGGGGCGACTCTGCTCTGCCCCTCTGGCCACCTTTATGACTACTGCTGTTATCGGCATCGCTCTGGCTCTACCTACAGGCATGCACGTAGCTCTAAGTAACATCCAACAGCTAGCTGGAAGTTGGGAAGGATCTACAACCCTCTCTCTCTTTTTAAAGCAAGATATTGGGCAGGAGCAGGCTGAAAAACTGACCACAAAGCTTAGAAATAGCACCAAACTAGAGGAAGTGCAGCTCATTAACCCAGATCTTGCGCTTGAGGAATTTCGCCGTTTAAGCGGTTTTGACGGTGCTATTGAAGTGCTGGACAAAAACCCCCTGCCAACGGTGCTGATTATTAAACCCCAGCTTCAATACAGCACCCCTGAGGCGGCAGAGCAGCTGACGAAGGAGTTTGACCAACTGGCTGAGGTAGAATTCACCCAGCTAGACCTCCAGTGGGTGCGCCGTTTCCATGCCATAACCGAAATTGCTCAGCGTAGCGTGGTGGTCATCGGCATACTACTCGGGTTGGCCGTACTCCTGATCGTCGGCAACACCATTCGCCTGGAGATCCAAAATCGCCACAGCGAGATTGAGATTACCAAACTGATTGGTGGCACAGACGCCTTTATCCGTCGCCCATTTCTCTACAACGGCCTATGGTATGGCCTCTCAGGCGGCATTTTTGCGTGGCTGTTGGTAACCCTCTCACTCTGGCTGCTAAATGGCCCGGTGGAACGGCTTGCGGGACTCTATCACAGTAGCTTCAACCTCTCAGCTATTGACTTTCAGACCCTTGGCGCACTCCTGCTCATCAGCACTTTGCTGGGGTTATTCGGCTCATGGATCGCTGTTGGCCGCCATTTAAGTGATATTGAGCCAGTGTAACTTAAAAAACGAAAACATCCAGTGTGCTGGGACAAGCCGGTAAATGATTGGAGGTGAAAGCCCTCTGCCCAGTGGGTCACGACCTAAACGAGGTCAGCATAATGCACTGGATGCGCTTTACATGGCGCTTACAGTTCTTCTATTCTCGGACAGACTCCTAGACAAAAAAAGGGGTTCCGGAGGATGGAACCCCAAAAATGCGGAAGTAACAAGGGGGAGAATTACTTCGTACGGTGAAACTGTGTTCACAGGGCGCAATATAACTAAAAGCCAACATAAACAATACTAAAATATTACAATTATATTCATATATAATTATTAATGTTATGCGTGTAGAGTAGTGCTATGAAATTTACTCTCAGACAACTCAAGGTCTTTGCTGCCGTTGCCAAGTGTTCCAGTTATACCAGAGCGGCAGAGGAGTTGTATCTAAGTCAGCCAGCTGTCTCCATTCAGGTTAAGCAACTGGAGGAGCATGTTGGCATGGCTTTGTTTGAGCAGATCGGGAAGAAGATTAATTTGACCCCGGCTGGTAAAGAAGTGCAGCACTATTGCCATGCGATTTTTCAACAGATCAACGAGATGGAAGATGTACTGGAGGCCATGCAGGGTCTTAGCAGTGGACGCTTGGATATCGCAGTTGCTAGTACCATTAACTATTTTGCTCCCAGGTTGTTGGCTGCTTTTAATCGCCGTTATCCAAATATCGATCTAACCCTGGAAGTCACCAACAGAGAAACCCTGAAAAAGCGCTTGGAGGCCAATGAAAAAGATATTTTTCTCATGGGGTTACTACCTGAGAAGCTTGATTTGCATGCAGTGCCATTTATGGAAAATCCGTTGGTGGTCATAGCTCCTCCAGATCATCCGTTAACGCAGGAGAGAAATATCCCTCTGCAACGACTTGCAGAGGAAACCTTTCTCACGCGTGAGGCAGGTTCAGGTACTCGTCTGTCTACGGAACGATTTTTCCATGAGAAAAACATCACTCTACGCACAGGCATGGAAATGAGTCGAAATGCTGCCATCAAGCAGGCTGTGCGTGGTGGAATGGGGTTGGCTGTTGTTTCTATACACACCATTGAACTTGAAGTTGAGACGGGGCGGCTATTGATTCTAGATGTCGAGGATTTTCCTATTTTACGCACTTGGCATATCGTACATCTCAGGGGGAAGAGATTGTCGCCAGCTGCTCAGGCTTTCTATGATTTTGTCCTGGGAGAGAACATGCAGCAGCTGATTGGTTCCGATTAGGATAGAGCACAAGGCGTACTAATAGGGTAAACTGCGCAATTCAGTCTGGAAAGGTTAGATAGCACCAAGCTCTCAATTCTCTCGATGTCCAGTTCCAACGAAACTAAAACTGCAGCACCAGACACTGATAGCTCATTGTTGACGAGGGTAAACAGCCCTGCCGATGTGCAACAGTTAACTGCGGCGGAGTTGCCACAGCTTGCCGATGAATTGCGTAAATTCTTAGTTGATACGGTGTCCCGTACTGGTGGACATCTTGCTGCTGGGCTGGGTGTGGTGGATCTGACCATTGCCATGCATTACGTATTCAATTCTCCAGCAGACCGCTTTATCTGGGATGTTGGGCACCAGGCTTATCCTCATAAAATTCTTACTGGACGCCGTGAGCGCATGCATACCTTACGCCAGAAAGGAGGCATTTCAGGTTTTCCACGCCGGACCGAGAGTGAACATGATGCCTTTGGTGCAGGCCATTCCAGTACTTCCATAAGCGCGGCTCTGGGCATGGCTGCTGCCGCAAAACAAAAAGGCGAGCAGCGACAAGTTATTGCCGTAATTGGTGATGCCTCCATGGGTGGTGGTATGGCCTTTGAAGCAATGAATCATGCAGGTGCTCTGGATCTTGATCTCCTGGTTATCCTTAACGATAACGAGATGTCCATCTCGAAGCCAGTTGGTGCATTCAGCAACCATCTGGCGCGATTGCTTTCGGGTAAATTTTATACCCGGGTGCGGGCGGGCGGTATTAGTGCCTTGGGACACATCCCTGGTGTTGGCGAGTTAATGGAGCGCGCTGAGGAACACATGAAGGGCATGGTTATGCCTTCAACTCTGTTTGAAGAGCTGGGATTCAATTACATTGGTCCAATTGATGGGCATGATCTACCCACTCTGGTGGCTACTCTACGTAACATGAAAGCCATGTCAGGCCCGCGTTTGCTGCATGTGGCGACACAAAAAGGCCGGGGCTATGAACCAGCTGAGGGTAACCCCTGTGTCTATCACGGCGTAACCCCCTTCAACCCTGATACCGGCAAGATGAATAAGAAGGATGATGGCCCCACTTACACCCAGGTATTTGGCGACTGGCTCTGCAATACCGCTGAGCGGGATGAGCGTCTCATTGCTATTACCCCTGCCATGTGTGAAGGCTCAGGCATGGTGCGTTTTTCCGAGGAGTTTCCGCAGCGTTTTTTTGATGTGGGTATTGCAGAACAGCATGCACTGACATTTGCCGCAGGCATGGCATGTGAGGGTCTGAAGCCGGTTGTTGCAATCTATTCCTCCTTTCTGCAACGTGGCTTTGATCAGTTGGCGCATGATATTGCCTTGCAGAACCTGGATGTCACTCTGGCGGTTGATCGTGCAGGCCTTGTTGGCCCGGATGGAGCCACTCATGCCGGTAGCTTTGATCTGAGCTATGTTCGCACTTTGCCTAACATGGTCATTATGGCGCCAGCGGATGAAAATGAATGTCACCAGATGCTGCAATCCGCATACGAGTATGTTGGTCCTGCATTGGTTCGTTATCCTCGTGGTATTGGCCCTGGTGTAAAGGTTGAACGAGAGCATACTGCCATTCCGATAGGGCAGGGTGAAATACGCCTAAAAGGCAGCCAGGTTGCCTTGCTTGCATTTGGCAGCATGCTGACTCCTGCACTGCAAGTGGCTGAAGAGCTGGGGCTGACGGTAGTCAATATGCGCTTTGTAAAACCCTTGGATGAAAAATTGATACTTGAGTTGGCCGATAATCATGAGCTACTGGTTACCGTTGAGGAAAATGCTATCAAAGGCGGTGCTGGCTCGGCTGTAAATGAATGTCTGATGCAGGCACAGAGGCTTATTTCCATTCTGAATCTTGGGCTGCCTGACAGCTATGTTGAACATGGAGCGCCAGCAGTACAGTTGCATGAATGCGGCCTGGATGTTGAAGGTATCCGCAATGCTATATTGGGTCTTATTGGTAATGAGACTGAGAAAACCGCTAAATCAGCCTGATTTTTGCTTGGTAATTCTATTCTCACCTTCTCCTGCATAGGCTGCTGCCCTAAGGAATGAATCCCGTGAAAAAAATACTCATTGCGGTATCTGTGTTGGTAGTCCTCGGTATTTTGGCTGTTCCTGGTATCGCAGGCATGCAGGCTGAAGAGCAATATAAAGGGTTTACCTCTCGATTTGCGGCCAGTGGCCTAAAGATCAAGCGCAATGATTATCAACGAGACTGGTTCCAGGCCAATGCTGAAACCGAGGTAGAGTTCATGCTCCCTGAGCAACCCGGTGGCGGGGAGGCAACTTCTTTTAGCTTTATTATTAAAAGCGAGATCACCCACGGCCCCTTTTCCATGAAGCATGGGTTTAGCCAGCATATTGCTTCAATTGAGACAAGGCTGCTATTTGATGATGATTCCTTCATACCAGCAGGTTATCCGGCGCACATTAAAACTCTGGTTGGGTTGGATGGTGGCGGGAAAGTAACGCTTGATTTTCCAGCCTATGAGAGGCCAGCCAAGGAAGGGCAGCCTGCGGTTGATTTTACTGGAGCAAAAGGGGAGGTGGTGTTTACTGCCGGTTATAATAAAGTGGTAGCTAATTTCAGCCTGCCACGCCTGTATGTCAAGGAGGAGGGGGAGTTAAGTATTGAGATCAGTGAGGTTGTGCTGAACTCAGATGTTACGCGGGGAATAGAGGATCTGATGCTGGGTGGTGGTACATTCAGTATAGGCAGTATTCGGGTGGTTCTGGAAACGGCTGGAGCGGATGTTGATCTCCGGAATCTACGGTTCAAATATAGTGCATCTGCTGCTAACAATATGGTTGACACCGCTGTCTCTTATAATCTTGATACAGTGAGTACACAGGGCAAATCATTCGGCCCAATGGCGCTTGATTTTCGAGTGAGCAACCTCTCTGCCGCTGTAGTTGCATCATTTCAGCAGGCCTTGGAGGAAATCAGTAGTCAGCACCTACCGCCTAGCCAACAAGCTATGGTGATACTGGGCGTAATGATGAGTTCTGGATCTGAGTTCTTAAAGAGCGATCCTAAAATAGCGCTGGAAAAGTTACATGTGGTCACCCCAGACGGGATTATTGAAGGGAATTTTCAGGTGCAATCTGAAGACTTACAATGGGCCGATATAGGCAATATTGGTGTTGTCCTGAAGAAACTGATTGTGGATGCCAGACTAAGAATGCCTGAAAAATTCCTTCGTGCTGCAATTGAGCAACAGTCCCGCCAATCGGTTATAGCTCAGATTAATCAGCAACGTCAGTTGGGAGAGCAAGTTCCAGACCCAGATCCAGAGCAACTCAAATTACAGACAACCATGATGGCTGGTAAACAGATTGAGACGCTGTTGGCCCAGGAATTTCTGGTTCGGGATGGGTCTGATATTGCGACCATTGCCAACCTGCAGGATGGCTTGTTATCTGTGAATGGAAAAAGTATTCCGCTGCCTATGGTGGTTCAGTAGATCAATAGAATCGCGCTGAAGTAGAAATAATCTGAACTTCTATCAAGACCTTTAGTCGTACAGACGCACACATTATTGCAGTGTGTAGGCCTAACCCTCCTATCCAGGCCTCTATCTCGGCACCCCCTCGCCGGGATCGTTATAATCCCGGCAGGTTTTTAATGAATCTGCCGGGATGTTTTTTTGGCTTTGCTAATCCGCAGGGTGGTTCAGCTCAAACCAGCTATCCAATAGCTGGTGTGCCTCGTCCACTCCCTGACGCTTTAGAGCAGAAAAGAGCTGGACACTCACATTATCCCCAAAGGTGGTAATATCGCGTCGCACTTTGAGCAGGCTATTGTTGGCTGGCCCTTTCTTTAACTTATCTGCCTTAGTCAGCAGGATGTGAGTCAACAAGCCATGATGGTAATTCCAGTCCAACATCTGCTGATCAAAGTTGGTCATGGGGTGGCGACAATCCATAAGCAAGACCATGCCACGGAGGCATTGCCGGTGTTCGATATAGTTTGCCAGTGCCTGTTGCCACTTATGCTTAATCGACTCAGCCACCTTGGCATAACCATAACCAGGTAAATCTACCAACCTGCGGTCATCATCAAGTGCAAAAAAATTGAGTAGCTGGGTACGGCCAGGGGTTTTACTGGTACGGGCCAGGGCCTTCTGTTGGCAGAGGACGTTAAGGGCGCTGGATTTACCAGCATTGGAACGGCCTGCAAAAGCGACCTCAAACCCCTCATCTGGTGGTGCCTGGGTGAGATTAGCAGCGCTGGTAAGAAAACCTGCTCGATGGTAGTAAGGATTCACTCTAAAGCCCCGTCAACATGTGTAGGAGTGGCTGGCAGCCGCGAAAAAGTGTAGGCATCACAAAAAGAGGCTATGGCTTATTCAGCCCGTTTCCAATGGCCAGATTTCCCACCCGCCTTCTCCAGCAGTCGAACCCCTTCAATGCTCATGCCACGATCCACAGCTTTGCACATATCATAGATGGTGAGCAGTGCAATCTGGGCTGCACACAGGGCCTCCATCTCAACGCCAGTCTGACCTCTGGTCTCAACCGTAGCACGGCAGTAAACACTTGCAGTATCCGGTTCAGGGGTTAGGTCGATCTCCACATGAGTAAGCGCAAGGGGATGGCATAGAGGCACCAGATCAGCCGTCCGCTTACAGGCCATAATGCCAGCAACACGAGCAATACCCAGGACATCCCCCTTTTTATGGCTGCCCTGCTGAATATGCTCCAGGGTCTCAGGTTGCATACAAATACGACCTTCGGTGATAGCAACACGGGAAGTCACATCTTTAGCACCCACGTCTACCATGTGGGCCTCGCCAGCTTGATTGAAATGGGTTAAATTGTTCATGGCTTTTTTTGGTTTCTAGTATCTAGCATCTAGTATCTAGGAAAACCCAAGAACTCGCTACTTGTAACTCACTGCTAAAACTCTCTCAACACAATATTTCACGGAAATCAGAGCTAAAAACTTGCTTGTGAAGAGGAAAAAGTGTAATAAGTGGGGGTTGTCGCCTTTTCAATTTAAGGAAACAAATTTTACTTGCGCCGCATAGTGACACTCTTGCAGAAACGGAGTGCTTCCCTACGCGGCGTCTAACGTAAAGCACATTGTGAAAAGAATCATTTTGCAGCTCTAAATTTTAACAAAATAGCTATTATCATATCGGAGGAACACATGAGTCTCGGCGAGTTTATCCCACCCCTGCTCGGCATCGCTGGTTTAGCCGTTGCCTACTACATCTACACGCTTGTACAACAATACCCCGAAGGTGATGAAAAGGTCGCCAAGATCGGAGCCGCCATCCATGAAGGCGCTATGGTTTTCATGCGGCGCGAATACCAAATGCTGGGGATTTTCTCCGCCGTCCTTGTTGTGCTGCTGGCTATCTTCCTCGGTTTTGGTACCGCTTTTGCCTTTATCGTAGGCGCAGCCGCCTCCGCCGGGGCCGGTTATATCGGTATGAACACCGCCACCAGAGCCAATGTACGGACTACCACCGCAGCCCATACCGAAGGAGCCGCAGCCGCCTTGAGCGTGGCCTTTTTTGGTGGCTCTATTATGGGGTTAGCCGTTGCCTCCCTTGGCTTACTGGGCCTGGGCACCCTCTACCTGATCTTTGGCGGAGACCCGGAAACAGCCCATGTAATCCACGGCTTTGGTATGGGAGCCTCAGTAGTGGCTCTGTTCTCCCGTGTAGGTGGTGGCATCTTCACCAAGAGCGCTGATATTGGTGCTGATCTGGTGGGTAAGATTGAGGCTGGCATCCCGGAGGATGATCCACGTAACCCCGGCGTCATCGCCGATAACGTAGGTGACAATGTAGGTGACGTGGCCGGTATGGGTTCGGATATCTTCGAGTCATACTGCGGTGCCATGATTGCTACCATCGCCATGGCATCTACCATGGCTGTGGATATAATTGATCCGCTGGGTGAGCGTCAAGCCCTTATGTTTCTACCATTAGCCTTATCATCTCTGGGCCTGCTTTGCTCCATCATGGGCATCTGGATGGTAAAGCACTTCTCCAACAAATCCCCGGAAGTGGCGCTACGTATCGGCACCATGAGTGCATCCATTGTCTTTATTGTACTGGCCCTGCTGGTTATCAGCGCCTCTGATCTCAATATCGGCATCTGGGTGGCCGTGTTGGCTGGCGCCGTTGGTGGTGTCATTATCGGTCTGGTAACCGAATACTACACCGCCGGTCCGCCAGTAAAGCACATTGCTGAGGCTGGTGAGACTGGAGCCGCAACCGTGATGATCTCCGGGCTTGCTGTGGGCATGCAATCTGTAGCCGTCCCAATGGTCACCATCGCAGCCATCATCCTGATCGCCGATGCTAGCGCTGATCTCTATGGCGTGGGCATCGCAGCTGTAGGCATGCTGGCCACGGTGGGTATCACCATGGCCATCGACGCATATGGCCCCGTGGCAGATAATGCCGGTGGTATCGCCGAAATGGGTGGCCTGGGTGAAGAGACTCGCAAGATCACCGACTCCCTGGATGAGCTGGGTAATACAACTGCCGCAATCGGCAAGGGTTTTGCCATCGGTGCTGCGGCTCTGGCAGCCCTGGCTATCATCTCCGCTTATGTCGAGACCATCTCTGCCCATGTCCCCGACTTCACCCTGGAGCTGGGCGACCCGTTGGTACTTGCTGGTATGTTTCTTGGCGGCGTCCTGCCGTTCCTGATTGCCTCCATCACCATGACCGCTGTAGGTGATGCCGCATTCGATATGATCAAGGAGATCCGTCGCCAGTTCCGCGAGATCGAAGGCCTGATGGAGGGCACAGCCGACCCTGATACAGCCCGCTGTATAGACATAGCCACTACCGCCGCCCTGAAGAAGATGATCTTGCCTGGTGTCATTGCAGTAGCAGCCCCGGTTGTTATCGGCTTCGTACTTGGCCCTGCGGCTCTTGGTGGTATGCTGGGTGGTGCACTGTTGGGCTGCGTGCTGATGGCCCTGATGATGGCTAATGCCGGTGGTGCCTGGGATAACGCCAAGAAATACGTTGAGAAAGGCAACCTTGGCGGCAAAGGATCAGATGTCCACACTGCCACCGTTGTTGGTGACACCGTGGGTGATCCATTCAAAGACACCTCCGGGCCATCCATGAACATCCTGATCAACGTAATGGCTATCGTTAGTTTGGTTATTGCACCATTGTTGGTTTAGGTAGCAAAATAAGACGCTTGAAGGAGTAGTTACTTCTGATATGATTCCCGACCCCATTATTGGCCCGTGGAGCAATTGGTAGCTCACCAGATTTTGATTCTGGGTGTTCCTGGTTCGAGTCCAGGCGGGCCAGCCAATAGCCAAGGCTACAAGTTGTAGGTAACAAGAAAGGCTTTACATAACTTGCAGCTTGTAACTTGCAACTACGTTTAAGGTGATGGCAGTGCATGACAGCAGCATGATGGTCTTTTCGGGTAATGCTAATCCCGCACTGGTTTCAGAGATTGTGGCGCACCTGAATATGCCCCTCGGCAAGGCGTTGGTGGGCCAGTTTAGTGATGGTGAGGTGATGGCCGAGATCCAGGAGGATGTGCGTGACCGAGATGTATTTATCGTCCAGCCAACCTCTGCGCCCACCAATGACAATCTGATGGAGCTGCTGGTGCTGATTGATGCCATGCGTTGGGCATCGGCTAGCCGGATTACGGCGGTGATCCCTTACTATGGCTATGCCCGCCAGGATCGGCGACCACGTTCCGCTCGGGTACCTATCACCTCACGGCTGGTAGCCAAGATGATTGGTCGGGCTGGGGCTGACCGGGTGTTGACCATGGATTTGCACGCAGATCAAATCCAGGGCTTTTTTGATATCCCAGTGGATAACGTCTACGCATCGCCGATCCTATTAGGTGATGTTTGGCGTCAGAAATACCCCAACCTGATGGTGGTATCACCTGATGTTGGTGGTGTAGTTAGGGCTAGGGCCTTGGCGAAACGGCTGGATGATGCTGATTTGGCGATTATCGACAAACGCCGTCCCCAGGCCAACCAAGCTGAAGTGATGAATATCATTGGCGATGTTGAAGGGCGCTCCTGCGTTATTATCGATGATCTGGTAGATACCGCTGGAACCCTTTGTCAGGCAGCCAAAGCATTGAAGGATAACGGTGCGTCTCGGGTTGTGGCTTACTGTACGCACCCGGTGTTATCGGGGCCGGCAGTCTCGAACATCACGGAATCAGTGTTGGACGAGTTGGTGGTTTCAAATACCGTTCCTTTGCAGCCTGATGCTAGAGCCTGTGAGAAAATACGTCAGCTCAGCGTGGCTGAACTGCTGGCTGAAACCATGCGTCGTATCAGTGTTGGAGAGTCTGTAAGCTCTCTGTTTGTTGATTAGAAAATCTCAAGGGATCTTAATGAATTGGTTTCAAACCGAAACCAGACAGTAGCCGCCTCCTTGGTCGCGGGTGGGTGGCGTTTTCAACCTGGCACTATCGATATAACCTTGTTGGAGTGCCAGGTTTAATCCGTAATATTTTGGAGAACACTAATGAGTAACAGTTTCGAACTTCAAGCTGAACAGCGGGACGATAAGGGGAAAGGTGCGAGCCGCCGCCTGCGCCGCGCTGGTTTGGTGCCGGGTATTATCTATGGTGCCCATAAGGATTCAATAATGATCACTCTGCCGCATAATGAGCTGAGCCATAATCTGGAGAATGAGGCCTTCTATTCGCATATCCTTGGTATTAAATTGGGCCGCAAGAAAGAGAAAGTTGTGCTGAAGGATTTGCAGCGTCACCCAAGCAAGCCTTTTATTATGCACGTGGATTTTCAACGCATTGATGAGAAAGAGGCAATTCGCTTGCATGTGCCTTTACATTTCATAAATGAAAAGGATGCACCTGGGGTTAAGCAGGGCGGTCGGGTCTCCCATACCCTAACTGACATTGAAGTTAGCTGCCTACCTAAGGATCTTCCAGAGTTTATTGAAGTTGATATGTCTGCAATGGAAATTGGTCAGACCATACATCTTTCTGGGCTTACCATACCGAAAGGGGTGGATATCCCCGCTTTGGCTCAAGGTGCTGGCCAGGATGCCGTTGTCGTTACACTTCATTCTGGCTACGTTGCCGAGGAAGAGGAAGGAGAAGATGGAGAGGGTGGCGAAGAAGAAGCAGTGGTAGCTGACGAGTAATTGCAGTGACCTAATGCGGGGGTCGGTTTGTCAGTGCGCTTTCAATGTCATGGATTGGGATGCATCACAATTTATCATAATTGAAAGAGCGCCAACTGGCTCCCGTTTTTTCTGTCGATATCTCAACGTCTATCATGAGTGGTAAATCCACATCAGTCATCCGTCTTATCGTTGGTCTTGGTAATCCGGGTACTCAGTACGAAGATACCAGGCACAATGCTGGGTTTTGGTTTGTGGATCTTGTGGCTGATCGGTATGGAGGCTGTTTTAAGACTGAAGCGAAGTTTAATGGCCAGGTCTGCCGTATCCAGGTAGCGGATAATGAGTGTTGGCTTTTGAAACCATCCACTTTCATGAACCGCAGTGGTCAGGCGGTTTCCAGCTTTGCTCGGTATTACAAAATTGCTCTTGATGAAATTCTTGTGGCACATGATGAGTTGGATCTGCCAGCTGGAGATCTGCGGCTGAAGCTGGATGGCGGCCATGCGGGCCATAATGGTCTGCGTGACATTATGAGTGCCATGGGAAGTGGCGCCTTCCTCCGGCTGCGTATTGGTATTGACCATCCGGGTGATCGAGACAGAGTGGTTGACTATGTGCTTTCTCGACCTTCCAGAGAGGGTGCTGATACTGTCCGTGAGGGGTTAGATAAGGCGTCCAATGCCCTGCCGTTAATCGTGGGAGGCAATTTTCAAAAAGCTATGAATAGCCTGCATAGTCTCAGCTAAGTTGCCTAAGGTACGTTAGCCTCCTGTCAGCAATCCAGTTCATGCAATAATTATCAAAATCAGTTGCCTGTAGTGCGCAATTAAGTAATTTTCGCTGTTGACACCTGCCTGTGGGTCAGTCAAACTTGCGGGCTTGTTTTTGGAGGGGTTCCCGAGTGGCCAAAGGGATCAGACTGTAAATCTGACGGCTCAGCCTTCGGAGGTTCGAATCCTCCCCCCTCCACCAGAGATTTGTGGTGGTAAACGCTGAGAGCTGTCTTACTGCATGCGATTTTGAACCCTTCCTTGGGGGAGGATGAGAACCGATAAGAGGTTCGACAAATTCGCCGGGAGCGCATTTGATCGGTCGTAGACCGGCCCCGGAGGGGTGGAGGGCAGGAAGCCCGGAATAATCCTCCCTCTCCACCATGAAGGTCAGCGCGGGTGTAGTTCAACGGTAGAACCTCAGCCTTCCAAGCTGATGGTGTGGGTTCGATTCCCATCACCCGCTCCAAGAAAAGCTGGTTACGGGTTTCTAGTAACCAGGGACGGGGGGTAGGCTTTTGTACCCTGGCAACTGTAGCTTGCTAGCTTTTAAGCCCATGTAGCTCAGTTGGTAGAGCACACCCTTGGTAAGGGTGAGGTCAGCGGTTCAAATCCGCTCATGGGCTCCATGATTTTACTGGTGGCGCGCGGTTTCGCGCGTGAATTTAATTTAATAAACGAAAATCTTCGGGGAGCGTTTCAAATGTCCAAGGAAAAATTCGAACGTAATAAACCCCATGTCAACGTAGGCACCATAGGCCATGTTGATCATGGAAAGACCACGCTGACTGCTGCGCTGACCAAGGTCATGGCAGAGGCACATGGCGGAGA